>ENA-OUNS01001075-OUNS01001075.1-human-gut-metagenome-genome-assembly--contig:-NODE-1075-length-20622-cov-6.450819_pt1 | contig 20622 bp, 20 predicted proteins | sample MGYA00243237_ERZ505104 | MGnify/ENA primary metagenome ERZ505104 (study PRJEB26097, sample SAMN02711295) | human gut metagenome | biome: Gut microbiome | host: Homo sapiens | place: Denmark...
GCACCGGTTTTTTAAAATGAGATGGTCTCCGGAGGAGTGCCGGAGACCATCGCAAAAAAATCCCACAAAAAACTTTTACCCTAAACTGCTGTGATTAGTCTAGCATGTTTCCTCACATGTGTCAAGCCTTTTTGTGACAATCTGCGCCCCGGCGAGCAGTCACGCTCGGCGCGCCCCTCACCAGTCCATGGTCGCGATCCCCTCGCCGAGCGACATGCCGCAGCGGCCGTGTCCGGGATAGAGCGTGAGATCGGGCGGCAGCGTGCGCAGAAACGGCACGGTGCGCTCCATGAGCACGGCAGCGTCGCCCCCGCGCAGGCGCGTGACGACGGCGTTGCCCGGCACGAGCGAGTCGCCGCTGAAAAAGGCGTCCGGCTCGATGCGGTAGCACGCGCTGCCGCGCGAGTGGCCGGGCGTGGCATAGCCCTCGAGGTGCAGCACGCCCCAGTCGAGCGCGATGTGATCGCCGAAGGTCATGTCCGGGGCATACGTCTCGGTCTTGAGCTGCAGCGTGCGCAGAAAGTCGCGTGCGGCCGCCCCGCGCGACACGCTTAGCGCCGCGAGCAGCACGGGCGTTGTGTTGCCGGGGTTGCGCAGCCAAGGGGTGCAGTTTTCCTGCCAGAGGGTGCGCGCCGCGAGCGCGCGCTGCATCCGGCCGAGGCCGGAGATGTGGTCGATGTGCTCATGTGTGAGCACGAGCAGCGTATGATACCCCTGCAGGCGCTGCATCGTCGCCTCGTCCGGCCAGGGGTCGAGAACGATCGCGTCGCGCCCCTGCGTGACGACGTACATATTCGAGCCGATGGGCGGAAACGGAATGCGTTGGATCTGCATGGCGGCTCAGTCCTCCCGCGGCAGGGCGAGCAGCCGGCGGCTGAGCGGCAGCTCGGACGGGCGGCTGTTTTCCAGTGTGACGGTGCCGCGGCTGCCGCCGCGGATCCAGCCGCGGCGCACGAGCTGGCGCAGCGTTTCGCGGGCGGTGCCGTCGCTGCCGTCATAGAGCGCGACCTCGCCGCCGAGGGCGGCGCGGATGGCCCGGCGGGCAAACGGAAAATGCGTGCAGCCGAGCACGGCCGCGTCCACGCGGCCGGCATAAGGGCCAAGCTGCCGCGCGAGGTAGGCCGTGAGCGCGGGCGAATCGAGCTCGCCCCGCTCGACAAACTCCACCAGCTCCGGGCACGGCAGCGGCGTGATCTCGGCGCAGCCGGCGCACTGGTGCATGAGCGCGACGAACTTTTCCTCCCGCAGCGTCAGGGGCGTGGCCAGCACGAGCACGCGCCGGTGGTGCGCCACGGCGGGCTTGAGCGCCGGCTCGATGCCGATGACGGGGATGTCCGGAAAGGCGGCGCGCAGCGGGCCGATGGCCGCGCTGGTGGCCGTGTTGCAGGCGATGACGGCGGCCTTGATGCCGCGGTCATACAGCCGGGCGATGACGTCCTGCGTCAGGCGGCGGACCTCCGCGACCGGGCGCACGCCGTAGGGGGCATTGGCCGAGTCGCCGAAATAGAGAAAGTCCTCCCCCGGCAGGCGCTGCACGAGCGCGCGCAGGACACTGATGCCGCCGAGGCCGGAATCGAACACCGCGATCGGAAGCTCCGTCCGCTCCATGGCATGCCCCTCCTTTCCGAGATGCAGTACAGAATGTATCTATTGTACCACATTCGGCGCACTTTTCAAGTCAGGCAGTGACGCGCCGGCGGCCGCATCCGGTGCAGCGTAGCCGGTGAGCATGCAGCGCAGCACATCCGGCAGCGGCTGGTGCTGCACTGTCAGGCACAGTGTGAACGCCGCCGCAATGCTCGCGCACATGACCCAGCGGACGTGCACATGCAGCGCCGAGAGCATGAAAACATCCCCCGGAGCAGATGCTCCGGGGGATGTGTTTTGGTATGGCTTACTTGTTCCAGGGGTTGGCCGGGTCGGGATCCGTCGGGTCCCAGCCGCGGTTCGGGCTGGAGATATCGAGCCACGGGGCCGACGGCTTCGGCACCGGGAGGGACGAGGCGTTGTAGATCGACACCGTGGTGCCGAGCGGGCAGTTGTCGTAGATCCACTTGGCGTCCGCCACCGTCAGGCGCACGCAGCCGTGCGAGCAGACCGTGCCGAGCTGGTTATACAGCCGGTAGGACAGGTCGTTCTTGTGCGGGCTGTTGTACGGCGAAGAGTGGAAGAGATAGTTGCCGGTGATCTGCGTGCAGTACTGCCCCCAGCAGCCCTGCAGTGGGTGCCAGGCCGCCTTGAACGGCGTGCGGAACGTGCCGATCGGCGTGGTCTGGCCGGGGCCGCAGACAAACGCGTGGTGGAGGATGGAGTAGTCGCCGCTCTTATCGAGACCGTACACGAGCACCGTGCACTGGTTGCGCACGACCTCGAGCTTGTAGGGGTACTGCGCGCTCTGGAGCTGCGCATACTCCGCGTCCGTGTAGTTGTTGACCGGGACGACGAACGTGGTGCGGATCACGTCCGTGCCGCACAGGAAGAGAATCTCGACCGTGTGCTGGGAAGGCATGTCGCGCTTCCAGACGGACTCTTCCACGTAGAAGCCCGGCGTGATGGACTTGCCGTCGAGCGTGTAGTGGCGCGTAGGCTGCTGCACGCCGTCCACATACCAGATGAGGGTCGCCTCGCCCGGTGTGGTCTGATATTCCGACGGGAAGTAACGATAGGTCACGTACAGGTCGACGGTTCGGCACTCCGGCGAGAGCGCGGGCACGGGGTCGGTCACGACCTTGCCGACGCCGCGGAGCATGGGGTCATACTCCGAAGCGGTCTTGTCGGCCGCGAGCGTGACGGTGCAGCCGCGCGCGAGCAGGCGCACAAGGCCGGCATGGCCGGTGCCTGCGACCGTCGTATCCTCGGCCGCGGCGGCGAGCGTGTCGACCGTGCCGCCGACGGTAACGGTTCCGTTCGGGTCGGTGCGCACGACGAGCGTGCCGGTGATGTCCATGCCGCCGAGGTCACGTCCGGCGGCGCCGCCGAGGTAGAGCGTGCCAGAGAAGGCGTCCGCCGTCAGGGGCGCGGCGCCGGTATAAACGACGCGGCCGGAGGCCGGGAGCGCAGCGGCATCGGAACAGAACTGCAGGCCGAGCTCATAGAGCATCTGCGCGATCTCGGCGCGGGTGATGGTGGCCTTGGGGCTCAGGCGGCCTGCGTCGCCGCTGACGATGCCGGCCCTGACCAGACCGGCCACCGAGGCGACCGCCCAATTGCTGACGGCGGAAGCATCCGTGAAGGCGGCAAGATCGGCGGCCGTGCCGTCGGCCACGGCGAAGGCGCGGGCGATGACGGACATGGCCTCCTGGCGCGTAATGCTACGGTTCGGGCCCATGGTGCCGTCACCGCAGCCGCTGAAGATGTTCATCTGCGCGGCAACGCTCAGCTCCGGGTAATACCAGGTGCCGGCGCTGACATCGGTAAAGTGCGTGATATCCTTGCCGGCCGTGCAGCCGAACACGCGCACGAGCATGGCGGCCATCTGGGCGCGCGAGGCATTGCTGCCCGGCAGCATATTGCCATCGGCATCGCCGAAGAGAATACCCTGATCGCGGGCAAAATCCATCGCTGCCTGATACCACGGGCCGGACGGCGTGGGCGTCGGACTGGGTTCCGGGCTGGGCTCGGGACTGGGCTCCGGCTCGCCAGTGGGATCGATGGGATCGCCGGTAGGGGCAGCGGGCTCGCCGGTCACGGCCGGGGACTGCACGGGGTCGGGCTCTGCGGCGATGACCGGCACGGCGGCCAGCGTCAGCACGCACGCGAGCACGAGCAGCAGGGACAAAAAGCGTTTGCGCATGGTTCTTTCCTCCATATTTTCCTGTGGGATGTGCGATGGTTTCATTATACCGGACGGCGGTGATTTTTCAACATTTTTCACAGCGATTTCAACTTTTTTAAGTTTCTGTGACGCGCAAAAAAGCAGCGCGCCGGGCGGCACGCTGCAAGTTGGTATCATTCGGTTTACATAATTACAGACGCAGCAGCTCCGCCACGTCGTCCTCCCCGTAGACGCGGATGCCGTGCGCGGACAGGAGCGCGGCGGTGACCCCGTCGCCGGGCGTGAGTGTGCCGGTGAAGGTGCCGTCATAGATCTCCCCTTTTCCGCACGAGGGGCTGCGCTGCTTGAGCAGCGCGGCCGTGCAGCCGAAGCGCTGCGCGAGGGCGAGCGTCTGCTGCGCACCGCGGGTGTAGGCGTCCGTGACGTCGGCGCCGGTGCGCATGACGATGCGGCTGCCCCGCCGCTCGGAGGGTGCGCGCGGCGTCGGCAGGCCGCCGAGCTGCTCCGGACAGGCGGGCACAAGCGTGTGCCGGGCCATGAGTGCGCGGAGGGTTTCCTCCGGAAGGCCCTTCGACGCGCCGTCATACCGGCAGGCAACGCCGAGCAGGCACGCACTGATGAGCAGCTTCATCGTCCACCGCGCTTTCCGCGGCTCCACGTGAAGCCGAAGATCATGCCGAGCACGCCGCCGGCGATGTGCGTGAGCTGGGCGAGGCCGGCCGTGCCGGTGACGGCCTGAAAGATCTCGCTGCCGAGGTAGAGGATGAGCACGAGGATGAGCGTGAGCGGGATGGTGCCGGTGCGCATGCCGGCGAACGACGCGAGCACGATGAGCATGAACACGACGCCGGACGCGCCCATGAGCGCGCTGTTCGGGAAGAAGAACCAGAGCACCAGCCCCGTGACGAGCGCCGTGAGCGCGATGGCAAGCAGGATGCGCTTGCCGCCGAAGCGCTCCTCCGCCGTGGGGCCGACGACGAGCAGCATGACGATGTTGCTGCAATAGGCGGCGAAATCCGGATGGCCGAGCACGTGCAGGAAAAAGCGCGGGTAGGTCAGCCAGTCCGTCAGCGACGAGCGGTAAACGCAAAAGAGGTTCTGCGTCGTCCAGCCGTCGGTGAGCTGGCCGAGGCCGAGCGCGAGCAGGCTCAGCAGCGCGAACGTGAGGATGACGGGCGAATTATACAGGATCGTGATGGAATGTTTCTTCATAAGTACCTCTCAAAACCAAACGCGCGCAGGTCCTCCGGGACCGGCGCGGTGATGTGCAGGGGCTGCCCGGTGACGGGCTGCGTGAGGTCGGCCGCGGCCGCATGCAGCGCGGGGCGCGCGAGCAGGGACGCATCGCCGCCGTAGAGCACGTCGCCGAGCAGCGGATGGCCGAGCGCGGCGAAGTGGACGCGGATCTGGTGCGTGCGGCCGGTGCGCGGCAGGACGCGCAGGAGCGTGTACCCGTCCCGCTCGGCGAGCACGGTGTAGTCCGTGACGGACGGCTGGCCGTCCGGCGCGGCGGTGCGGCGGGTGGTGCCGTCGTCCGCGCGGGCGATGGGCAGGTCGATGGTGCCGCGCGGCGGCAGGCCGGTGCCGCAGGCAGCGGCGAGATACGTGCGCCGGAAGCCATCGGTGTGCAGCACGCGGCGCAGCCGGTCGTGCACATAGCCGCTGCGGGCGACGAGCATGACGCCGGACGTGCCGCGGTCGAGCCGGTTGACGGGGTGAAAGACGGCATCCGGCCCGAGGTAGGCAGCCAGTGCATTGGCGACCGTGGGGTCGCCGCGGTCGTACCCGCCGTGCACGGCCATGCCGGCGGGCTTGTTGAGCGCGAGCAGGTCGGCATCTTCATACAAAATGTCCAGCGGCACGGCCACGGGCGTGAAGCGGCCGCCGGTGCGCTTGTCGTCGATGCGCACGGTGAGGGTGTCCCCCGCCGCGACGCAGTCGACGGTGCGGGCGTGCGCGCCGTTGAGGCAGATGCCGTCCGGCACGGTCTTGACGCGGGCGATGGCCCCGTCGGCCATGCGCAGTTCACGCCGGAGCAGGCTCTTGACCGTGCGGCCCGCCTGCTCCGGCGTGACGGTGAGCGTCAGCCGGCGCATTCCTGCGCGGCCAGCGCGGCGGCGTATGCGGCGCGGGTGCGGCTGTCAAAGCAGACCATGCGCACGCGCGTGATCTCGGGATGGCCGGCGAGATAGGCCGTGATCTCGCGCACGGCGATCTCCGCCGCCTGATTCAAGGGGAAGTGGTAGATGCCCGTGCTGATGGACGGGAAATCGACCGTGTGGCAGCCGTTCTCGCTCGCGAGGCGCAGGCTGTTGCGGTAGCAGTTGGCCAGCAGCTCAGGCTCGCCGTGCTGCCCGTCGCGCCAGCGGGGGCCGGGCGTGTGGATGACGTGGCGCGCCGGCAGGCGGTAGCCGCGGGTGATCTTCGCCTCGCCGGTGCGGCAGCCGTTGAGGCCGCGGCACTCATTGAGCAGGCCGGTGCCGGCGGCCATGTGGATGGCCCCGTCCACCCCGCCGCCGCCGAGCAGCGAGCAGTTGGCGGCGTTGACGATGGCGTCAACATCGGACTTCGTGATGTCGCCCTGAATAACTTCAAAACGGTTCATGCGGTTACCTCCCTGCCGTCGATGGTGACGGTGATGTGATCGTCCTGCGCGTCGATGCCGATGTCTCCGGCGGCCCGGCGCTGGGCGACGATGGCCGTGGCGATGGCGTCCTCCACGTCGCGCTGGATGGTGCGGCGCAGGTTGCGCGCGCCGTAGGTCTCGCTGTAGCCCTTGCGGACAAGGTAGTCGATGACGGCCGGCGTCCAGTGCAGGGTCATGCCGCGCTCGGCCATGGCGGTGCGCACTTCATCGAGCATGAGCGCCGCGATGGCGCGGAAGTTTTCCTCCGTGAGGTGGTTAAAGTAGACGATCTCGTCGATGCGGTTGAGAAACTCCGGGCGCAGGAACTCGTTGAGGGCGCGCTGCGCGCGCTCGCGGCTCTGATCGTCCGCGCTCAGACCGAAGCCGAGCGTGCCGGTGTGCGTGTTGCTGCCGGCGTTCGTGGTCATGATGATGACCGTGTTTTCAAAGTTCACGGTGCGGCCCTGCGCGTCCGTGATGCGGCCGTCGTCGAGGATCTGCAGCAGCAGGTTCATGACATCCGGATGCGCCTTTTCGATCTCGTCGAAGAGGACGACGGAGTACGGGCGGCGGCGGATCTTCTCCGTGAGCTGGCCGGCCTCGTCATAGCCGACGTAGCCCGGAGGCGAGCCGATCATGCGCGAGACGGAGAACTTCTCCATGAACTCCGACATATCCAGCCGGATGAGCGACTCGGGCGCGTGGAAGAGCTCGTCGGCGAGGCGCTTGACCAGCTCCGTCTTGCCGACGCCGGTGCCGCCGACGAACAGAAAGCTCACGGGCTTGCGCTTGGCCTGCAGGCCGACGCGGCTGCGCCGGATGGCGGCGCAGACGGTGTCGATGGCCTGGTCCTGACCGACGATGTGCGCGCGCAGCCGGTCACCGAGGCCGGCGAGCTGCTCAAACTCATCGGCGCGGATGCTCGCGGCCGGGATCTTCGTCCAGAGCTCGATGATGCGCGCGAGGTTATCCGCCGTGAGCTCCGGGCGGCCCTTGGCGCGCAGGGTGTCGAGCTCGGTCTGCAGCTGCATCTCGCGGCTGCGCAGCTCGGCAATGCGGGCATAGCGGCGGTCAAGCTCCTGATCGTCATACGCGTCGCCGGTCTGCGGCGGCGCGGAGGCCAGCAGCTCGCGCTCGCGCGCGTAGTCGCCGATCTCCTTTTCGACCTCGTCCGCGCGGATGAGGTCGGGATTTTTCAGGTTCACGTCCGAGCAGGCCTCGTCGATGAGGTCGATGGCCTTGTCGGGCAGGAAGCGGTCGGTGATATAGCGCTCGCTGAGCACGACGGCGAGGCGGCACATGGCGTCCGGGATGACGACGCCGTGGAAGTCCTCGTAATAGCGGCGCACGCCCTTGAGGATCTCGACGCTGTCGTCGATGCTCGGCTCGGCCACCGTGACGGGCTGGAAGCGGCGCTCGAGGGCCGCGTCCTTTTCAATGTGCTTGCGGTACTCGGCGAACGTGGTCGCGCCGATGACCTGGATCTCGCCGCGCGAGAGCGCGGGCTTGAGGATGTTGGCGGCGTTCATGCTGCCCTCGGCGTCGCCGGCGCCGACGATGTTGTGCACCTCGTCGATGACGAGGATGATGTTGCCGACGCGGCGGATCTCTTCGATGAGACCCTTCATGCGGCTCTCGAACTGGCCGCGAAACTGCGTGCCCGCCACAAGCGCCGTGAGGTCGAGCAGATACACCTGCTTGTCGCGCAGCTTATAGGGCACGTTCCCCTCGGCGATGCGCTGGGCAAGGCCCTCGGCGATGGCCGTCTTGCCGACGCCGGGCTCGCCGATGAGGCAGGGGTTGTTCTTCTGGCGGCGGTTGAGGATCTGGATGACGCGCTCGAGCTCCTCGGCGCGGCCGACCATGGCATCGAGCTTGCCGTCGCGCGCGCGCTGCGTGAGGTCGATGCAGTAGTTATTCAGGAACTTGAGCTTGCGCGGGGCAGCGCCGCGCTTGTCGGCAGCGCTGCCGTCGGCGCGCGGCGGCTCGGACGCGGCGGCAGAATCAGAATCAGCCGCCGGGGGCGGATTCTGGTTAAAGAGGCGGTTCAAGAACGGGAAGGTCGCGGTCTTGCCGTCGTCCTCGTCCGTGTCGGCGTCGGGGGCGTCGGGGTCCGTGTCGGCCGCGTCGTCGCCGCCGAGCATGCCCATGCTGCCGAGCATTTCCGCCACGTCGCCAGTGAGATTGTCGAGATCGGCGTCCGAGATGCCGAGCTTTTCCATCATCTCATCGACGGGCTTGATGTGCAGCTCGCGCGCACAGCGCAGGCACAGGCCCTCGTTATGGGACTCGCCGTTTTCGATTCGTGTGATAAAGATTACCGCTACGTTTTTCTTGCAGCGGGAGCAGAGTGTAGGCTGCATAGACTGGTTCTCCTGTTCGATAGATTCCGTGCGCGCCGGTCACACGCCCACGCCGAGCGTGAGCACGTCGATGGCCAGCAGCGCTTTTGCCAGGGCGGTGTGCGCGAGGGTGTCTCGGCCGATGACGGGCCCGGCAAACTGCAATGCCCAGCACAGCAGGATGCCAAAGCACACGCCGTTGACCGCGCCGAGGGCGGCGCCGCCAATGTCGTTGAGTTTCTCCCGGTTCGGGAGCTTGAAAGCCAGGTTCGGCAGGTTGCCGATCGCGGCCAGAATGAGCAGAATGAGCAAAAAGCCGACGGACGTGACGAGCACGTAGCACAGCCGCGCGCAGTAGACCTGTGTCATGGCGGTGCGCAGGGTGACGCCCTGCTCGTCGCGCATGGCGAGCGCGGCGCGGGCCATGCGCTGCGCCGGCCGGCCGGTGGCGCCGGCGGCGGCAAAGCACTGCTCGGCATATTCCTGCGCGGTGTCGGGGTGCGCGGCGACCCAGTCCTCACCCGAGAGGCCGGCGTCGTTGTCCGGCAGCTCGGTCGCGACAATATCGAGCTGGCCCTCAAAGTACCCGCCGGCAAACGGCTCCGCCACCGGCAGGAGCCGGTCGGAAAACAGGCCCGCGAGCAGCGCCGCGCCGTAGAGCGCGACGACGATGGCGGCCAGCTGCGCGGCGCTGAGGATCAGCCCGCGGCGGTAGCCGCTCCAGACGGCGGCCAGAAATATGGCGGCAAGCACCACTGTCAATACGATCTTCATAGGTGTATCCCTGTTCTTTCTCTCTAGGCTGCGGGGGTCAGAAGGCGAGCACCTCAGCGCTCGAGCCGCTCACGAGCAGCGCCGCGCCCCGGCGCAGCAGCACCGAGCGGCGGACGCCGAGCAGATTCTGCTCGACGGACTTGATCTCATCAAGCTGCTGGTTATAGAGCGTGAGCCGGTCACTGTACTGCACGAGCACCTGCTTGCCGTTGACAGACAGGCTCGTGACGGCGCCGGACGTGTCGCACTTACCGAGCGCATTGCCGGAGGCATTGACCGTGACGAGCTGCTCGGCGCTGCCGGAGCGGTAGCGGCTGAGCGCGAGGGTGACAAAGCCGTCGCCCTCGGCGGCATAGTCGTACAGGTACAGGTCGCCGAAGGGGTACTCGGCGGTGAGCTTTGCGTTATCGTCAAAAAAGGCCAGGCGCGTCTGCGACACGCAGCAGACCTTGCCGCCGCGCCAGAAGAGGTCGGCAAAAAGCTCGTCGGCGCACGCGGCGCTGCCGCGCTCATCGGCGCTCGTGAGCGAGAACGTGTGCACGACGCTGCCGGAATCCTGCAGACAGAGCGCGGCGAGATGCTTCCCGTCCGGGCTCACGGCGGCGCGCACGAGGTAGCCCGTGCCGGAATACCAGACATAGACGGCCTTGCCGGAGGTGTCATACACCGTGACGGCACCCTTATAGCCCGCAGCGTCCGAGCAGACGGCGAGATAGCCGCTGTCGCTCAGGTCGGCGCTGATGATCTCCCCGGCGGGCTCGATGTCGGTCTTATTGCCCTTGAAATCCGCCACGCACAGCGTCGTGCCGCCGATGTCATAGGCGCACACGCGCTCGCCGCCGACGGAGATGCCCGGCTGCGAGAGCGTGAAGATCTCGTGCAGGACGGTCTTGCCGCTGTCATCAAGCAGCTGCAGTCCGCTCGAGGACACGACCGCAAGGCGGCTGTCCACCGTGCGGAAGGTGCGGCTGGCGCTGGAGTCAAACGTGTAGGGCGCGCTGTCGTCCAAATAGTCGCTCGCCGAGCCGGGCCGGTCGCGCAGCAGCAGATACAAAAACAGCAGCACGGCCAGCACGCACACCGCCACGATGACGGTCTGCCGCAGCCTGGGATTTCGTTTTTGGTGGTCGTTCATGGACATTCCTCCCCTATCCGCCGGGCGGACGCGGCGTCAGGCCTGATTCATCATATCGCCGACGGCGCCGTCGTACCACACGCGGTTGAGATACAGCCCCTGCGGGGGCATGGTCGGCCCCGTGAGGCGCCGGTCGCGCGTGGCCAGCAGCGCCGGGATGGCCTCCGGCTCGATCTTGCCGTAGGACGCATAGACCATGGTGCCGACGATGGCGCGCACCATATTATACAGGAAGCCGTCAGCGCAGACGGCGATGGAGATGAGCGGACCGTCCCGCTCGGCACGGCACCAGTGCACCGTGCGCACGGTCGTGCGCGTCTCGGTGCCGACGGAGCGCACGGCGGCAAAGTCGTGCGTACCCTCAAAGGCGCGGCCGGCGCGCGCGAGCCGCTCAAAATCCAGCGGCTGGGGATAAAAGCAGACGCGGTGCTCCAGAAACGCATCGCGGATGCGGGAGTTGTAGATCTGATAGACGTATTCTTTCTGGATGCACGAGCCGATGGCGTTAAAATCCTCCGGCGCGGTGACGGCGTCGACCACGGCGATGTCCGCCGGGAGACGGGCATTGACCGCGAGCGGCACCCGGTCGATCGGGATTGTACAGTCGGTGCGGAAATTGGCGCAGTAGCGCTTTGCGTGCACGCCCGCGTCCGTGCGGCCGCAGCCGACGACCTTGATCGGCTCGCCGCAGACCTTCGTGAGCGCGCGCTCCAGCGTCTCGGCGACGGTGACGTCCGTCTTCTGCACCTGCCAGCCGTGATAGGCCGTGCCGTCATACTGCAGGCGCAGGGCGATGTTGCGCCTCACAGGCCGAACCTCGCGAGCACGATCACGCCGGCGAGCACGAGCGCGCTCCAGACCATGGCCAGCGTGTCGCGCGTGCACCAGGTGAGCTGCTTCATGCGCGTGCGGCCCTCGTCGCCGTGATAGCAGCGGCACTCCATGGCCACGGCCAGCTCGTCCGCGCGGCGAAACGCCGACACGAACAGCGGCACGAGCAGCGGCAGCAGCGCGCGGGCGCGCTGAAAGAGGTTGCCGGTCTCAAAATCGGCGCCGCGCGCTTTCTGCGCGGACATGATCTTGTCCGTCTCCTCGATGAGCGTGGGGATGAAGCGCAGGGCCATGGACATCATCATGCTCATCTCGTGCACGGGCACTTTGAGCTTCTTGAGCGGGCCGAAGAGGATCTCCATCGCGTCGGTGAGCGCGATGGGCGACGTGGTATACGTCAGCAGGAACGTGCCTGCGATGAGCATCGTGATGCGCAGGACCATGAACACGGCACGGATCAGGCCCTCGTAGGTGATGGTGATCTTCCAGAAGGACACGAGCTCGCGCCCGGGCGTGAAGAAGATATTGAGCACGGCCGTGAGCGCGATGATGATCCACAGCGGCTTGAGGCCGCGGAGGATGACCTTCAGCGGGATGCGCGAGAGCGCGATGCACACGCCCGTAATGACGAGCATGACGGCGTAGGACACGTAGCTTTCCGCCGTGAACAGCGCCGCGATATAGACGATGGTCAGCAGGAGCTTGCAGCGCGGGTCGAGCCGGTGCACGATGCTGCTGCCGGGGAAAAACTGGCCGAGGGTGACGTCCTTCAGCATACGCCCGCCTCCTTCCCGACGGCGAGCAGCGCGTCCGTGAGCTGCTCGAGGGTGTAGATCGACGGCGGGAGCGGAATGCCCCGGTCGCGCAGCGCCTGCGCGATGCGCGCAGCCTGCGGCACGTCGAGGCCAATGTCCAGCAGCTCCTGCGTGTGGGCAAAGACCTCCGCCGGTGCGCCGTCGAAGGCGACGTGCCCGGCGTGAAAGACGATGAGCCGGTCGGCGATGCGCGCGGCATCGTCCATGCTGTGCGTGACGAGCAGGACGGCCGAGCCGGTCTCGCGCCGGTAGGCGGCGATGTTTTCAAGCACGCCGCGGCAGCCCGCGGGGTCAAGGCCGGCCGTGGGCTCATCGAGGATGAGCACCTTGGGGCGCATGGCGATCACGCCGGCGATGGCGATGCGGCGCTTCTGCCCGCCGGAGAGCTCGAGCGGCGAGCGCTCGAACAGCGCGGCGTCCACGCCGGCAAAGCGCGCGGCCTCGCGCACGCGCGCATCGACCTCTTCCGTGGAGAGTTTGGCGTTTTTCGGGCCGAAGGCGATGTCCTGATACACCGTCTCCTCAAAGAGCTGGTGCTCGGGATACTGAAAGACCAGCCCGACCTGAAAGCGCACGTCGCGCGTGGCGGCCTTGCTGCGGTGAATGTCCTCCCCGTCGAAGAGCACGGTGCCGGACGAGGGCGCGAGCAGACCGTTGAGGTGCTGGATAAACGTGCTCTTGCCGGAGCCCGTGTGGCCGATGATGCCCACGAACTGTCCGGCGGGGATGGCAAGGTCAATATCGTCGATGGCGACTTTTTCAAAAGGTGTCCCGGCACTGTAGACGTGCCGGAGGTGATCCACCCGGATGATTGGCGTCATAATTTCGTTTCCTTTATCTATCGGTGAAGATCGGCGGTTACGGTTTCAGGGCGGCGGCGACGGCATCCGCACAGTCGGACACCGTGAGCGCGTCGAGCGGCACGTCCATGCCCTGTGCGCGCAGCGCGTGCAGCAGCCGGACGGTGACAGGCGCGGTGAGGCCCTCCCGTTTGAGCAGCTCGACCTGCGAAAAGACCTGCTTCGGCGCACCGTCGGCCACGACGGCGCCGTTCGAGAGCACGATGACGCGGTCGGCGCCGATGCACTCTTCCATATGGTGCGTGATGAGCACGACCGTGATGCCCTGCTCGCGGCAGAGTTTGGTGGCCGTGTCAATGACCTCGCGCCGGCCGGCCGGGTCGAGCATGGCCGTCGGCTCGTCGAGCACGATGCACTTGGGCTGCATGGCGATGACGCCCGCGATGGCCACGCGCTGCTTTTGCCCGCCGGAGAGCAGGTGCGGCGCGTGCAGGCGAAAATCATACATGCCGACCTGCTTGAGGGCCGCATCCACCCGCGCGCGTATCTCCTGCGGCGGGACGCCGAGGTTCTCGGGCGCGAAGGCCACGTCGTCCTCGACGACGTTGGCGACGATCTGGTTATCGGGGTTCTGAAAGACCATGCCCACCGTGGCGCGCACGGACAGGAGATTCTTTTCGTCCGCCGTGTCCATGCCGTCGACATACACCTTGCCGCCGGTCGGCAGCAGGATGGCGTTGAAGTGCTTGGCGAGCGTGCTCTTGCCGGAGCCGTTGTGCCCCAGCACGGCCACGAACGAGCCGCGCGCGATCTCGAGCGAGAGGTCGCCGAGCGTGGGCCGCTCCTCGCCGGGGTAGGTAAAGGTCAGATGTTCGGTTCGTAAGATCGGTTCCATGGTGTTCCTTTCCGCTCAGCGCTCCCAGCGGCAGGTCGCCCCGCACGGCAGCACGAGACCGGACGCCGTGACCGGCAGGCCCAGCTCCTGCGATTCGCTATGGCCGCCGAAGCGCCGGGTGAAGATGCTCTCCGAGAGATACGTGAGCACCGACGGGCTCAGGCCCGTGGTGTAGGAATTGATGATGACAAAGAGCGGATCGTCCGACAGCACGCCGGACACCAGCTCCACAAACGGCCAGAGGTTCGTCTCGAGCTTCCAGACCTCGCCGCCGGGGCCGCGGCCGTAGCTCGGCGGGTCCATGATAACGGCGTCATAGCGGCGGCCGCGGCGGATCTCCCGCTCGACGAACTTGCCGCAGTCGTCCACGATCCAGCGGATGGGCCGGTCGGCCACGCCGGAGGCGGCGGCGTTTTCCTTGCCCCAGGCGACCATGCCCTTCGCCGCGTCCACATGGCACACGCTCGCCCCGGCGGACGCGCACGCGACCGTGGCCGCGCCCGTGTAGCCGAAGAGGTTGAGCACCGAGACCGGGCGGCCGGCCGCGCGGATCTTCGCCATGGCGTAGTCCCAGTTGGCAGCCTGCTCGGGGAAGATGCCCGTGTGCTTGAAGTTCATGGGCTTGACGCGGAACGTCAGGTCCCGGTAGCGGATGTCCCAGCTCGGCGGGAGGGTGCGCTTGTCCCAGCTGCCGCCGCCGGTGTGGCTGCGGCTGTAGCGCCCGTCGGCCGTGCGCCAGCGGGGGTCGGTGCGCGGCGTGTCCCAGATGGCCTGGGGGTCCGGGCGCACGAGGGTGTATTTGCCCCAGCGCTCGAGCTTTTCGCCGCGCGAACAGTCGAGCACCTCAAAGTCCTGCCAAGAATCCGAAATCCACATAGCTGCTCCTCTTGTCCGGCGGAGGGAACCGTGTAGTTCCAGTGTGCGCCGGAATGGTGATACTTAGACAGTGTATTATAGCATCAAGTGCCGCAATGGTCAATGTGTCCGGGCCGTCCGGAGGGCCGGAATTGTAAACAAATGATAAAGAATCGTGCGTCAAAATCCGGACACGCAAAACAGCCCGCCCGGCGTACCGGGCGGGCTGTGCAGTTGCGGTGCGGATTCAGCGGCGGCCGCTGCCGACGTGGTCGCGGTCGAATTCGTGCAGCGTCTCGCGCATCTGCGCGCGGCGGCGGGCCTCCTCGGCCTCCATCTGCGCGCGGCGGCGGCGCTTTCGCTCAGCCTCGATCTGCTTGCGGCGGCGGGCCAGCCACAGCACATAGCCGATGACGGCCAGCACAAGAAGCAGCAGCACAACGAGCACGATCGGGTTCGTGAAAAAGGCGCGCAGGTGGCCGCCGATGTACGCCCCCTTCGACACGGCGACATCGACCGCCGCGACGAGCTTGACCGTGCCGTAGACCGTGCCGTTATACGACACCGTGAGCTCGCCGACCTCGTCCCCCGCCTTGACGGGGGCCTCGAGCGGTTTGCCGTCGCGCTCAGAATAGATGGTGACCTGCTGCTCAAACTCCGGCGCGCCGGCCGTATCGGCCGACGGCAGCACGGCCGAGATGCTCTGTGCCGGGCGGACGGTCACGCCGTCACTGTCGCGCCCGTAGCGCACGGGCACCTCGCAGACGAGGTCGCTCGCGCTGACGATGTCGCGCCAGCCGTAGTTGGAAAACACCCAGCGGTAGGCCGTGAGCGTGTCGGAAAAGCTGCCGAAATCGGTCGTGCCGTTGGCGCGGGCCGTGCCCTTGCCGCCGAGCACGACGCACAGCAGGCGCACACCGTCCTTCTCCGCCGTGGAGACAAGGCAGTAGCCCGCGGCCTCGGTGTGGCCGGTCTTGACGCCCTTGGCGTACTCGTAATAATAGCCGCGGTACATCGGGGACTCGGGGTTGATGAGGCCGTTCGTGTTCGAGAGCGTGCGCTCGTCGGACAGGTTCGTGGCGGGCACGGTGTGCTTGACCGTGTTGCAGATCGTGGCGAAGAGCTCGTGGCTGAGCGCTTCCTTCGTGATGCGGTAGAGGTCGTGCGCCGTGGTGTAATGATCGTCGTTCGGCAGGCCATGGGGATTGACGAAGTGCGTGCCCGTGCAGCCGAGCTCCTGCGCGCGCGCGTTCATGCGCTGCACGAACGCCGAGATGCTGCCGCAGACGTACTCCGCGACGACGTTGCACGCCTCGTTGGCCGAGGAGATCATGGCGCAGTAGAGAAAGTCCTCGAACGTCATGGTCTCGCCGACCTTGATGTCGGCATTGCTCGCGCCCTCGACCATGTCGGCATTGCAGTCGGCATAGGCGGTGACGGTATCACTGAGCTGCACATCGCCGCGCTCGACCGCCTCGACCGCGAGCAGGAGCGTCATGATCTTCGTCAGGCTCGCGGGATAGGCTTTGGCGTCGATATTGCGGGTATAGTAATACTGGCCGCTGTCCTCGTCGACGAGCAGGACGCAGTTGGCCTGCAGCTTTTCATCGAGCGCGGACTTGACCGCGTCGCTGCCGAGGACATAGGACCCCTCCGCCGCCTGGACGGTGCTCTGGGGCACGCCGTCGGACGAGACGTTCGCGGTGCTCTGGGGCGCATCGGCAGAAGCGTCCGCCGTGCTCTTCGCGGCGGCGGCCGGGAAAGCCGCCGTCAGCAGCAGGCAAACGATGAGCAGCAGCGGCAAAATGCGATATTTTTTCATATCTTTCTCCATGGAACTATGATATAATGGAATATCCGGCCGGAGACGGCGCTGCCGCGCGGCCGGGACAAATGGCAGTGTCTTGCCCCATTATTATAATGATTCCGGCGGCGAAAAGCAAATCATTTCCGCGAAAAGGCGCAAACGGAGGGACCGCGATGAAAATACTGGTTGTGGACGACGAAAAGACCATCGTCAAGGGCATCAAATTCAACCTCGAGAACGAGGGCTATCAGGTGGACGTGTGCTACGACGGCGAGACCGCCGTGGACATGGCGCGCCACGGCGAGTACGCCGTGATTTTGCTCGACCTCATGATGCCGAAGCTCGACGGACTCGGCGCGTGCCAGCAGATCAGGCAGTTTTCCACCGTGCCGATCATCATGCTCACCGCCCGCAGCGAGGACGCCGACAAGCTCATCGGCTTTGAATCCGGCGCGGACGACTATATCACGAAGCCGTTTAACATCCTCGAGCTCAAGGCGCGCATCCGCGCGCTCATCCGCCGCTCGAGCATGGCCCCCGCCGCCCCGGCCGAGCCGGACGGCGGCAAGCTCGTGCGCGGCCACATCGAGATCGACCCCGAGCGCCGCAGCGCCCGCCGCTTCGGCCAGAATGTGGAGCTGACGCTCAAGGAGTTCGACCTCATCGAGCTGCTCATGCGCAACCCCGGCAAGGTCTACTCGCGCGAGCAGCTGCTCGACCTCGTGTGGGGCTACGACTATCAGGGCGACATCCGCACCGTGGACGTGCACATCCGCCGCCTGCGCGAGAAGCTCGAGCGCAACCCCGCCGCCCCCGAATACATCATCACGAAGTGGGGCGTGGGCTACTACTTCGCCGAGGCCTGACGGATGAAGCAGCATCCGTTTCGCATCCGGCTGCCGCGCAGGCTGGTATCGAGCGTACAGTTTCGCTTCGCCGTGACGTTCATGATCCTCGTGGCGATTTTGCTCGCGCTCATCAACACCTACCCCACGCGCGCCTCGCGCGACATCGTGTTCACCGAAAAGCAGAGCGCGCTGACAAACCGCGCCGCCGTCGTGTCCTCCTCCCTGTCGCTGCTCGACAACCTCACGCCGGACAACACGCGGCAGGTGCTCGCCCTGCTCGACCTGCGCGACCTGACGCGCATCATCGTGACCGACGGCGATGGGCTGGCCGTGTATGACTCCGCGAGCGAAAACAACATCAGCGGCAAGTACGTGCTCTACCCCGAGCTCGTGCGCGCGCTCGGCGGACAGGCCGTGTTCTACTCGCACTACACGAACGAGGCGTTTCTCAGCCGCGCGGCCATGCCCGTCATGAACAGCGGCAGGACCGTCGGCGCCGTGTACGTGTGCGAGAGCGACGGCGAGCGCGCCGCACTCATCGGCAGCATCCAGCGCCGGCTCGGCACGATCACGATCGGCATCGGCGCGGCCGCGCTCGTGGTACTGTGGTTTTCCATCAAGATGCTCACGCGGCGCATCACGCAGCTGGCCGACGGCGTGCGCACCGTGCAGAGCGGCGACTACAGCTTCCGCCTGACGCTCTCGGGTGACGACGAGCTGACCGAGCTCGGGCGCGAATTCAATAACCTCACCGAACGGCTCGAGACGACCGAGGCCCAGCGCCGCCGGTTCGTCTCCGACGCGTCGCATGAGCTCAAGACACCGCTGGCATCCATCCGCCTGCTGTCGGACAGCATCTCCCAGAGCGCGGACATGGACAGTGCGACGATGCGCGAGTTCGTGGCCGACATCGGCAGCGAGGCCGAGCGCCTGCAGCGCACGACCGAGAAGCTGCTCGACCTGTCGCGGCGCGACGACGGCGTGCAGCCGGACGTGACGATCGTGGACCTGCAGCAGGCCGTGCACGGGACGCTGCACCTGCTGCGCCCGCTGGCCGACCAGAGCGGCGTGACGATCACGTGCCTCATGAGCGAGGGCGTGGCCGTGCGCGCGTCCGAGGACGACATTTACCACATCGTGTTTAACCTCGTCGAAAACGCCATCAAGTACAATCTCCCGGGCGGGGACGTGACCGTGCGCGTGGAGACGCGCGGTGCGCAGAGCATCCTGTCCGTGGCCGACACCGGCATCGGCATCCCCGAGGCCGACCGGCCGAACATCTTCAACCGCTTCTACCGCGTGGACAAGGCCCGCTCGCGCGAGCACGGCGGCAGCGGTCTCGGCCTGTCGATCGTACACGACGCGGCCGCGCTCTACGGCGGCACCGTGACCGTGGACGGCGTGGAGCCGCACGGCACACGCTTTACCGTGACGTTCCCGCGCGCGGCGGCAGACGACGCGCCCGAAATGCAAAAGGAGGTGCCGGAGACATGAAGCGCTGGCTTCCCCTGCTGCTGGCACTCGCGCTCGCGCTCGGCTGCGCGGGCTGCGCAAAGCGGCAGACCGTGACGGTATACCGCATCGCAAAAGAGGGCGCCGCCCTCTTGGAGACGGAGACGATCACCGTGCCCGACGGCACGGACCCGGTACAGGTGGCGATCGACTCGCTCGGCGCGGCGCCAAGCGGCAGCTCATGCTTCAACCCCGTGCGCGGGTGGCTGACGCTCGGCGGCTACCGCATCGACGACGCGGGCACGCTCTGGCTGACGGTGACGGGCTCGGACACGGCGAGCGGCATCGTGCGCACGCAGGCGCTGGCCTGTCTGGTGCTGACGGGCACGGCGCTCGACGGCGTGTCGGCCGTCGGACTGGAGGACACGGACGGCGATGTGTTTCACGAGCCGATGACCGCAGACGATCTCGCCCTGACCGACCCGGCCACGGGCACGCAATCCTAAACGCAGACCCATTCCCACGGAGGTGTATTTTTCATGCTCAACAACATTGCCCGCATCCAGCGCGCGCTGACGCAGGCGCATCTGGATGCCATCCTGCTCACCGATGAAAACGACCGCCGGTTCGCCACCGGCTTCCCGTCCTCGGACGGCGCCGTGATCGTGACGGTGCACCAGGCATTTTTTATCACCGACGCCCGCTACATCGAGGCCGCGCGCGCCGCGCTGACCGGCATCGCGCAGGTGCTGCTGTGCTCGCGCGAGGCGCCGATGCGCACGCTCGTGCAGGGCATTTTGCGCGAGGCGAACGTGCAGATCCTCGGCGGCGAAGAGCAGACGACGAGCTACGCCGAGTTCACGGCCTATGAGCAGCTCTTCGGCCTGAAGCTCCAGCCAGCGCAGAACCTGATCCGCAACCTGCGCGCGGCCAAGCAGCCGGAGGAGCTGGCGATGATGTACCAGGCGCAGCAGATCACGGACGAGACGTTCGCGCAGATCTGCACCGTCATCCGCCCCGGCATGACCGAGCGCGAGATTGCGGCCGAGCTCATCTACCGCATGCTGCGCCTCGGCGCGGAGGGCACGAGCTTTGACCCCATCGTGCTCACCGGCCCGGACACGAGCATGCCCCACGGCGTGCCCGGCGACCGGCGCGTGGCCGCGGGCGACTTCGTGACGATGGACTTCGGCTGCCGCAAAAACGGCTACTGCTCGGACATGACGCGCACCGTCGCCGTCGGCATGCCGACCGACGAGATGCGCAGCGTGTACCAGACCGTGCTCCAGGCACAGCTGGCCGGCATCGCCGCGGCGAAGGCCGGCGTAACCGGCGAGCGCGTGGACGCCGCCGCGCGCAAGGTCATCCGCGACGCGGGCTACGGGGACTACTTCGGCCACAGCTTCGGCCACAGTCTGGGGCTGGATATTCACGAGCACCCCATCGCCGCCCCCGGCGTGCACGCGCGCCTGCCGGAGCACACCGTCATCTCCGCCGAGCCGGGCATCTATCTGCCCGGAAAGTTCGGCGTGCGCATCGAGGACGTGATGCATCTGACGGCGGACGGGGCCGAAATCCTCACACGCAGCCCGAAAAATCTCATCATTCTGTAAATATCCGCTTGTCAAACCACGTAAAATCGTGTAAACTATATAAGATTTTTGATT
>ENA-OUNS01001094-OUNS01001094.1-human-gut-metagenome-genome-assembly--contig:-NODE-1094-length-20463-cov-7.351627_pt1 | contig 20463 bp, 16 predicted proteins | sample MGYA00243237_ERZ505104 | MGnify/ENA primary metagenome ERZ505104 (study PRJEB26097, sample SAMN02711295) | human gut metagenome | biome: Gut microbiome | host: Homo sapiens | place: Denmark...
AAAAAGAAAATTCAGACGGCTCTTCGACCCGGCCGAGCGGCATTTTATGTGCTGTTTTTACTGTTTGCGGCCTGCGGTCTGTATTTTTCAAAGCCGTATGGCTTCATCGGCATGGCCATCGTCATCATCCTGCGCATGGTTGCGATCCGCAGCGACGCGGAGCGGCGGCAGCGGGTGTATGATCTGATGGAAAATATCGAGATCGAGGGCGGAGAAGTCCGTCCGGCGGTCACGAAATCGCCGCTGCCGACCGTTGTCGCGCTCGCGACGACCGGACAGATCATCTGGGCGAACGAGGCCTTCGCGGACATGACCGGCCATTTCGCACACGCGCCGCACATGCGTCTGACCGAGCTCGCGCCGACGTTCGAGACGCGCTGGCTCATCGAGGGCAAGACTGCCTTCCCGGGCGAGCTGCGCATGGGCCGCGGCATCTACCATGTATTTGGCAGCATGATCCAGTCGGGCGCAGGTCAGATGATGATGCTCCATTTCATCGACTGCACGGAATTTGTCCATCTGCGCGATGATTCCGAGACGCGCCGCCCGGCCATTGCGGTGATCGCCATCGACAACTATGAGGAGCTCGTCAAGAATACGACCGACTCGGAGAAGTCCAACATTCTCGCCGGCATCGATAGACGTCTGTCCTCGTGGGTCAAGGATTCGAGCGCCGTCATGCGAAAATATGACCGCGACAAGTACATCTTTATCATCGAGAACGCCGAGCTGGACAAGCTGGCGGCGAAAAAGTTCTCGGTGCTTCAGGAAGTGCGCGATATTCAGAACCATGAGGGCGTTGTCGCGACGCTGTCCATCGGTATCGGCCGCGACGGCGAGACGCTCGCGGAAAGCTACAAGTACGCCGGTCTTGCCATCGACATGGCGCTCTCGCGCGGCGGCGATCAGGCCGTCATCAAGAACCGTTACAGCTTCGAGTTCTTCGGCGGTCTGAGCGAGGAGGTCGAAAAACGCACCAAGGTCAAGAGCCGCGTAGTCGCCAATGCGCTCAGCCAGCTGATCCGCGATTCGTCGCAGGTGCTCGTCATGGGTCACAAGAACAGCGACATGGACGCCATCGGCGCTGCGGCAGGCATGGTCTGCGCCGCGCGCGTCAAGAACAAGCCGGTACACATCGTCGTAGACCGTGAGCACACCATGGCGAGCGATCTGATCGAGCGTCTGGAGACGCAGAGCGAGTACAAGGGCGTGTTCGTCAGCGCGGAGGACGCGATGATCATGTGCGACTTCAACACGCTGCTCATCGTCGTGGACGTCAACCGTCCCGCCTATGTCGAGAGCGAGTCGCTGCTCCAGTCCATCAACAAGGTCGCGGTCATCGACCATCACCGCCGCGCGGCGGATTATATCGAGAACGCGGTCGTCAGTCTGCACGAGCCGTATGCCTCGTCCGCATCCGAGCTTGTCAGCGAGCTGCTTCAGTACCTCGTGCCGACGAGCAGCATCCTGACGGCGGAGGCTGAGGCCATGCTTTCGGGCATCTACCTCGATACCAAGGGCTTTTCCACGCGTACCGGCGTGCGCACGTTTGAGGCGGCGGCGTATCTTCGCCGCGCGGGCGCGGAGGCGAGCGACGTCAAGCGTCTGTTCCAGTCGAGCTTTGATCAGTATATGGAGCGCCAGAAGATCATTTCTTCTGCGCGCAACTGCGGCCAGGGCGTGATCTTCGCCATCACCGGTGAGCAGGTGGACCGCATCGCGGCGGCGCAGGCTGCTGACGAGCTGCTTTCCATCATCGGCACCACGGCATCCGTCGTTGCCTTCCGCAGCGGCGAGCATGATATGGCGGTCTCCGCACGCGCGGCAGGCCAGGTCAACGTTCAGCTGCTCATGGAGCGTCTGGGCGGCGGCGGCAATCACTCTGCGGCGGGCGCGCAGCTCAGGAACACAACACCTGAGGAGGCGGACCGACTGATCACCGAAGCGATACGCGGTTATCTCGAGGATCAGTGCGCGGAGAAGCAGAACGAACGCTGAGCATATTTCTCTGCCGGAAACCGGGCAGAACAGGCATAAAACAAGCAATATAAAATTAAGGAGAGACTTATCATGAAAGTAATTCTGACAGCAGACGTAAAGGGCAAGGGCAAGAAGGGCGACCTCATCGAGGTCAGCGAGGGCTACGGCCGCAACTTCCTCATGCCGCGCGGTCTGGCAGAGCTGGCTACCGCCGACAACCTCAACGTAAAGAAGGCGCAGGACGAGGCGCACGCACGCAAGGTTGCGCTCGAGCAGCAGGCAGCGCGCGAGGCGGCGGAAAAGCTCAAGGAGAGCCCGGTCAAGGTTCCGGCCAAGGGCGGTGCAGGCGGTCGTCTGTTCGGCGCAGTCACCTCCAAGGAGATCGCGGAGGAGCTCAACCGCCAGTACGGTCTGAGCGTTCCGAAGCAGAAGATCGTGCTCGAGGAGCCGATCAAGACCTTCGGCGTACACCGCGTCAAGGCGAAGCTGTATCAGGACATCGCAGGCGAGATTCTGGTGCAGGTGGTAGAGGCCTGAGTACAGGGGGTATCCAATACCCCCTGTATACGCCGGACGGTTCCGTAGAAACCGCCCGGCGATACCCCCGGACGCCGCCCACGGCGGCTGGGTCGGGGTGTAAAAAGTCAGGCGCATGTCCTGACTTTTTACGGACACGGCTCTGCCGTGTCCTGTTTCATCCCGTGCGTGGGACGCACGGAGGGGCGCTGACGGCGCTATTCCTTATATTATTTGTATCGAGGTGTATTTGTTGGATGAGCTTTTAATGCGGCAGGTGCCGCAGGACCTGACCGCTGAGCAGTCGCTTCTCGGCGCGATGCTGGTCGATCCGAACTGTATCCCCGAGGTCATCGAGCAGGTGCGCTCGGACGACTTCTACGCCGATGAGAACAAGCGGATCTTTGAGGTCATTTATTCGATGTTCAACGGCGCGAAGCGCATCGACCCGGTAACCGTGCTCGACGAGCTGACGAGCGCGGGCTACTACGACGAGGCCGGCGGCCGCGCCTATCTGTTTCAGCTCATGGACATCACGCCCGGCTCGCGCAACGTCACGGAATACGTCCGCATCGTGCGCGACAAGAGCCTGCTGCGGCAGCTTGCCGACGCCGGCAGCGAAATTCAGCAGAATGCCATTTCCGGGCAGGGCGATGCCTCGGGCATTGCCGAGCTTGCCGAGCAGCGAATCTACAACATCCGGCAGGGACGCGAGATCAAGGGTCTTTCCAAGCTCGAAAACGTTATCGCGGATCTCTATACCGAGCTGAATGAGCGCATGCAGTCGGACAGCGACATCCCGGGCATGTCCACCGGCTTTCATGCGCTCGATAAGGCGCTGACCGGTCTGAACAAGTCCGACCTGATCCTGATCGCGGCCCGACCCGGCATGGGCAAGACCGCTTTCGCGCTCAATATCGCGCTGAATGCGGCCAAGGCGAGCATCCAGAACAAGCCGAAGGGCTACAAGAAGGGCACGGGCGTGTGCGTGTTCCAGCTCGAGATGGGCAAGGAACAGCTCGCGAGCCGTTTTCTGTCCAGTCAGGCGCTGCTTGAGTCGCAGAAGCTCAAGACCGGCGATCTGACGATGGACGACTGGGACAAGATCGCGCGCGGCGCGGGTGTCCTGTCGAGCCTCGACATCTACGTGGACGACAACCCGGCCATCACCGTCCCCGAAATCAAGGCGAAATGCCGCCGGCTGGGCGACGAGCTCGGTCTGATCGTCATAGACTATCTTCAGCTGATGCACGTCGGCGGACGGCACATGGACAACCGTGTGCAGGAGGTCGCGGAGATCTCGCGTTCGCTCAAGATCATGGCGAAGGAGCTCAATGTGCCGGTCGTGTGCCTGTCGCAGCTTTCCCGTGCGTCCGAGCAGCGCTCGGACAAGCGTCCGATGCTGAGCGACCTTCGAGAGTCGGGCGCGATCGAGCAGGACGCGGACATCGTCATGTTCATCTACAGAGACGATTATTATGACGAGGAGAGCGAAAACAAAAATATCGCGGAGATCATCATCGCGAAAAACCGCCACGGCGCGACGGGAACCGTCGAGCTTCAGTGGGTCGGTCAGTACACGACCTTCTCCAACCCGGACCGCATCCATGAGGAATAACGGGCTTGTTCGGTCGGCGGCCGACACGATTCGCCGCTTTGCCATGCTGAGGCCGGGGGAGCGCGTGCTCGTCGCCCTGTCGGGCGGCGCGGACTCAGTGTCGCTCCTGCTCGTACTGCAGAAACTCGGGTACGAGGTGCGCGCGTTTCATCTGAACCACTGCCTGCGCGGCGCGGAGTCCGACAGGGACGAGGCGTTCTGCCGTGCGCTGTGCGCTGAGCGCAGCGTGCCGCTGAACGTCGGGCGCTGCGACATTGCCGCCCTCTCGCAGGGAAAGGCGGTCGAGGAGACCGCACGGCGCGAGCGCTACCGCCTGCTCGAGCAGGCGGCGGAGGGGGACAAGATCGCGACCGCGCACACCGCGGACGACAATCTGGAGACCGTGCTGTTCCATCTGGTGCGCGGCAGCGGCGCAAAGGGTGTTTCCGGCATTCCGCCTGTGCGCGGCGCGGTCATTCGGCCGCTCCTGTTCGCAGAGCGGCGCGAGATCGAGGCGTTCCTGCGCGAAAACGGGCAGGATTACGTCACGGACAGCTCCAACCTCAGCGATGATTACACGCGAAACCGTCTGCGGCACAGCGTGCTGCCCGTGCTGCGCGGCATTAACGAGCAGGCCGCACAGGCGGCGCTCCGGCTCGGTGAGCAGCTGCGGCAGGATGAGGCCTGCCTCGGCGGGCAGGCGGAACGCTGTCTGCAAACTGCGCTTCGTGCGGACGGCGCCTATCTGACCGCACCGTTTCTCGCGTGCCATCCTGCCGTGCAGGGAAGGGCGCTCCGCGAGGCGGCGAGACGCGCCGGAATGCCCATGCGCGACCTTGCGCAGACGCACATCGAGGCGCTGGAGCGCCTGCTTTCGAGTGCAGACCCGTCCGCGCAGCTCGACCTGCCGCACGGCTTTACGGCACGACGCGAGTACGAGGCCTTCCGCATCGCGCCGCGTGCGTGCGGGGTGCAGCCGGAGGCGCTGCCGCTCACCGTTCCGTTTGACGGCCTGTGGACGGACGGAACGAGAGTCAAACTCAGAAAATTAGAAAAATCCGAAGTTTTTTACAAAACAGTCAATACTTTTTGCGCAGATTGTGGTACAATAGATTTTGCATCGCTGTGTGTTCGTGCGCGGCAGACGGGAGACCGTCTGCGCCTGACCGAAAAGGGGGGCAGCCGGACGCTGAAAAAGCTGATGATCGACCGGAAGATCCCGGCGGCGGAGCGAGACGCCCTCGCCGTCATCGCAGACCGGTCCGGCGTCATCGCGGTGCAGGATATCGGCATGGATCTCAGCCGAAGGCCGGAAAACGGCGCGCGGCTGGAAATAAAGATTGAGAGGAACTGACGAAATGGCTTATAACATGCGAGACGATATTAAGGAAGTATATTTCACCGAGGAGCAGCTGCGAGACAAGGTCCGCGAGCTTGGCGCGCGCATCACTGAGGATTACCGCGGCAAGAATCCGCTGATCGTCAGCGTCCTCAAGGGCTCGTACATCTTCATGGCCGACCTGACCCGTGCGATCGATACGCCGTGCAACGTGGATTTCATGGTCGTGTCCAGCTACGGCAACGGCACCAAGACCACCGGCGAGGTTCAGATCATCAAGGACATCGCGCAGCCGATCGACGGCCGCGACCTGCTGATCGTCGAGGACATCCTCGACTCGGGCGTAACGCTGCACTATCTCATGCAGATCCTCGCCGCACGCGGCGCGAACTCCATCCGTCTGTGCACGCTCCTGTCCAAACCGGAGCGCCGCAAGATCGACGTCAACGTCGATTATCTGGGCTTTGAGATCCCGGATGAGTTCGTTGTCGGCTACGGTCTGGACTACGCGGAAAAGTACCGCAATCTGCCGTACATCGGCATTCTCAAGCCGCACGTTTACGGCGGCGAGGGCGAATAATCTCTCCCATACGGAAAGGGGCGTTAAACCAATTTGAAAGGCAAAATGAAGGGCTTCGGCCTTTACCTGCTCATACTGGTCTGCCTGCTCGCCGGCGTAAGCTACGTCGTCAGTCAGACGCAGAAAACCGAGTCGATCTCCTACTCGGATGTGTACAGCTACTTTGAACAGGGCGACGTAGACCGCTACACCCTCGAGGGCGGCACGCTGACCATGCATCTGAAGAACGAAAACCGCGCGGTCAGCTACGAGATCGGCGACTATACCTCGGTATGGTGGGCGCAGCTCGGCTCGGTCATCGACCAGCAGATGAAGGACGGCACGCTGACCAAGGTAGACTACATCACCACAACGATCCCGTGGTGGGCGCAGTTCCTGCCGTATCTCATCCTCGTGGTGCTGATCGGCGCGTTCTGGTATTTCATGATGAACAAGCAGTCCGGCGGCGGCGCGGGTCCGATGCAGTTCGGCAAGGCGCGTGCAAAGCTCGCGCAGGACGGCAAGAACAAGGTGACGTTTAACGATGTCGCGGGCGCGGACGAGGAAAAGGCCGAGCTGCAGGAGATCGTTGAGTTTCTGAAAAATCCGCAGAAGTTCGTGCAGATCGGCGCGCGCATCCCCAAGGGCGTGCTGCTCGTCGGCCCTCCGGGCACCGGTAAAACGCTGATCGCGAAGGCGGTCGCAGGCGAGGCAGGCGTTCCGTTCCTGTCTATCTCCGGCTCGGACTTCGTCGAGCTGTATGTCGGCGTCGGCGCATCGCGCGTGCGCGACCTGTTCGAGCAGGCCAAGAAGAACGCGCCGGCCATCGTGTTCATCGACGAGATCGACGCAGTCGGCCGTCAGCGCGGCGCAGGACTCGGCGGCGGTCATGACGAGCGCGAGCAGACGCTCAACCAGCTGCTCGTCGAGATGGACGGCTTCGGCGCGAACGAGGGCGTTATCGTCATCGCCGCGACCAACCGCAAGGATATCCTGGACAACGCGCTGCTGCGTCCGGGCCGCTTCGACCGTCAGGTCTATGTCGGCGCGCCGGATGTCAAGGGCCGCGAGGCGATCCTCAAGGTTCATGCGCGCAACAAGCAGTTTGACCCGGATGTCAAGTTCTCCGACATCGCGAAAACGACCGCCGGCTTCACCGGCGCAGACCTCGAAAACCTGCTCAACGAGGCGGCTCTGCTTGCGGCGCGCCGCAACAAGAAGCTGATCTCGCAGGAGGAGATCGAGGAGTCGCTGCTCAAGGTCGTCATGGGCGTGGAGAAGAAGAGCCACATCATCACCGAGCACGACAAGCGTCTGACCGCTTACCATGAGGCCGGTCACGCGATCTGCTTCGAGGTGCTGCCGACGCAGGACCCGGTACACCACGTTACCATCATCCCGCGCTCGTCGGGCGCAGGCGGCTTCACCATGCCGCTGCCCGAGGAGGATCAGGCGTACCGCACCAAGAAGTATATGGAGGAATACATCGTCGTCTGCCTCGGCGGCCGTGTGGCTGAGAAGCTGACGATGGAGGATATTTCGACCGGCGCTTACGGCGACATCAAGCAGGCCACCCAGATGGCGCGCGCGATGGTCACGAGCTACGGCATGAGCGACAAGATCGGCCCGATCGACTACGGTTCTGAGGGCGGCGAGATCTTCCTCGGCCGCGACTTCGCCGCAGGCAAGGGCTACTCTGAGGTCAAGGCGGCGGAGATCGACGATGAGATCCACCGCATCATCGAGACCGCTTACCATCAGTGCGAGAAGCTGCTGAGCGAGCACATGGACGCGATGACGCGCGTCGCGGAGTACCTCATCCGTAACGAGACCATGGACGGCGAGACGTTCAAGAAGGTCTTTAACGGCGAGGCGGTTCCCGACAAGGTGGTCGGCGCGGATCTCATGAGCGAGCTCCAGAAGGATCTGAACGAGAAGATCGGCGCTCCGGCAAAGCCTGAGTCTGCTGAACCCGAGCAGTCCGAAAACAAGTAAAAAATTATCCCACAGGGAAAGCAGCTTTGCTCCCTGTGGGATTTTTGTCGTTATAGACGGCTTATACGACGTCTGCCGTGAACACGCGGCCGTAATTGTCGGTGATCTCGACCTTGAGGTCGTAGTCGAGCGTGCCGTCCAGATCGCGCCAGTTTATCTGCGTATAAAAAGTGGCATCGCCGAGGTATTCGACGGCATCGTCGTATCCGTCGCTCGAGAGGCTGCCTTTCACGTCGATCTCCTGCTCCTTGACCTGCCTGCCGTCCTTTTCGAGCACCACGCGGCCGCTGACCGGCTGCACATCGTTTCCGCCGCAGTAGACCATGGTCTCGATATAGCCGACATAGTTCCCGGTGCGCCGCCCGTCCTGCCATGCCGCAGTAACAAAAAGGCTGAAACGGTCTTTAAGGCTGCTCTCGCTCGCAACGAACAGATTGCGCGTGCCGCCGTCTGCGCCGGTGAGCGCGAGATAGACCGAATAGTCGTCGACCAGCGGAATGGTGAGGCTGCCGCTGTACGGGTTGGTCGTCGCCGGTTCGCATTCCCACGACTGCCCGTTGCTGTGAATGAGGAACTTTGCGGTCTCGCCGTCGCTGATCTCGCGCGGCATCGCAGAGAACGTGACGAGCAGCTTTTCCGGGTCGTTCGGGTCGATCGCGACCGACTCGCTGCTCTCCGCAAAATCATCGTTCGTGTCGGCCTGCGGATAATAGACCGTGCTGTTCAGCGAAAGCCCGTTTACAAGGCTGCGCAGGCCTTCGACCTCGGTGCGCAGCCGGACCGTGCTCCAAGCACATACCGCGCTGCACGCGAGAGACACGCACAGCAGCGCCGCGCCGCCGATGAGGACAGCTTTACTCCTGCGTGGCTGCCGCGGCGCAGAGGGCGTCTCCGGGGCCGCAGGAGTGTCCTCGCTTTCCTTCCCGGCGCCGTCCTCCGCCGGGGCGGCAGGGAAGGGCGCATCCGGCCGCAGCAGCGTGTCGACCGGTACGCCGAACAGCCGGCTCAGCTCCATCAGATTGTCCATCGTCGGGACGGCCTGGTCGGCCTCCCATTTGCTCACCGCCTGCCGGGAGAGGCCGAGCTTTTCGCCGAGCGCTTCCTGACTGAGTTTATGTTCGCGCCGCAGAGCTGCGATCTTTTCACCTGTTGTCATCGTGCTCACCTCCTGTAAGCTCACTCTATCCGAAAACCCGTTATTTTGCCACCAACCTTGCGTTTCCTCGTGTCAACCGCAGGTTGCGGCGAGAAAAACGGTAAGAAAAGAGCCCCGAACACGGCGTTTCGAGGCTGTTTCAGGCAATACCGCCGCAGCTTTCATTGTGCGGTGTTGCCTTGGGATTGGGGTACGGAGAAAATCAGTCGCCGAAGAACTGGTCGTGGATGGCCTTGACTGCCTTCTCGCTGTCCTCCTCGTTGATGAGGACGGAGATCTTGATCTCAGAGGTGGAGATCATGCGGATGTTGATGCCGGCGCCTGCCAGAGCCTCGAACATCTTGGAAGCAACGCCTGCGGCGGACGCCATGCCTGCGCCGACGATGGAGACCTTTGCGACCTTGGTGTTGATGGAGACATCCTCGTAGTCGAGCATTTCCTTTGCGTCGCGCAGGATGCCTGCAACGCGCTCTGCATCGTCCTGACGGATGGTGAAGGAGATGGACTTCTTGTTGTCGCGGCCGACGGACTGGAGAATGATGTCGATGTTGACATTGTGCTTGGCCATGAGCGAGAATACCTTGAAGGCGGTGCCCGGGGTATCGTTCAGATTGATGATCGCGACGCGCGCGCAGTTATTATCACGGGCTACACCCGAAACGTTCAGTTTTTCCATGTTAGAACCCTCCTTGACTTTCGTACCCGGATTGCGGGTAAAGCTCGAAACGACCTCGAGATCGACATTGTACTTCTTTGCCATTTCAACCGAGCGGTTGTGCAGTACCTGAGCGCCGAGCGACGCCAGCTCGAGCATTTCATCATAGGTGATGGCGTCGAGCTTGCGCGCATTCTTGACGATGCGCGGGTCGGCGGTGTAAACGCCGTCAACATCGGTGTAGATCTGGCACAGGTCAGCGCCGAGCGTTGCGGCGATGGCGACAGCGGTCGTGTCCGAGCCGCCGCGGCCGAGGGTGGTCACGTCGCCCATCTTGTTGATGCCCTGGAAGCCGGCAACGATGACGATGCGGCCGTTGTCCAGCTCTGCCTTGAGGCGGTCGCCGGAGATGCGCTTGATGCGCGCGTCCGAGTAGTTGCTGTTGGTCTCCATGCCGATCTGCCAGCCGGTCAGGGAAACGACCGGGAAGCCGAGCTTCTGGATAGCCATGGCGAGCAGGGACATCGAGATCATCTCACCAGTGTTGAGCAGCACATCCATCTCGCGTCTGGACGGACGCTCGTTCAGCTCGGCGGCCTTTTCGATGAGGTCGTCGGTGGTGTCGCCCTGAGCGGAAACGACGACAACGACCTGGTTGCCGGCCTTAGCGGTGCTGGTGACGATGTCAGCGACATTCTTCAGTCGTTCGGTGTTGGCGACCGAGGTGCCGCCGAACTTTTGCACAATAAGACTCATAGTTGTTTAATTTCCTCCTTATATCACGCGCCTGCCGGAGCAGGAGCGTCCCCATATGCAGACTGTAAAAGTGTGCATTACAGACGTTTTACCGTGGTGCCGACCTCGTCGCAGCGCAGCTGCACTGCCTTCCAGTGCGGGTATTTCGTCTCGCACAGAGCCTGCGCCTTTTCGATATAGTCGCGGTCGCCCTTGTAGACGATGGCGACAATGGACGGGCCTGCGCCCGAGATGAACGCGCCGAGCGCGCCGAGCTCCTTGGCTTCGCGGACGATGTCCTCGCCGTTTTCGATGAGGCTGAAGCGGTAGGGCTGATGCAGGCAGTCGCCGGTCGCGACGTCCAGATTTTCCAGCTTGCCGGTGGTCAGGCTGCCCGCGAGCAGAGCTGCACGCGCGAGGTTGTAGACCGCGTCGTGGTGGTCGATGCGCTTCGGGAGCGCCGCACGCGCCTTTTCGGTGGAAAGCTGGAAGTCCGGGATAAAGACCACGAAGTCGATCGCGCCGTGGACCGGCACGCGGACGTGGCTGACATGGCCGTTTTCGAGCAGCGCCACGCAGAAGCCGCCGAGGATGGCCGGAGTCGAGTTGTCCGGATGGCCCTCGATGGTCGCCGCCAGATCAATGACCGCGTTGCGGTCAAGCGGCTCGCCGAGCAGGGCGTTCGCGCCCATGATGCCGGCGACCGTGCAGGCCGAGGACGAACCCAGACCGCGCGTCTGCGGGATGGCGCAGTCCTCGACGATGGTCAGGCCGGAGAGCGGCTTGCCGCACTCGTCGTACACGCGCTTGGCGCACTGGTAGATGAGGTTGGACTCGTCCTTCGGGACGAACTGACCGTTTTTATCCGAAATATCGATATGATCGTTCTCAGCAAGGTCGATCACGTTGTACATTTCGAGCGCGATGCCGATGCTGTCGTAGCCCGAGCCCATATTGGCGCTCGTAGCAGGAACGGTAACACGAACCATTTTATGTATGCCTCCTTAGAGAATACGCATTGCCGCGCAGACCTTGCCGACGGCGTTCAGTTTTTCGGCTGCCGCATCCATCTCGGCAGTCGGGATCTTGCTGGTCTGGACGACGAATACGCCCTCGACCGGCTCGGACAGGCTCTCGACCGGGAGAATGCTCTCGATGTCCTCGCGCGCGCCCTTGAAGCGGACGTACCATGCGGAGCGCAGAGTGTCGAGCGGACGGAGCAGCTTTTTCGAGCCATCGCCCCACATGATGCGGCGGCGGCGATCCTTGTGCTCGATGGAGTCGAGCATATCAGCGACGACGGCGGAAGCGGTCGCGAGCTTGCCCGCGCCCTTGCCGTAGAACATGACCTCGCCGGTCGCGTTGCCGTCGACCATGATGGCGTTGAATACGTCCTCGACGGCTGCGAGCGGGCTCTCCTTGTGGATGAGGTGCGGAGCGACGTAGGCATAGGCCGTGCCGTCCTCGCAGCGCACCGAGCGGCCGAGCAGCTTGATGACGCAGCCGAGCTTGTCGGCGTTTGCAACGTCCTCGAGGGTGATCTTGGTGATGCCTTCGCAGGAGACCGTGTCCGGATCGAACTTGTCGCCGTAGGCGAGATCGGACAGGATGCAGATCTTGCGGCAGGCATCGTGGCCCTCGATGTCGGCGGTCGGGTCCTTCTCGGCGTAGCCGTTGACCTGCGCCTGACGCAGCGCGTCCTCGAAGGTGACGCCGTTGTGGATCATCTGGGTCAGGATGTAGTTGGTGGTGCCGTTGAGGATGCCGCAGATCTGGTTGAATTCGTTGGCAGCGAGGCACTGGAGCATCGGGCGGATGATCGGGATGCCGCCGCCGACGGACGCCTCGAACATGTAGTTGACGCCATGCTCCTCGGCGATTTTGAGCAGCTCGTCGCCCTTCGTCGCGACGAGCTCCTTGTTGGAGGTGCAGACGCTCTTGCCGGCCTCGAGGCAGCGCTTGGTGAACTGATAAGCTGCGCCCACGCCGCCCATGACCTCGGCAACGACCGTTACCTCGGGGTCGTTCTCGATGACGGAGAAGTCGGTAACGAATTTATGTCCGTAGGGCAGAGAGGAAAAATCGCGCAGATCGAGCACATATTTGACCTCGACCGGCTCACCGACCGTGCGCGCGATCTTCTCGGCGTTCATCTCGAATACCTCGTACACGCCGGAACCGACCGTTCCGTGTCCCATGATTGCTACTTTTACCATTGTGATAATTCCTTTCCGTGGGAGAATTTATTGCAGTTTATCATTCGGAAGCAAGGATCTCGACCTTGTTCACGCCCTCGAGCTGCTCTGCGCGGTGCAGCAGCTCCTCGACCGAATATTTCATTTCGCCCGTTCGCGCGGCGATCGTGACCGATGCCTGACCGCGCATGGGGATGGACTGGTTGACCGTCATGAGGTTCGCGCCCGACTTCGCCATCAGCCCGAGGATGCTCGAGAGCATGCCCGGCTGGTCGTGCAGCATGAAGTGGAACGTCACGATGCGGTCGGTCGTCGCCTCGAAGAAGGGTCGGACGCCGTCCTTGTATTTATAGTAAGCGCTGCGCGACAGTCCTGCGAGCTTTGCGGCCTCGCTTGCTGTTGCAGCCTTACCCGAGGCGATCGCCTCATTGGCCTCGATCACGCGCTGAAAGACTTCGGGCAGCAGCGTTCGTTCGACCAGATAGTATTTTGGTTTAACCATGCGTTAATCTGTCCTTCCTGAAAAGACATATGTCTTTTTCACGCTCTCCTATCATACCATATAGCCGCGTCTGACGCAAGAGAGAAATCTATAAAATTCCCAGAAATTCGCGCTCTCATTTGTCGATATTGCCAAAGTTGACAGAAAAAAGTGCGGCAGTATATTAAAATTATAAAGAATAGACGAAAGAAAGTAAAGAGGGGGAGGGAGAAAAACGGTTCAGTCCACGGTTTTTGCGGCCGCGAGCACGAAAACACAGGCGGCACCCATGCTGCGCAGGACGTGCGCGGCGTCTGCGGCGGTCGAGCCGGTCGTGACGATATCGTCGATGACCACGACGCGCTCGCCTGCGAGCGGAACGCGCCCGGGCAGGAGCGAGCCGGCGGCATTCTTCCGGCGGGCGGCGGCGTCCTGCTGCACGGACTGACGGGCGGTAAACGGACGCTTGCGCAGCGCGGAAACACAGGGCAGGGAGAGTGATCGCGCGATCGGATGCGCGAGCAGCTCGGCCTGATTGTAGCCGCGCTCCCGTGCGCGGAGAAAGCCGAGCGGCAGGTATGTGATGCAGGTGGGCTGCCACCGGTCGAGCTGCGCGGCGAGAACCGCCGCCATCTCGGCGGCGAACCATGCGGCATACTGCGGTCTGCCGCCGAATTTGAAGCGGTGCAGCGCTTCTTTGACTCTGCCGCGATAGCAGAGCGCCGCCGCCGCGCCGTCTGCACCGGGGACGGAAAATTCGCCGTGATACCGGTATTCCGTGCGTACCTCGCGCGCACAGTCCGGACACAGCGCCGCGCTGCGCTTTTCGGCGGGAAGGACCCGGCCGCACAGGATGCACGTCCGGTCGAATAAAACGGGCATAAGGTTCACCTCCGGATGAAAAAAGAGCTGTCCGCGAGGGACAGCTCTCAGTTTGTCGATAAAATTTGTCAGCTTACTTTGCGAGCAGCTTCTTGAGGCGCTCGGCAGCCTCGAGAGTGCGCTTCTGGTCGCCGAAGGCAGTCAGACGGAAGAAACCGTCGCCGTTCCTGCCGAAGCCTGCGCCCGGGGTACCGACAACGTTCGCGTTCTCGAGCAGGTAGTCGAAGAAGGTCCAGGAATCCATGCCGTTCGGGCACTTGAGCCACAGATACGGGCTGCTCTTGCCGCCGGTGTACCAGATGCCCAGATCGTCGAGGGTCTCGGACAGAACCTTGGCGTTCTGCTTGTAGTAGCCGAGGGTCTCCTTGATCTGCTTCATGCCTTCCTCGGTGAAGCAGGCGGCAGCGCCCTTCTGTACGATATACGGAACGCCGTTGAACTTGGTGGTCTGGCGGCGCAGCCACATCTTGTTCAGCTTGCCGTCCGCGAGCGCGGTCGGAACGACGGTCCAGCCGCAGCGCGTGCCGGTGAAGCCCGCCATCTTGGAGAAGGAGCAGAACTCGATCGCGCAGGTCTTTGCGTCTTCGATCTCGTAAATGGAGCGCGGCAGGTTCTCGTCCTCGATGAAGCACTCATACGCTGCGTCGTAGAGGATGACAGCGTTCTGTGCGTTCGCGTAATCTACCCATGCCTTGAGGCCCTTGCGGTCGTAAGCGGCGCCGGTCGGGTTGTTCGGGGAGCAGATATAGATGATGTCGCACTTTACGGATGCGTCCGGCAGGGGCAGGAAGCCGTTTGCCTCGTTCGCGTCCGCGAAGATGATCTTGCGGCCGGCCATGACGTTGGTGTCGACGTAGACCGGGTAGACCGGGTCCGGAACCAGGACAACATTGTCCTTGCCGAAGATGTCGAGGATGTTGCCGAGGTCGCTCTTCGCGCCGTCGGAGATGAAGATCTCGTTCGTCGCGAGCTCTACGCCGTGGGTCTTGTAGTAGCCGACGAGCGCCTCGTGCAGGAAGTCATAGCCCTGCTCGTCGCCGTAGCCGTGGAAGGTCTCCTGCTTCGCCTGATCCTCAACCGCCGCGTGCAGCGCGTCGATGACAGCCGGAACGAGCGGACGGGTAACGTCGCCGATGCCGAGGCGGATGATGTCAGCCTCCGGGTGGGATGCGGAATACTCGCGGACCTTGCGCGCGATGGTAGAGAACAGATAGCTCTGCTCGAGATTGTCATAATTGGTGTTGATCTGCATTATTTCTTGCTCCTTTTCAGAGATGCCGCGACGAATGCCTTGAACAGGGGATGTGCGCGGTTCGGACGGGATTTGAATTCAGGATGGAACTGAACGCCGATATAGAACGGATGCTCCGGGATCTCGACGGTCTCGACGAGCTCGCCGGTCGGGGAAGTGCCCGTGATGAGCATGCCCTTGCTCTCGATCTCCTCGCGGAAGGCGTTGTTGAACTCATAGCGGTGGCGGTGACGCTCGGAGATGAGCTCAGAGCCGTAGGCGGAGGCCATGATGCTGCCCGGACGGACCTTGCAGGGGTAAGCGCCCAGACGCATGGTGCCGCCCTTCTTGGAGATGCCGTGCTGGCTCTCCATCAGGTCGATGACCGGATGCGAGGTGTTCGGGTCGAACTCGCCGGAGTTTGCATCGGCGTAGCCGAGCACGTTGCGGGCGTAGCTCATGACCGCGATCTGCATGCCGAGGCAGATGCCGAAGTAGGGGATGCCGCGCACGCGCGCATAGTTTGCCGCGCAGATCATGCCCTCAACGCCGCGCGAGCCGAAGCCGCCCGGCAGGATGATGCCGTCGACCTCGCCGAGCAGCTTGTCGGCGGTCGAGTCGTTGATCTCCTCGGAGTCCACCCAGTCGATGTCGACAAAGCAGCCGTTCTCGTAGCCGGCGTGCTGAAGCGCCTCGGCGACCGAGAGGTAAGCGTCGTGCAGCTTGACGTACTTGCCGACGAGGGCGATCCTGACATGCTCCTTGCGCGATGCGATGCGCTCGAGCATTTCCTGCCACTCGCTCATGTCGCCCTTGCCTGCGCCGATGGACAGCTCGCGGCAGACGATGTCGGAGAAATGGCTGTCCTCGAGCATCATCGGCGCCTGATACAGCACGGGAAGGGTGCGGTTTTCGATGACGCAGTCCTCGGGGACGGTGCAGAACATCGAGATCTTGTGGCGGATGTCGTCGTCGAGCGGCTGATCGACGCGCGCGACGATGATGTCGGGCGAGATGCCCAGACCGCGCAGCTCCTTGACCGAGTGCTGGGTCGGCTTGCTCTTCGGCTCGTTCGAGCCGGAGATGAACGGAACGAGCGTTACATGGATGAACAGGCAGTTGCGGCGGCCGACCTCGGACGCTACCTGGCGGATGGCCTCGAGGAACGGCTGCGACTCGATGTCGCCGGTGGTGCCGCCGATCTCGGTGATGACGACGTCAGCCGAGGTCTTTTTGCCGACCGAGTAGATGAACGACTTGATCTCGTTGGTGATGTGGGGGATGACCTGAACGGTCTCGCCGAGGTATTCGCCGGCGCGCTCCTTGTTCAGAACGTTCCAGTAGACCTTGCCGGTGGTGAGGTTGGAGAACTTGTTGAGGTCCTCGTCGATGAAGCGCTCGTAGTGGCCGAGGTCGAGGTCGGTCTCCGCGCCGTCGTCGGTGACATAGACCTCGCCGTGCTGGAACGGACTCATCGTGCCCGGGTCAACGTTGATATACGGGTCGAGCTTCTGCGCTGCGACCTTGAGACCGCGGCTCTTGAGCAGTCGGCCGAGAGAGGCTGCGGTAATGCCCTTGCCCAGACCGGAGACAACGCCGCCGGTCACGAAAATGTATTTTGTCATAGCTCGATTTCCCCTTTGAAAACGGTCGCGGCCGCGCCCGTCATGAACACGGTCTCAGTGGTGTATCGAATGGTGAGGTCGCCGCCGCGCAGGTGCACGGTGATGTCCGTGTCCGGCTTGCAGAAGCCGTTCAGGCAGGCCGCAACGCCGGTCGCGCACGCGCCCGTGCCGCAGGCCCAGGTCTCGCCCGAGCCGCGCTCCCAGACGCGCATCTTGAGGCTGCCGTCCGGCAGGACGTTCACGAATTCGGTGTTGATGCGTTCGGGGAACAGCGGATGATGCTCGAACTTGGGGCCGAGGCGCGAAAGATCGAGGTCGTCCACATCGTCCTCGTTAAAGAAGATGACGCAGTGGGGGTTGCCCATCGAGACGCAGGTCACGTGATAGACCTTTTCGTCTACGACGAGCGGGGCGTCGATGACGGAACTGCCCGCCATGTTGACCGGGATCTTTGCAGGCTCGAGGATCGCCGCGCCCATATCGACGCGCGCCGTCTGCATTTTGCCGTCCCTGACGTTCAGCTCGAGCGTTTTTACGCCGGAAAGCGTGTCGATGGTAATGGTGGTGCGCCCGCCGACCATGCCGTTGTCATACAGATACTTGCCGACGCAGCGGATGCCGTTGCCGCACATCTTACCCTCCGAGCCGTCGGCGTTGAAGATGCGCATCTGCGCATCCGCCCGGTCGGACGGGGAAATGAGGATAATGCCGTCGCCGCCGATGCCGAAATGCGGTTCGGAAAGCGCGATAGACAGCTTTTCGGGGTCCGTGACCTTCTGGTCGAAGCAGTTGATATAGATGTAATTGTTGCCGCAGCCGTGCATTTTAGTGAACGACAGCTTCATACGGTCTCCCTCCAGTTAACAGCAGTGTGTTTCGTGCGCGCAGAGCTCCGCGCGCACGCGCCGGACAAAGGCACGCAGCGTTTGCCCAGACGACATTCAGTATAACATAATTTTACGAAAAATTCTCTATGCTTTTGAAAAAAAGCACGAAATTTTTCCCTGTCCGGCAGGGCGGTTTTTTGCGGTATCTCACAAAATCGGGGATTTAATCGCGCTTCATGGCGGAAAATTAACACATGTTTAGCGGAGATTGTGGTATACTGTAAGATACCGGTGAAATATGTCGCGTCCGCGCGTGCACTCACGGTGTTCAAAACGTACAATGCAAAGGAGAGAGTGACTTGCCGCCGTCAACGAAAAAAATCCGCATCTTTTCCTTCTCGTGGCGCGATCTTGCGATATTCTGCGCTCTGTTCGGCAGCGCGGTGCTGCTGTGCATCCTGCTGCACATGGCCAGCAGCTCGGAGGGCTTCGCCTACTCGATCTTCATCCTGACCGTGCTGCTCATCTCGCGCTTTACGACCGGCTATCTGTTCGGCACGCTCGCAGCCGTGCTGAGCGTCGTAGGCACGAACTACATATTCACCTACCCGTACTGGGCGGTGAACTTCACGCTGTCGGGCTATCCGCTGACCTTTCTGACCATGCTCGTGGTCTCGCTCGTGACCTGTACGATGACGACCAAGATCAAGCGGCAGGAGGATCTGCGCATCGAGGCGGCGCGCGAAAAAATGCGCGCGAACCTGCTGCGTTCGGTCTCGCATGACATCCGCACGCCGCTGACCTCGATCATCGGCTCGACGAGCGCCATGATCGAAAATCCGGATCTGCCCGAGGAGGATCGTCTGCTGCTGCTGACCGACGTCCGGGATGACGCGCAGTGGCTCATCCGCGTCGTGGAAAACCTGCTGAGCATCACGCGCATGGGCGACACGACCACGCGTCTGGTCAAAAATCCCGAGCCGGCGGAGGAGATCCTCGGCGCGGTGACGGCGAAGTTCCGCAAGCGCTATCCGGATGTCCGCATCCGTGTTTCCGTGCCGGAGGATCTGCTGTTCGTGCCGATGGACGCGGTGCTCATCTCGCAGGTGCTGTCCAATCTGCTCGAGAACGCCGTGGTGCACGGCGGCGGCCATACGACCGAGATACGCCTGTCCGTGCGGCGAGAGGGGCCGGAGGCCGTGTTCGCCGTCGAGGACAACGGCGACGGCATCGAGCATAAGGTTCTGCCGCATCTGTTCGACGGCACACTCGCCGCAGCGGCAGGAGACACGGAGAACGGCGGCAAGAGAAACATGGGACTCGGCCTTTCGGTCTGCCAGGCGATCATCCACGCCCACAGCGGCAGCATCGAGGCGCATAATCTGATGGAAGGCGCGGAATTTGTGTTCCGTCTGCCGCTCGAACAAGAGGAGGAAAAAGCATGACCATCCGCGAAAAGATCCTGATCGTCGAGGACGAGAAGAGCATCGCGCACTTCATCTCGACCATACTCACCACAAACGGCTACGAGACCATTCTCGCAAAGACGGGAACCGAGGCGATGACCATGCTGTCCTCGCACTGTCCCGACCTCGTTATTCTCGACCTCGGTCTGCCCGACATGGACGGCATCGAGGTGCTGCGCAGCCTGCGCGGCTGGTCGAGCCTGCCGGTCGTCGTGGTGTCCGCGCGCACGCATGAAAACGACAAGGTCGAGGCGCTCGACCTCGGCGCGGACGATTATCTGACCAAGCCGTTCGGCACAGCGGAGCTGCTCGCGCGCGTGCGCACCGCCATCCGTCATACGCGCACAACGTCACCGACCGGCGAGATCGCGCAGCGCGGTACATACAGCGTGGGCGAAATGGTCATCGATTATAACAAGCATCAGGTGCTCGTGCGAGGGGAGAATGTCCGTCTGACGCTCAGCGAGTTCCGCATTGTTGCCCTGCTGGGCAAGTTCGCCGGCAAGGTGCTGACCTATGATTATATCATCAAGGAGCTGTGGGGACCGCGAGCGGGCGGAGACAACCAGATCCTGCGCGTGAACATGGCGAATATCCGCCGCAAGATCGAGAAGAACCCGGCGGAGCCGGAATATCTGTTCACCGAGGTCGGTGTGGGCTACCGCATGGCGGAAAATCCCTCTGGGGAATGAAAAAATGCTCCCTTCCGGGAGCAGAGGCCATTTGTGCTTTCCCCTCAGCAGAGGGGAAGCGGTTCCGCCGTTCCGGCGGCTTGCCGCTGGAGGCGAGATTTACGCTCGGGGTGAGCGTGCACAGTGGCCGCCTTCGGCGGCGGAGATGCCGGGTCCCCGGCAGGGGACAAAAGGGGCAAGGACACCAATGGTTTCCTTGCCCCTCTTGACACCCCGAACCTTCCTTTGGGACGCTCAGCGGAGCTTCGCGTCTAAAAAACGAAGGAGAGCACAGATTTGAGCCTGTGCTCTCCTTTTTCTTATGCCATAGACGATTGCTTTCGTGATTTGCCGCGCATACCAGTGCGCGGCCAGACTGTGCAGAGCGTTTGCACCGTCGCTGCGAACAGCTCCGCTTCGATCAAGCGTGTGCCCTTGGAGCACCAAACGTCACTGTGGGCCCCTCGCTTTTAGACGCGCGACCGAAGGGAGTCGCGTAAAGGAAGATGAGGGGGAGTCAAGAGGGGGATAAGAAACCATTCGGTGTCTTATC
>ENA-OUNS01001096-OUNS01001096.1-human-gut-metagenome-genome-assembly--contig:-NODE-1096-length-20463-cov-3.590112_pt1 | contig 20463 bp, 12 predicted proteins | sample MGYA00243237_ERZ505104 | MGnify/ENA primary metagenome ERZ505104 (study PRJEB26097, sample SAMN02711295) | human gut metagenome | biome: Gut microbiome | host: Homo sapiens | place: Denmark...
CCTCCTCTTTCCCGCCGAACCGCTTCGCTGGGTTCGCCGGGAATGCTTGAATCTCACAGCTGCACCAATATAAAAACCCGCAGCTCCCCGATATGTTCAGGGAGCCGCGGAATTTTTGTATGCTTACCGGTGCGTGCCGACAAAGAAGACGGAGATCACGCCCGGGCCGGTGTGGGCACCGATGACGGGGCCGACGTAGTTGATAATAATATCCTTGACCGGGGTCAGGGCGCGGATCTGTTCGGCCGTGTATTCCGCATCCTCGATGCAGTCGCCGTGGCAAATGAAAACGGTCTGCTCCGCCGGGTTGATAGCCGTGTCGGCCAGCTTCTGCGCGAGGGCCTTGAGCGCGGCCTTGCGGCCTCTGGCCTTGGTGACGTTCTTGAGCGTACCGGCGTCATCGGTGTGCATGACGGGCTTGATCTGCAAAACCGTGCCGACAAGGGCCGTCGCCGCATCGACGCGGCCGCCGCGCTTTAAGAACATCAGGTCGTTGACCGTGAACCAGTGGCAAAGATGCGGGATCGTCTCACGGACATAGTCCGCAACCTCGTCTATGGACGCGCCGGACTGCTGCTTCTTTGCGGCCAAATACAGAAGCAGACCTTCGCCCAGAGACGCGCAGAGCGAATCAATGGCGATAAGTTTTCGCTCAGGGTATTTTTCCCGCAGTTCGTCGCAGGCGATCGCACCGGACTGATACGTTGTGCTCAGTCCGGAGGAAAAGCCGATGAAGAGGATATCAAGACCCTCCTTCAGTTTTCCCTCCATGACGGCGGTGAACTCCGAGACGTTAACGGCGCTCGTGGTGGCGCGTTCGCCGTTGCGGAGTTTGTCGTAAAACTCCTTGAAGCCGATCTCGCGGCCGTCGAGATAGTTGGCGTATGTATGCTCCCCAATCAGAACATGCAGCGGCAGGACGGCAAGATCGAGTTCATCCGCCAGCGCCTGCGGCAGATCGCAGGAGGAGTCTGTTACGATTTGAAAACGTTTTTCCATGTGTGACCTCCGGTTCTTAATTTCTGAAGCATATTATACCGCGCCGTGCCGCAAAATGCTATTCAAAAAACGCTTTTTCCCGCTCTACACGTCTGAACGCCCGGTCTACCCGCGGTAGAGTCCCTGCGGCGCAAGGACTTGCGCTGTTTTAGCTTTGCCTCTTTTCGGAAGGGCGCAGATGTGGTAAAATAGGAATATCGCGAATTCCAAACAGGAGAAGTCCAATATGAACAATGACATGCAATCGCAGTTTGACCCTGAAAATGCACCCGCGTTCGACCGTCTGCGCGACCGCAGGCGTGCAAAGCGCCGCCGGGTGCTCCGCGTCGTGCTGACGCTTCTTGTGTGCGCGGCACTTCTGGGCGGCGCAGCCTACTACGCGCACCGGCAACTCGTAAAGCCCTATCTCGACACACCGGTCACGAGCAGCGAGACAGACGCCCCTTCCGAGCCTGAGGTCACTGTCCCTGAGACGCAGGTGCAGGAACCCGCCCCGGAGCCGTCGCCGGAACCAGAACCCGAACCGGAACCTGAGCCGGAACCAGAACCCGAGCAGCCTGCTCTAACGCTGGCAGAGTCGTCGGAGACGACCCAAACGCTCGATTTGGAGTTGTATTCGTCTTCCGCCATATTGGTCGATGTGCAGAACGGGACGGTGCTGGCCGAAAAGGGCATGGACGAAAAAATTTACCCCGCATCCATGACGAAGGTCATGACGCTGCTGGTGGCGGCGGAGAATCTGCCGGATCTCGACGCGGCGTTCACCATGACGCAGGCCATCATTGACCCGCTGTACCTCGCGGGCGCGTCAATGGCGGGCTTTGTGAACGGCGAGATGGTCACAATGCGCGATCTGCTGTACGGCGCAGTTGTACCCTCCGGCGCGGAGGCGACGGAGGCGCTGGCGCAGGCCGTGGCCGGCAGCGAGGAAGCGTTTGTCGCTATGATGAACGAAAAGGCCGCGGCGCTGGGCCTGACCAACACGCATTTCATGAACACCAGCGGTCTGCACGACGAGAACCACTATTCCACGGTGCGCGAGATCGCGCTGATTTTACAGGCGGCACTGGAAAACGAGACGTGCGCAGAAATATTAAGCGCAGAGAATTACCGGGCGAGCGAAACGGAGCAGCACCCGGACGGGCTTGCCATGACGAACAAATTCCTCTACCGCGTCCATCACGAATACGCCCTGAACGGCGCGGAGATCACAGCCGCCAAGACAGGTTATACCGCCGAGGCCATGAACTGCTGCGCGAGCGCCGGAAAAACGCCGGACGGCAGAAGCGTGATCTGCGTGACGGCGAACGCGTGGACGGGCGATTTCTGCATCGAGGACCATATTGCGCTCTATACAAAATACTGCGGAAGCACAGAAGCTGAATAACAGGAGGATACCGGATATGAAAAAACTTTCCCCGCGCGTCTGGCTGACGCTCATTCTCGTCGGCCTGGTCGGCCAGTTTGCCTGGACAATCGAAAATATGTATTTTAACGTCTATCTCTATAACACCATCTCCACCGACCCCGGCTATATTTCCGCCATGGTCGGCTGGAGCGCGGCTGCCGCCACGCTGACGACGCTTCTGATGGGCGCGCTGTCCGACCGTGTGGGAAAGCGCAAGCTGTTTATCTGCGGCGGCTATCTGCTGTGGGGCCTGTCCACGGCGGCATTCGGCCTCGTGACGGTCGAAAACGCGGCGAAGCTGTTCCCGGCAGCCTCCGCGGCAGCTGCTGCGGCAGTGATGATCGTCGTGCTCGACTGCGTGATGACCTTTTTCGGCTCAACAGCCAACGACGCGGCCTTCAACGCGTGGATCACCGACACTGTGCCCAATGAGGCGCGGGGCACGGCTGAATCCGTGCTGGCCATCCTGCCGCTGATCTCCATGCTCGTCATTTTCGGACTGTTCGACAGCATGACGCAGCGCGGGCAGTGGCAGAAATTCTTTGCGATCTTCGGCGGACTCGTCGTGCTGACGGGCGTTGTGTCCATCTTCCTGATCCCCGAGCCGAAGCTGGAACCGAGACGGGACAGCTATCTGAAAAACCTTGTCTACGGGCTCCGCCCGACTGTTGCGAAAGAGAACCCGGCGCTCTATCTGTCCTTTGCGGCGTTCTGCCTGTTTTCCGTGGCCGTGCAGGTCTTCTTCCCGTATCTCATTATCTATATGCAGAACTATCTGCATTTTGACGGCTACGCCCTCGTGCTGGGCATTGTACTGATCTTTGCGTCGGTCGTGAGCGTGCTCTCCGGCCGCGTGATCGACCGGCTCGGCGAACTGCGGTGCGTACTTCCGGCGGCAGGAGTCATGTTCGCCGGACTGCTCGGCATGTTCTTCGCGCGGTCGATGCTGGCCGTGATCCTGACGGGCTGCATTATGATGTCCGGCTATATGCTGGTCACGGCGATTTTGTCCGGTGTCATCCGCGACCATACACCTGCCGGAAAGGCCGGACATTTTCAGGGCATCCGCATGATCTTCGGCGTTCTGCTGCCGATGATTTTAGGCCCTGCCATCGGCGCAGCGGTCATTCGCGGCAGCGATTCCACCTATGTTGATCTCGGCGTGGTAAAGACTGTGCCGACGCCGTCCATTTTCCTTGCGGCAGCCGTCGTGCTGCTGCTGATTCTGCCGCCGGTGCTGCTACTTAAAAAGAAGGAGGAGGCAAAATGCTGACACGCTGGGGTGAAACACTGGACAAGGACACTGTTTTGCAGGAATATCCCCGCCCGCAGCTTGTGCGGGAAAGTTATTATAATCTTAACGGCCTCTGGGACTATGCCATCACGGCCTCCGACGCCTGCCCCAGCGCGTGGGACGGGAACATTCTCGTGCCATTTTCGCCGGAAGCGCCGCTGTCCGGGGTGGGCCGGGCCCTGAAGCCCGGTCAGGTGCTCTGGTACCGGCGGACGCTGCCGTTCGGAAAGCAGGACGGCAGGCGGATGCTGCTGCACTTCGGAGCCGCCGACCAGCGGGCATGGGTGTACGTCAACGGCCTTCTTGCCGGGGCGCATACAGGCGGGTATACAGCCTTTACGCTGGATATTACAAAGCTTCTGCGGGATGGCGAAAATGTCCTGACCGTCGCTGTGCGTGACGATACGGACACCGTGCCCCTCTCGCGCGGGAAGCAGAAGACAACGCGCGGCGGCATCTGGTACACGCCGCAGAGCGGCATCTGGCAGACCGTCTGGGCGGAACAGGTACCGGAGCATTATATACAGTCGCTTCTGTTTACTCCGGAACTGCCGGAAGGACGCATCCGCTGGATGCTCACCGCGTCCGCGCCGAAAGGCGCTCGAATCGAAATTTCCTATCAGGGAACTCCGGTCACCGAGGGCGTAACGGACGAGGACGGCTGCGGCAGCGCCGTTCTGCCGCCGGAGCAGCTGCACCTGTGGTCCCCGGAGGCGCCGAACCTCTATGACGTAACCGTCACATTGGGGGACGATACCGTCAAAAGCTATTTCGCCATGCGCACCGTCGGCACCGGGATAGACGCAGCAGGTCATCCGTGCCTGCTGCTGAACGGGCAGCCGTACTTCCACCACGGCGTGCTCGATCAGGGCTACTGGCCGGACGGGTTATATACCGCACCGTCGGACGACGCGCTGATCTATGATATCGAACTGATGAAGCGTCTGGGCTTCAACATGCTGCGCAAGCATATCAAGGTTGAGCCCATGCGCTGGTATTATCACTGCGACCGGCTGGGCATGCTGGTCTGGCAGGACATGCCCTCCGGCGGCGGACAGTACAATCTGCTGACCATCTCCGCGCCGCTCATCACCGGCATTCATCTCAAGGACAGTCATTACCGCCTTTTCGCCCGTACGGACGCGCAGGGCCGCGAGGACTTCACACGCGAACTGACGGAGCTGATCACGCAGCTGCAGAACTGCCCGTGCATCGTCTTGTGGGTGCCGTTCAACGAGGGCTGGGGACAGTTTGACGCGAAAAACGCAGTGCGGCTGATCCGCAGGCTCGACCCCACGCGGCTGATCGACCATGCCAGCGGCTGGCACGATCAGGGCGTGAGCGATGTGAAAAGCCTGCATGTGTACTTTAAGTCCTATCGCTTCCGGCCTGACAAGAAGGGCCGCGCAGTCGTTCTGTCGGAGTTCGGCGGATACAATCTGCCGGTTGCGGGACATACCTGGAACACGAAAAACTTCGGCTACAAGGGCTATCAGACGCCCGAGGCACTGGGCGAGGCGGTCAAAACGCTCTATGAAACGCAGATCATTCCTGCACGCAGAGCGGGGCTTGCCGCCGACGTTTACACGCAGCTGAGCGATGTAGAGGATGAGGTCAACGGCTTTGTGACCTATGACCGGCGCGTGGAAAAGCTGCCGGAGGCGCTGATGCAGGCCATCGCGCAGGAACTGAGAGGAGATTGACCATGAAAAAACGGATACTGGCGCTGCTTCTGGTGCTGACGCTGCTGGTGCTCGGCGGCTGCACGGTGCGCGACACGGTGCAGGTCATGGGAATCAGCGTTACGACGCTGCAGGAGTTGGCGGACGCTGCGCTGTCCGAGGACACGGAAGCGCCCGAATCGGGCGAGCAGTTTGTCACTGCCGAAGACCCGGAGGTCACGCAGACTGCCGACACGGTCGATGCGCACGGGTATTATTACGATGCAGAGCACGTCGTTCTGTATCTTGACGCCTACGGCCATCTGCCGGAGAACTATATCACAAAGTCCGATGCCCGCGCGCTCGGCTGGGAGGGCGGCAGCGTTGAAGCATACCGGGAAGGAGCCGCCATCGGCGGCGACCGCTTCGGCAACCGCGAAGGGCTTCTGCCGGAGAAAACAGGAAGAACCTATACCGAATGCGACATCAACACACTCGGCGCAGACTCACGCGGAGCCGAGCGTCTGATTTTCTCGAACGACGGGCTGTATTTTTATACATCCAACCACTACGCGTCGTTTACGGAGCTGACCGTGGACGGAGGCACCGTCATATGGAACTGACATACCGCATCGACTGCCGGGAACTGACCTCGCGCGCCGCCGCGCACGACTGCTTTGCGCGCGTGTTTTCGCTGCCCGCGTCCTATGGGCGGAATCTCGACGCACTGTACGATGTTCTGACCGATCTGCCGCCGTGTACGCTTATATTGGAGCATATTGACTGCCTGTATGGTACACTCGGGCCGTATGCGGAAAAGCTGCTTGACACCTTCCGCGATGCAGCGCTGGAAAACAAAAATATTCAAATTCAAGAAGATACCAAAACTTTTTGAGCATTTTTTGGCATTGTCTATATTGTAAAAAAACGGGCGATTTTCCTTGTGCGAATTGTCAATTTACAAAGCACGGCATTGTCGGATACAATACGCATTATGAACGAACTGTTAATAAGTCGTTTAAGAAAGAGAAATCAAGGAGGAACTCTATGGAAATCCAAACTGGCGCATTGGTAATCGTTCTTGCGTACATGGTCGGCATGATGATCATCGGCTACGTCGTCGGCAAGATCAACATCAAGGGCAGCGCAGACTATCTCGTTGCCGGCCGCAGAATGGGCCTGTTCATGGTCGCGTTCTCGCTGTCTGCCAACAACATCGGCGGCGGCAGCACCACCGGCCTCGCGCAGAAAGCGTTCGGCGCATGGGGCGTCAGCGCGATCTGGTACGTCCTGGCCGCGTCTCTGGCCATGATCCCGCTGGCCTACTTCGCTCCCAAGATCCGCAAGACCATGGCTGTCACGATCCCCGAGGTCGTCGGCCGCCGCTTCGGCAAGGTTTCCAGCAACTTCACGGCAGTCCTCAGCGTCCTGTCGCTGTTCTGCCTGACCTCTTCCCAGATCGGTGCTTCCGGCGCTGTCATCAACGCCCTGATCCCGTCGATCCCCCTGAACGTCTGCCTGCTGCTGGCCGGCTTCGTCACCATCTTCTACACGACCTTCGGCGGCATGATCGCTGACCAGGTCTCCGACCTTATCCAGTTCGGCATCATCCTCGTCGGCCTTGCCATCGCAACGCCGATCGTCCTGAAGCATGCCGGCGGCTGGGCTGCGATCTCCGCTGCACTGCCCGGCGAAAAGCTGAACATGACCCAGATCGGCTGGGCCTCCATCATCGGCTACTTCTTCAACTACTTCTGCACCTTCCTCTGCGGCCCCGAAATGGTCTCCCGCTTCGAGACCTGCAAGGACGAGAAGACTGCAGTTCGTGCTTCCTTCCTCTGCGCCATCCTCATGGCTGCCATGGCAATTTTCCCGACCCTCCTCGGCCTCGCTGCCTTCGCTCTGAAGGATCAGCTGCCCAGCCTTGCTGAGAACGGCTCCAACGCCATGATGGTCGTCACTGGCACCTATGCGCCCGGCATCATCACCGGCCTCATCTCCGCCGCCATCATCTGCGCGACCATGTCCTCGGCAGACTCCAATCTGCTGTGCATGTCCACGATGATCATCAACGACATCTATCCCGGCTTCGGCGGCAAGAAAAAGCTGAATGACAAGCAGACCATCTTCTATACCCGTCTGTGCAACGTTATTGCAGCGCTCATCGCCATGTGCATCTCCATGTTCGGCGTTTCCCTCGTCGCCATGAACACCTTCGCATTCGGTATCCGCTGCGCAGGCCCGTTCGCGGCATACGGCCTCGGCCTTGCCGTTCCGAAGGCAACAAAGAACTCCGGCCTGATCTCCATCTTCACCGGCACCATCGCTTTCGTCGTCTGGCAGCTTCTGTCCAACGGCGGTACGCTGTGGTTCATGATGCCGGTCGTCTTCGGCAGCCTTGTCTCCGTCATCACGTTCTATGTTGTGAACCTGATCGAGTGGAAGCGCGGCGTTCCCGCTGCTCCCTCCGCTTACGCTGTCGAGAAAGCCAAGTAATCCCTCTTCCCCCAACTGAAACCGCCCGCCCTGCCATGCGGCAGGGCGGGTTTTCTGCCTCTTGACATTTTCTGCAGAGTTCGTTAAAATCTGTTCATCGGAGGGTCGATTCATTGATTATTCGGCTGGATAAGATGCCGGGCATGCGTCCGGGGTTTTATCCGGTCTTTTTTTGGAGTTGAAGCTATGGAAAACCAGAAAAATGATTTCCTGAACGGGCCAATTCTTTCCCCGCTGCTGCGGTTTGCGGGGCCGGTGCTGCTGGCGCTGTTTCTGCAGGCGATGTACGGCGCGGTCGATTTGATCGTTGTCGGAAAATTCGCGGGCACAGCGGACATCTCCGCCGTCTCGACCGGCAGTCAGGCTATGCATCTTGTCACATCGCTTCTCGTCGGGCTCACAACGGGCGTGACCGTTCTTCTGGGCCAGAAGATCGGCGAGGGCAGGCCGGACGAAGCCGGGAATGTCGTCGGCAGCGCGATCTGCCTGTTCGTGTGCGTCGCGCTTGCGCTAACGGCGCTGCTTTCTGCGCTGACTGAGCCATTCTGCCGTCTGCTGCAGGCCCCAGAGGAGGCCTTTGTTCCCACGACACAGTATGTGCGCATCTGCTCGGCGGGAACGCTGTTCATTGTGGCATTCAACGTCATCGGCAGCGTCTTCCGCGGGCTTGGCGACTCCAAAATGCCGCTGATCACGGTTGCGATCGCGTGCGTTACGAACATTTTCGGCGATCTGCTGCTGGTAGACGTATTCCAGATGGGTGCAGCCGGCGCGGCGCTTGCAACGGTGTTCGCACAGGCGGTCAGCGTGATTTTGTCCCTGTTCGTCATCATGCGCCGCAAACTGCCCTTCACGTTCCGCAAGGAGCAGCTGCGCTTTGACCGGCCGCTCACAGCCGGAATTCTGCGTCTCGGCATTCCGATTGCGCTGCAGGACGTGCTGGTCGGCGTGTCGTTCCTCGTCATTCTGGCTATTGTCAATTCTCTGGGACTCTTGCAGTCTGCCGGCATGGGCATTGCGGAAAAGGTCTGCGCGTTCGTCATGCTGCTGCCGTCGGCATTTTCTCAATCCGTGTCCGCGTTTGTCGCGCAGAATACCGGCGCAGGTAAGCCGGAACGCGCAAAAAAAGCGCTGCGCTACAGCGTCGTCGTCTCGCTGTGCATCAGCGTGTTTGTGTTTTACTTCAATTTCTTCCATGGCGATCTGCTCGCTGGAATTTTTGCAAACGACCATGCCGTCATTCTCGAAGCGGCAGACTATCTCAAGGCCTACGCCATCGACTGTCTGCTGACCTCATTCCTATTCTGCTTTGTCGGCTATTTCTCCGGCCTCGGCAAGACAGTCTTTGTCATGACGCAGGGCATTCTGGGCGCGTTCGGCGTCCGTATCCCCGTGTCGTTCGCCATGTCCCGGCTGCCGAACGTGCGCCTGTTCTACATCGGCCTCGCGACCCCCTGCTCGACCGTTGTGCAGGTCCTGCTGTGCCTTGGCTATTATGCGCATCTGGCCCGCAGGGAACGGCGCGCATAGCTTGGACGCGGTTGGTGCATTCTACTGGTACAATTTCGCCATGGTTCATGCCATTTTATACGATTGTGCGCTTTCAGAAAACCCCGGACGGGCTTTGGCCTGTCCGGGGTTTTTTTATGCGATATCGTACTGACTCTTGTAGATTTCGTAATAGAAGCCCTTTTTCTCCAGCAGATCGCGGTGCCTGCCCTGCTCCACAATACGGCCGTCGCGCAGAACCAGAATGAGGTCGGCATCGACGATCGTGGACAGGCGGTGGGCGATGATGAAGCAGGTCCTGCCGCGCATGAGGCGGTCCATGGCTTTCTGGATGAGCAGTTCCGTACGCGTATCGACATTGGATGTCGCTTCATCGAGAATCAGCAGTTCGCGCTGCGCGAGAAGCGCCCGCGCGATGGTCAGCAGCTGCTTCTGGCCAGAGGAGATCGATGAGGTATCGCTGCCGACCACGGTATCGTAGCCCTTGGGGAGCGTGCGGATAAAATGGTCGCAGTACGCCTCATCGCAGGCGCGGATAATTTCCTCGCGCGTCGCGTCCGGCTTGCCGAAGGCTACGTTCTCGGCGATCGTGCCGCCGAAGAGCCATGTGTCCTGCAGCACCATGCCGAAGCGGTCGCGTGTGGAGGCGCGGGAATAGTTCGCAATGTCGTGCCCGCTCAGCAGGATGCTGCCGGAATCGACGTCGTAGAACCGCATGAGCAGATTCACAATCGTCGTCTTGCCCGCACCGGTTGGGCCGACGATGGCGACGTGCTGGCCCTTTTCCACATGCAGGTTCAAATCTTGGATGAGTTCGGTATCCGGCTCATAGGCAAAATCCACATGTCGGAACTCCACGCTGCCGTCTCCGCCCGCAGGAAGAGCTTGTTCGATCGGCGCTTCCTCCGGCAGCTCCAGCAGATCGACGACGCGCCGGGCGGCCGCCTTGGCCTGCTGCAGCGTACTCAGGCCGTTGGAAATCTGCTCGAGCGGCTCGGAAAACTGCCGTGCAAACAGCACCAGCGTCACAATCACGCCCACCGGAACGCCCTGCCGCACGATCAGCCAGCCGCCGAGCAGATTGATGGCGATATACGCCAGCGAGTTGGACGCAGTGATGACCGGCTGGACGATGGCGGAGAGATAGGTTGCTTTCGCCTCGGAGACGCGGCGCGCATCGTTGATCTCCGCGTGGCGTTTGGCGCAGTGCTCCTCGAGATTATAAGCCTTTGTCGTCGCGTAGTTCGTGTAGGCTTCTTCCACGACGGAATACAACTCGCCGGACTGCTTGAACATCTGATGGAAATACGTTTCCGACCGGCCCGCGATCTTTGCTGACAGCCAGATGGAAACCGGCATGAACACGATCACGGCCAGCGAAAGCTGCCAGTTCTGCAAAAACATCACGACCGCGATGGCAAGGATCTGCAAAAAGCCGCCCGTGATGGTATCGAGCACGGTATGCAGGGAGCCGCCGATGCGGGACACGTCCTCCGTCATGCGCGAGAGAATGTCGCCGACGGGCGTGTGATCGACAAAGCTGACAGGCAGGCGCTGGATCTTGTCGGAGATCTGGATGCGCAGATTGCAGGTAAAATACCGGCTGACGGCGCGGTTGAGCAGCTGCATTTTGCCGTAGCTGATGGCGGCGCGCAGGAGATACACACCGGCCAGCGCCAGAAGCCCCGGCGCGAGCTGCGCCAGCACGGACGCGCCCGTCTCCGGCGCGTCGAAATAGTCAATTAAGATCTGCACCAGATCGCCCATCCGCGTCGGAATGATGAGTGCGCACACAACAAGCACCAGACTCATAAATACGCCAAGCGCAAGCTGCCAGCGGATGGACTTCGCACCCTTCAGCAGCTGAATAAGCGCGTCGGCGGAAACGTGGTTTTTCTGTTCCTGCTTCACTTCGCGTCACCTCCTGTCTGCGAGGCGTAGATCTCCTGATAGATCTTACAGCGGGACAAAAGTTCCGCGTGTACACCGTGATCGACCAGCCGCCCGCGGTCCATGACGAAGATGTGATCCGCGTTCATAGCCGAGGTGATGCGCTGGGTAATGACGATCTGGGTCTTGCCCTGAATTTTCTCATTGAGGCTCCGGCGCAGGTTCGCTTCTGTCAGGAAGTCGAGCGCAGAGAAGCTGTCGTCGAAGACATAGATCGGCGCGTCCTTCAAAATCGCGCGTGCGATGCACAGACGCTGCTTCTGGCCGCCGGAGAGGTTCTTGCCGGACTGCTGGAGCGGATGCTCCAGATGCTCGGGCAGGGAATTGAGGAAAGGTGTGAGCTGCGCGATATCGGCGGCTTCGAGAATGTCCGCTTCCTCCGCGCCGGGACGGCCCATCTCGATATTGTGCCGGATAGTGCCGGAATACACGGCGGTCTTCTGCAGGACGCAGCTGATGTTCTTCCGGATCACGCCCCGGTCGATCTGCGAGGCACTGACGCCATCGAAGAGGATCTGTCCCTCAGTCGGCAGGCGGAAGGACAGCAGCAGCTGCACGAGCGTACTTTTGCCGCTGCCCGTGCCGCCGATGACGGCGATCTTCTGTCCCGGCAGGATGTGCATGCTGACGTCCTGCACAGCAGCCTCCGATGCGCCCTCATAGCGGAAGGTCACATGGTCGAAGGTAATTTCGCCGCCGAACGTGTGCTCCGCGCCCTTGGCTGTCTCCTGCATTCCTGTGGCGTGAAAGATCTCGCCGATGCGATCAGCCGCGACCTTTGCGTGCGGCAGCATGACCATGGCAAAGCCGCCCATCAGAACGCCGTTGGCGACAAGCGCCAGATACTGGATGATGGCGAAGATATCGCCGCCGGAGATGGCGTGGCTGCCCGTCTCCATGCGCCAGCCGCCGAGCCATATGATCGCCACGCCTGCGAGATTCACAAGCAGCACGGCCGCCGGGCTCAGAAGTCCCATCTGCACGTTGGCATTGATGATGTTCTCGGCCATGACGTGTGTGGCGTCGGCGATCTTCTGCTGCAGACTCGCTTCCTTATTAAATGCGCGGATAACGCGGATGCCGTGCAGACGTTCGCGCATGACGTCGTTCTGGATATCGATGTACTTATCAGATGTTTCGTGCAGAGGGCCGATGCGCTTGCTGATGGGCCGGACGATCAGGAAAATCGCCGGGACGAACAGCAGCAGGATCAGGCTCATCGTCACGTCCTTGCGCAGCGCCAGAATGACACCGCCGAAAAACAGCACCGGAATCGTAATGAGGCTGCCGGAGATCATCGATGCGACCCAGGAGACGGTGCCGATGTCGTAGGTTGACCGGGACAGGAGCGCTGCCGCGCCGATAGAATTGAATTCCTCGAACGTCATATTATTGACGAGGGAAAACACGTCTGTGCGCAGATCGGCATTGAAACCCGCGACCACGTCACAGCTGATCTTCCGCCCAGCCAGAAGTGCGGCAAGACCCGCCGCCGCAACGGCCAGCATCCACGCGCAGCAGCGCACAATATATGCAAAATCCGACTGCCGGACACCGTTATTCAAGATGTCGTTCATAATCGTCGGCAGCAGCAGATCGCACACTGTCGCCGCCGCGACCAGCAGCATCGCCAGTGCAATGCGCCTGCGGTACGGCTTCAGATAGGGTAGGATATCCTTCATGAATGGCTCTCATTCCTTTCTGTCAATCAAATTCCAAGAGACAGTCTTAAAAGGTATTATACCATAGAAAACAAACGTTCGCAAGCGTCAATTCCTTTCTATTTTGCAGACCCGCGGCCAGAGAAAACGGCAGATATTCCATCCGGCGGCCGTCTGGATTTCTTTTCCTATCAGCAAGGAAAATCCATATAATTATCGGCAAAAATGTCGAAAAGGGTTGAAATTTACTGGAAAAACTGCTATTATTATAGTCCGCAAAGAGGCATTTACTTTCATGAGGGCGCGCCGGGGCATATATGCCAAGTCCCGGACGCACGCCGAACAAAACCGCATCTTACAAAAGGAACAGAGAAATCATGGGAAAGCGCACAAGCAGGCCTGTTGACCTGCCGACCGCAGAGCAGCTTGCGACGGAACGCAGGCGGCTGCGATATAAAAGCAAATATAGCCGGACGCTCAGAAGTACGGTTGCAATTCTGGTCGTCGTCGCAGCGCTGGCGGTGCTGATCGCTACGCTCTGGATGCCGGTGCTGCGCATTTACGGCAGTTCCATGTCACCGACGCTGCAGGATGGCCAAATCGTTGTCAGTATCAAAAGTTCACGCTTTGAGCCAGGCGATATCGCCGCGTTCTATCACGGGAACAAGCTTCTCATCAAGCGGTATATCGCAGGCCCCGGGCAGTGGGTTGACATCGACGAAAACGGAAACGTTTTCGTTGACGGGTCGCTGCTGGACGAACCGTATCTTATGGAAAAGGCTTACGGCCAAACCAACATCGAACTGCCGTATCAGGTGCCGGACGAGCGATATTTCCTGATGGGCGACAACCGCGACGTATCCGTTGATTCTCGGAACACGACGGTCGGCTGCGTCTCGACGGAGCAGATCGTCGGCAAGGTCATTTTCCGGATCTGGCCGCTCAACGTATTCGGCCCTGTATATTGATAATGTAACTAATGTAACAAAACACGCACAGAAGCGGAAAGAGATGAGGTATCGGCATGCGGAGACATCTGCCGGTTCGGACAATCAACTATCTGAAAACACATCTCCAAAAGAAAAAATGGCGCCGCGTCGTGACGGTGCTCTCCTGCATCGTCGTGTTCTGCACGACCTATGCGCTGATCCTTCCAGCGGTTACAATGTCGCAGCAGCCGTTCTGCGGAAAGGAAGAGCATATCCACGATCCTGAAAGCTGCTATGCGCGCGTGCTGGTCTGCGGACAGGATGCGCCGGATGAAGACACGCCGGAGCAGCCGGAACACGTCCACACGGACGCATGTTATCAGGAGGAGGCCATTCTGGTCTGCGAACTTGCAGAGGGCGAGGGTGCCCACCTGCACACGGCGGACTGCTTTGACGAAGCGGGCAATATCGTCTGCGGTCTGGAGGAGAACCTCGGACACCAGCATACGGCCGACTGTTACCGCACAAGTTGGGTGCTCATCTGCGGACAGGAAGAGGGCGCGGACGAAGAAGCCCCGACGCAGCACGAGCATACCGATGCCTGCTATGAAGATCTGCTTATCTGCGAACTGGAGGAGCATCAGCACAGTCTTGCCTGCTATTCAGACCCCGAAGCCGACCTGGAGTCCCCCGCCGTATGGGAGCGGACAATCCCGCAGGATCTCACGGACGATTTGGCTGCAAATGTCGCGGCAGACGCAAACAGCCAGCTTGGCTACGCGCAGAGCAGCCGCAACTATGCCGTGGATGAAAACGGCGGGATTCACGGCTATACGCGCTACGGCGCGTGGTTCGGCGATCCATATGGCGAATGGTGCGCCATGTTCGCCTCTTTCTGTCTGCACTATGCAGGCGTCGAGCAGTCCGTCTTCCCCTATGCCTCCGGCTGCATCTACTGGACAGAGCAGCTGACGGCCGCGGGACTCTATGCCACCGCCGGAACGATGGCTCCAAGGACGGGCGACCTTGTCTTCTTTGATCGAGACGGCGACCGCCTTGCCGACCATGTCGGCATCATCACAGACGCACAGCCCGAAGCGATCACAACTGCGGAGGGCAATGTTGGCGGCTGCGTCGTCAGAAAAACCTATGCCCTGGACGACGCCTCGATTCTCGGCTACGGCGTCCTGCCCGTCAGCGCGCCGGATACCCCGGATGAACCGGACACCCCTGACGAACCGGATCCTGGCCCGCAGCCCATCTGCGGGTTGGAAGCACACACGCACGGCCCGGACTGCTACAGCGAAGATGGGCTTTTGATCTGTCCGCTGCCGCAGCATACGCACACGGCGGACTGCTACGAGCAGTTGGAAGAGCAAACGCCGCTGTGTGGTCTGAACGAGCATACACATACGGAAAGCTGCTATGATGCGGACGGAACGCTTCTCTGCACGCTTCCGGAGCATACGCATACGGATTCCTGCTATCTCCCGCAAGAACCGGCCAAGCAGGACTTCAGCTATGATGATGCACAGCTGCATCTGCGCGTCACAGTCGAAAGCCCCCAGCCGCTGCCGGAGGGTACAGCGCTTGCCGTGCAGACGGTGGACGCAGACAGCACGCTTCTGTCTGCGTCCGCATCGAGCGGCGCGGAGCAGTGGATCGTCCGGCAGATCGGACTGACACAGGCTGAAACGCCGGTCGATACCAGCGAAATGACGCTGACGGCGGAGGTTCTGGTCAAGAGCGCCGCTCTGTCTTCTCTGTTTGAACAGGCGGACGAAGATATACTGGATGCCGACACGGGCGTGACAGTGTCCGTCATACAGCCGGACGAGGACGCAGGTCTGCAGGAGGTCGAAAGCGTAACGGTCACGCCGGGCGAGTCTGTGCCCGTGCTGACGGTCAGCGTACAGGATGGGACGCTCGTTCTGCTGGCCTCGTCGGCGAATCCGGAATTCACGGTGCAGTATTACGCGGAAATTCCGCGCTTCGCCTCAGAGGGACACGCTGCGCTGACCATTTTTGACACAAGCGGTCAAAAGCTCCCAACCAACGGCACAACGAACCCCACAAGGGAGCTTCACCTGACAGAGGCCGGGACGCTGACAAGCAAGAATGCCGGAAACGCAACGCAGGAATATGTCGTTGCGACTACGCCGGAACTGACGCGGATGTACGCCGACAATACCTTTGAATATGTCAGCGCGCCGGAGCCGAAATATGTTGACAAGCTGATGGACAACGAGCACTATCAGATCAAGGAGATCTGGGTGCTGAAGGACGGCCGGGACGGCGCCAGTACCAGCGCGGACGACTGGGATGTTTACACCTACTCCGACTCCATCCGCTTCACCAACCGGCAGGCTGCCGCCGCGCAGGATCCGAGCCTCATTTATATCAAGCCCGGAAAGCAGACTGTGCTCCGGCTGGTCTACGATGCGGTGCAGGACAACTTCACCACCCCCGCCGCGTTCTATGACTATGACATTTCCAGCGGAACGAACGGCGCCGGAAAGTGGTCAACCGGCATCACGGGCATCAATTCGCAGGGGAACTACGGAACCAGCACGAACGGTCAGCGAAAATGGGATTCGTACTGTGATGTGCTGGCCTTCGGCAACGCGAACTGCGGCACCGGTATGGGCAACTACAAATTTGACAACATCTATCTGAACCGCCACAGCGGCGTACCAGCGCATTTCGGCTGTACCTTCGGTCTGGTAAAGGGACTGCAGGACGGCAAGATCGTTTATGACGACTGGGTCGTTGCGCCGAAGCTCTTCAACGACGGCGACGCCAACGGCAAGCACACCTATTCCGGCAGCAGTCTGACGTTCCAGCAGGTGGGCGATACCCATACGCTCACCGCGGCCAGCGTCGCAGGGCTTGGCTTCATCGACCGGCTGGACAAGTTCTTCAATCCGTCGCCCAGCGCCAGTACGACGCACACGCATATTTACACAAACGACTTCTGGCCGCTGGACGCGGCGAAAGAAAAGAAAGACCCGCTCTTCGGCAGTTACAGTAATCCGATCTATTATCAGGGTTTCAAGAGTGATGACGGTGTCAACGGATCAAACTGGACAGATGAATCCACAGCGCTTCCGGTCAGCGACGACGGGCAGGCGCACAACTCCTTCTTCGGCATGCAGTATGCCGTCGAATTCACGCTGACGCCGGACTATATCGGGCCGCTGGAATACACGTTCTTCGGCGACGACGATATGTGGGTCTTTTTGGACAATACGCTCGTCTGCGACATCGGCGGCGTCCATTCCTCGGTCGGCGAATACGTCGATCTGTGGGACTATCTGAGTCAGGAAGGCCGGACAGAGACCGAGAAGCACACGCTGACGGTCTTCTATACCGAGCGCGGCGCGTCCGGCTCCACCTGCTACATGAACTTCACGCTCCCGTCCGTCTCCGGCATCAACATCAAGCAGACGACGGGCGGCCTGATGGTCTACAAGGAGGTCTCCGGCGAGGCTGACCCGGAGCAGGCGTTCACGTTCCACGCCGTCTTTACCAGCTCAGACGGCAGCGCGCTCACGGACGATCATACCTGCTATCGCTATAACGCAAACGGCGTCAGAATTGATCAGTTTAATCTCCATTCCGGCGGCAGCTTCCAGCTGAAGGCCGGAGAGCATCTGGAAATTCTGAACCTGCCGGTCGGTACAAGCTACGCCATCGTCGAAGACAGCGCCGCCGGCTATACCACGACGCACACGGTCAACGGCGTCGTCAGCGCAGGCGCAAACGCCACAGGCATCATTGTCAAGGATACGCTGAACGAGGTCGTGTTCACCAACACACGCGGAACTGTCCCGCTGCGGCTTCAAAAGCTGGACCAAGACGGCAATCCCCTCTCGGGCGCAGTCTTCCGCCTCCAGAACGCGGACGGAGACACGATCAATGTCGTCAAAAATGGCGACGGCAGTTACTCTGCCGTCACCAGCGCCGCAGATGTGATCGAACCCGGCAAGCTTTACTACATCACCGCTGCCGGCGACCAAAGTTATGTGGTCGGACAGAACACCTCGCTTTCGACCTTCGACGCGCAGCTGCAAAAGAAAACCGGCGCAGATACGCAAAAGGTTCGCGTCTACCAGCAAACGGACGGTTCTTATAGCTTCCAGAGCGCTGCGAACGGCAAATGGCTCGATCTGGACAGCGGTAAGCTGGACAACGGCACGCTGATCCATTTCTGGGAAAACGCCAGCACGCCGACAACGCACGACAACCAGAAGTGGTATCTGTCCGTCAACAAAGACGGCACGTTCAAGATCAAGCCGCGCGTGGCCGTTCTGCACGAAAGCAATATCGTGTTTGACCTGAATCAAGCGGCGTTCGCCGAGGGCCAGAAAATTCAGGGCTGGGCCGACAACGACTCTCCTGCACAGAAGTGGCTGCTCGTTCCGGTCGATCCAGTGCAGTCGCCCGCCGCGACGCAGGATCTGGAGGTCGGCGCAACCGGCGAACTGACTGTGACCGGCCTGCTGCCCGGCTGCTACACGCTGACAGAAACGAAAGTCCCAGCGGGCTTCCGGGATTCGCTCGGCGAGATCTCCCTCAAGGTCAATGCGGACGGAACCGTGATCGTGACAAAGCCGAACGTCTTTGTCGAAGTTGACGGAAAGGGCGCTCTGCTGAAAATCAAAAACCAGCATGAGGATGTTGATCTGACGCTGGAAAAGCGGCTGCTCCACAGTACCGTTACCACGAAATTCTCCTTCACCGTCACCTACACCACACCGGACGGGAGCACACTTCAGGAGACCGTGCAGCTGCGGGGCGGCGACCAGCAAACACTCACGCTTCCCTATGGCTCCGAGGTCACGATCACGGAGGAAAACCATGACGGCTTTGCCGTCGCGTTCCAGACCGGCGGAACGACGCTGGACTCGGACAACGGCTCCTGCACGTTCCGCCTTACGGAGAATATTCTCATCACTGCCGTCAACTCAGCCGGCTATGCCCTGCCCTCCACGGGCGGAGGCGGCACAGGCTGGTTTATGACCGCCGGACTGCTGCTGCTCTGCGGCGCAGCGCTCGCAGGCATCTGTCTTAGAAAGAGGAGGGATGCCCACTGAGGCCATATGGCGGACAAACCGTGTTTCTGTTTATCAGGATCATAAAAAACAAAAAGCAAGAAAGGAAGAACAAAAACAAATGAAATACATCAAAAGAACCCTGGCGCTGCTGCTGGCCGTTGTGCTCGTGCTGGCGCTGAGCATTTCGGCATTCGCAGTTGACACCAACGGTAGCATTAAGGTCGATAATGCGGTTGTCAACAAAACCTACACCCTGTACCGCATTTTCGATCTGGACAGCCACAACACAGACTACTCTGCAATCAACTACAAGGTCAGCGCAAAATGGGCAAACTTCTTCGTAACCGGAGCAGAAGGCCTGAACTATGTCACGATTGATGACATGGGCTATGTGACATGGAAAGACGGCGCAAATGCCGCCGACTTTGCCGCAGCTGCGATTGCGTACGCTAAAGCAAATGGTATTGCTAACGATGGCCAGCAGAAGGCCACAGGCAGCATTGTCGAATTTACAAACCTGCCGCTTGGCTACTATCTGGTTCAGTCCGATCTGGGCGCGCTGTGCTCGCTGGATACCACCATGCCGAACGTGACCATCAAGGAAAAGAACGGCGAGCCGACTGTTGATAAGGAAGTCGAAGAAAACGGTGTCTACGGCAAGACCAACGACGCCAACATCGGCGACACCGTCAATTTTAAGACCACCATCACCGTTACGGACGGCAACCCGGTCGCCTATATCCTGCACGATAAGATGAGCGCAGGTCTGACCTTCAATCCGAACAGCGTGACCGTCAAGGTCAACGACGAGAACTTTGCCGCTGCAAACTACGATCTCGTTACCTCCGGCCTCACCGACGGCTGCACGTTTGAACTCCGATTCCATGATGTGGGCAATGCCAGCGTTTTGAAGCCGAACGACGTTGTGACTGTGGAATACTCCGCAACGGTCAACGATCAGGCCGTGATCGCCGGAACCGGCAACCCCAACGACACATGGCTGGACTATGGCAACGACCAGCGCACCGAGCATTCCACAACCCACACTTATGTTTGGGAAATGAAGGTCATCAAGTTCACCAAGAAGAACAACGAAGAGGTCAATCTGAAGGACGCACAGTTTGTTCTGTACAGACTCAACGGTACAACGAAGGAATACGTCGTTGCTGACAGCAGCAACAAGGTCACCGGCTGGACGGAGAACACCTATGACTCCAATCTGACTCCCAAGGCGACTGTCTTTACCACTCCTGAAAACGGTACGTTCACGATCAGCGGTCTGGATGCCGGTACTTACTATCTGGAAGAGATCAAGGCTCCCGCAGGCTACAACATGCTGAAAGAGCCGATCGAGATTGTTATCACTGCATCGATCGATCAGACGACTGATGCCGGTACGGCTACCGTGACCTATAACAAAACCTCTACGGGCGATGTCATGGTTGAAAACCAGACTGGCACGGAACTGCCCTCCACCGGCGGCATCGGCACGACGATCT
>ENA-OUNS01001123-OUNS01001123.1-human-gut-metagenome-genome-assembly--contig:-NODE-1123-length-20074-cov-4.869674_pt1 | contig 20074 bp, 18 predicted proteins | sample MGYA00243237_ERZ505104 | MGnify/ENA primary metagenome ERZ505104 (study PRJEB26097, sample SAMN02711295) | human gut metagenome | biome: Gut microbiome | host: Homo sapiens | place: Denmark...
TCTTTTGCGCAGGTGCCTTTCATTTAAAATAGTGAAAAGCTCGGATGCAACAAATCCGTTGGAAAGCTCCGTCCCCAGATCGTCGATGATCAGAAGATCACATGCGTACAGATCCTGATAGAGCTGGGCGAGATTTTCCCGGTCTTTAGAACCGAAGGTGTATTCGGAAATTCTATCAAATAATGAACAGGCACTGAAATAGAGAACACAATAGCCTGCATCCAGTAATTCTTTTGCAATACAACAGGATAAAAATGATTTCCCGGTACCTACTGTACCATAAAAAAGCAGATTGCGGTAGTGGGAACTGAAATCTGATACAAATTTTCTGGCATTTTGCACGGTTTTCTTGAATCGCGCCAGATCTTCGCCCTGATAATAATCGGTGGAAAGATGAGAAAAATTTTCGGTTTCCAATAAATTCTCAAGACCTGACTGCTCATAAAGATAATGTGCTATTTTCTGCTTCATGCAGTGACATTTGCTGTGATCGGGCAGATATCCTGTATCCTGACAGTCCGGGCAGTCATACACCGGCTCCAGATAATCAGCCGGATAACCATGCTCCTTAAGCAACTGCTGTTTCTGTGCGGAAAGTGCATGGAGCTGTTTTTTCATATCATCGAGAGCCTGCTTGTCTCCACTGAGGAGTTTGCGCCCCTGCATGATACACAGACCGGAGATCTGCTGTTCCAGCTCCTGATAGGCAGGAATCCGGGCATAAATCTCTTCTTTGCGCTGCAGGAGGATATGACGGTTTTTATTCTGTATTTTTTCGTAGTCGGCGGTAATTGCCTTGAACTGGGAATTTGTGAACATTAATTACTGAGAAGCTCCTTTTCTAAAGCATCGTAGTCATATTTGCGCTGTTTAAAATCGTGGAAACTGCTTGTCTTTGCGGCAGTTGTCTTTTTTTTCTGAGAGAAAGCCTTGTTAGCAGCTTCCGCCTCTGCAAGATTATGTATATTTTGTTTCAGCCAGCTTTTTAAAATGCCGTCTGTATATTCTATGCGGTTTTTATCAACGGCAAGTGCTGCCTTTTCACAGGCCGCAAGGATCATATCGTGCGTGAAACCATATTCCTTTTCCCAGCGGTTTACAAAATCCGCTTCCTTTTCTGTCGGTGCACTTGTCCGCCCGAGTGCATTCATGACTGTATAGACGATCTTATTATATTTGTAGGATTGCTGTTTGGCCTGCTGGACAGTTGTAATTTTTTCCTCGGACCAGTTGATCGCAACCTTTTCGATATAACGCATTTCTCGATGCCCTTTGCCGACACAGTATTCGATCAGATAATCGATCAGGTCGGTCGAAAAATGCAGCCCTTTATATAAGAAGATGATTGTTTTGATATCGGGAACTGTCAGAACACGCCCCAGATATTGCTCTGCAATAAAAATAATCTGGGAAGCTTCCTCTTCCTGTTGAAAGGATGTAACCTCGTCCAGGCTGTAGGAGGGCTTGCTTTTTGCCGGCTGTACCTCCGGCGCAGGAGTTTTCTTCGCAGTCTTATGCTGTGAGGCTTCTGCAGGGGCTTCCTTTGGACCGGCCGGAGCAGTGGGCGTAGAAGAAGTGCCGGACTGCATATGCAGGGCAAGGATCTCGCCGTTTCCGTCATATTCGATCCGCACCAGATTCTTCTTTTCCCAATAGGAGAGCGCACGGACAACATCCTTTTCCGTATGGTTAAATTTGTCTGCGATATCGGAGATGCTCGTAGGCAGATTGGCATGCATCATGCGCAACAGATAAAGGTAGACCTTGATCTGCGCATCATTGGCATTTTCCATATATTCATCAATAAACTGATTGGATACGATCGTAGCATCACTATAATCATCTCTGTATATCGTAAGACGACTCATTTCATTCACCTGACCTTGTTTTAATAGCAAATGAAATTATAGCACAGACATTTTTAAAATGAAATAGCCATTTTTCTGCAAACCCTTGTAAATGCTGGGTTTGCGGGAAATGTGGACAATGTGGATAAAGTGGATAAGCTGCCCGGTCGCATACTTTGTAAACAAGGAAAAGGTGTGATGGATTGTCGCTTTTTGACACTGACAGCAGGGGATTCCATATAAAGGTTATGTAAACAAAATTATCCACATCTTTTTCTGTGATTTACACACCAAAAAATGTGGATAATGTGGATAAGTTATTTGCCGAGCAGGTTTTCGCCGATTTTATAGACATCTCCGGCTCCCATAGTTATCAACAGATCATGCGGCTCACAATTTTCTAATAAAAAATTTTCAATCTGATCAAAAGACGGGAAATACTCGCATGGCGTTCCCAGTTTTTCAATCTCAGCCTGCAGCGTACGGGAGCTGATGCCGAGTGTATCTGTTTCCCTTGCTGCGTAAATATCGGCCAGTACAACATGATCTGCGAGGGAAAGTGCTTTTGCAAATTCCGGCAGAAGTGCTTTGGTACGCGTGTAAGTATGCGGCTGGAAGACACACCAGAGCTTTTTGTGCGGATAATTCTGCGCTGTTTTTAAAGTCGCGGTTATTTCTGTCGGATGATGTGCATAATCATCTATTATAGTTGTCTCAAGAAGCTTGCCCTTATACTGGAACCGTCTGTCGGTACCACTGAAGCTTTTCAGGGCTTCACAGATCGCATCCGGCTCTCCGCCGAGCAGCAGATAAGCGATCGCGATCGCTGCCATGGAATTGGAAATATTGTGACGACCCGTTACACCGAGAGAAACCGGGAAAACAGTCTCGCTGCCGTCTTTCTTTAAATGGATGCGGTAGGAGCCGCGCGCCATGGCATCAAAGGTAATATCGGTTGCATAAACATCAAAATCTTCTGAAAAACCGTATGTGATCACATGGCAGGGAAGATCATGGGTGATCTCGGAAACATTCTCAATCTCACCGTTGATAACAAGTGTTCCGTCAGCGGGGAGCAGACACGCAAATTTACGGAAAGAATTGCGGATATCCTGCAGATCCTTGAAAAAATCCAGATGATCGGCGTCAATATTTAAAATTGCGCTGATCTTCGGGAAAAAGCTTAAAAAGCTGTTCGTGTACTCGCATGCTTCCGCGACAAAAAGTTCAGAGCTTCCGATTCTGATATTACCGCCGATATCTTTCAAAATACCACCGATTGATAAAGTAGGATCTGTATCCATTGCCAGCAGGATTTCGGATAACATGGAGGTAGTTGTTGTTTTGCCGTGCGTTCCGCTGATGGCGATCGGTGTCTGATAATTCTGCATGATCTCGCCGAGCAGGACTGCTCTGGTCATACAGGGAATATTTTTTTTCTCCGCTTCCATAAGCTCAGGATTATCCGGATGGATCGCCGCCGTATAGACAACGAGCTGGATATCATCCGTGATATTGGAGGCGCGCTGCCCATACTGTACGACAGCGCCCTTTTGGATCAGATGCTTTGTCAGATCACTTTCCTTCGCGTCGGAACCGCTGATGCCAAAACCGCGGTCCAATAGGATCTTAGCAAGACCGCTCATGCTGATGCCGCCGATCCCGATAAAATGGATATTGATTGGTTTATTAAAATCGATTTGATACATAATGACACTTCCTATTAAAATATGTTTGATTGGATCAGAACCATTATACTCTAAAGAATATCATCTGCACAAGAGAGAGAATGGGAAAATACAGATGCATTTTAGACAAATTTTACAAAAAAATAATTGCTGTAATATTCTGGGAAATAATAAAAAGATATTTTGCACAAAAAATAGACGAATATAGGCGAAAAAATTGACTTTATGCACGAAATAAACTGGAAAAAGAGGGATTTTATTTGTAAAAAACATTCACTTTATCAATATTATATGCTATAATCAGAATATCGATGAAACTGAAATGATAGATTTCGGAAAATATTGTGTAAAAAATCGATATTACACAAGTAAGGGGTGACAGTATGATCAAAAAAGAGATGATCGCCATGCTTTTAGCTGGAGGTCAGGGCAGCAGACTTGGTGTATTAACTGCGAAGGTTGCAAAACCAGCAGTAGCGTTCGGGGGAAAATACAGAATCATTGACTTTCCGCTTAGTAACTGCATTAATTCGGGAGTTGATACAGTAGGCGTTTTAACACAGTATCAGCCGCTTCGGTTGAATACACACATTGGCATTGGTATTCCGTGGGATCTGGATCGTAATATCGGCGGTGTTTCCGTACTTCCGCCATATGAGAAGAGCACAGATACGGAATGGTATACAGGAACAGCAAATGCTATCTATCAGAATATTGAGTATATGGACAGCTATAATCCGGATTATGTATTGATCCTTTCCGGAGATCATATTTATAAAATGGATTATGAAGTAATGCTGGATTATCATAAGGCAAAAGGTGCAGAAGTTACATTGGCTGCAATGCCTGTACCGCTTGAGGAAGCCAAGAGATTTGGTATCCTGATCACAGACGAAGACCGTAAGATCAGCGAATTTGAAGAGAAACCGGCAAACCCGCGAAGTAATCTGGCAAGTATGGGTATTTACATATTTAACTGGAAGACTTTAAAGGAAGCATTGATTGCAAATGCGTCCCAGCCTGCACTTGACTTTGGTAAACATGTCATTCCGTATTGCCATTCCAATGGCGCTCCATGCTATGCATATGAGTTCAATGGCTACTGGAAAGATGTAGGAACACTGAATTCTTACTGGGAAGCAAATATGGAGCTGATCGATATCGTTCCGGAGTTCAACCTGTATGAAGAATACTGGAAGATCTACACAAAGAGCGACATCCTTCCACCACAGTACATTTCCTCCGACAGTGAGATCGAGAAATGTATCATCGGTGAAGGCTCTCAGATTTACGGTAAAATCTACAATTCCGTTATCGGCTGTGGCGTAACGATCGGTGCAGATACGGTTGTACGGGATTCTATCATTATGAATGAAACACAGATTGGCAAAGGCTGTGAGCTGAATAAAGCGATTGTTGCGGAAAATGTTGAGATCGGCGATTATGTCAAGCTCGGTGTCGGTGAAGAAGTAGACAACGAAACCGATCCGCATATTTATAATCATGGACTTGTCACAATAGGAGAAAAATCCGTGATTCCTTCCAAGGTAACAGTAGGAAAGAACTCTGTTGTATCCGGCATTACAACAGTGGAAGATTACACAGATTACTATCTTGGAAGCGGTAAAACTTTGATTAAGGCAGGTGACAGGTCATGAGAGCAATAGGAATTATCTTAGCAGGTGGAAACAATCACAGAATGAAAGAACTGTCGCAGAAACGTGCGATCGCTGCAATGCCTGTAGCAGGCAGTTACCGCAGTATTGATTTTGCCTTGAGCAATATGACAAATTCGCGTATCCAGCGTGTGGCAGTATTTACGCAGTATAACGCAAAGAGCCTGAATGAGCATCTGAGCTCATCCAAATGGTGGGATTTCGGTAGAAAACAGGGAGGTCTCTCTGTCTTCACACCTACCGTTACAAGTGAGAACAGCTCCTGGTATCGAGGAACAGCAGATGCGATCTATCAGAATCTGGATTTCCTGAAGGAAAGTCATGAGCCGTATGTTGTGATTGCTTCCGGTGACTGTGTATACAAAATGGATTATAACAAGGTGCTGGAATACCATATTGCAAAAAAAGCGGATATCACGGTGGTATGCAAAGATATGCCTGCAGGTGAAAATGTAGACCGTTACGGTATCTTAAAGATGAATGAAGAAAGCCGTATCGAAGAGTTTGAAGAAAAGCCGATCGTAGCCAATTCCAATACGATCTCCTGTGGTATTTATGTGATCCGCCGCCGTCAGCTTATTGAGCTGATCGAGAAGGCCGCTGAAGAAGGACAGTATGATTTTGTAAAGGACATTCTGATCCGTTACAAGAACTTGAAGAGAATCTACGGTTATAAGATTCAGGATTACTGGAAGAACATTGCAACGGTTGATGATTATTTCAACGCAAATATGGATTTCTTAAAGCCTGATATCAGAGACTATTTCTTCCGTCAGTATCCGGATATCTACTCCAAGGTAGATGATCTTCCTCCGGCAAAATACAATGTAGGTGCAAAGATCAAGAATAGCCTGATCTCCAGCGGAAGTATCATCAATGGTACGGTAGAGAACTCCGTCATCTTTAAGAAAGTATTTATTGGAAGTAATTGTACCATTAAGAATTCCATTATCCTGAATGATGTTTATATCGGTGACAATACTTATATTGAGAATTGTATCGTGGAAAGTCATGATACAATTCATGCAAACTCTTACCACAAAGGGGAAGATGATATTAAGATCGTCATAGAGAAAAATGACCGCTATGTCATGTAGTTTATACTAAAATTCGATAAAGGGGGAATTTAAGATGAACATTACAGACGTTCGTGTACGCAAGATCGCGAAAGAAGGAAAGATGAAGGCAGTTGTTTCCATTACGCTGGATAATGTGTTTGTTGTACATGATATAAAAGTAATAGAAGGCGAAAAGGGAATGTTTATCGCAATGCCGAGCAAGAAAGCATCCGATGGCGAATATCGTGACATTGCCCATCCGATCAACTCCGAGACAAGAGATCATATGCAGAAAGTTATTCTTGAGGCATATGAGAAGTCGCTTTCAGAACCGGAAATGGAATAAAAGAAGCAAAGAGCCCAAGGTTTGCGTAAAACCTTGGGCTTTTTTAATCTTCATTCTCATCCTCATCCAGATCATATTCGTTCAGTTCCGGATAATCTAAAAACTCACAGAGCGTCATACCGAATGCGGTTGCTATCTTATGCAATGTATAAATTTTAGGATTCTTACTTGTTCCGCGTATAATGTTATCGACTGTAGACTGCTTTAAACCAGCCAGCGTTGCGAGATGATTGATCGTAATGCCGCGCTTTTTACATAATTGTTTGATACGCAGAGCCAGAATGTCAGAGTATGTCATTTTCTACCTGCTGTTTTCTATATTACCTTTGTACGGTTAAGAACATCATAACAGGGAAACAATTTAAATTACCTATGCATAGTTGACAATATGGAAAAAAGAGAATAATCTTAACCTATATTACCTATACAAAGGTAATAACAAATAAACAGAAAACAGGAGGAACAAAAATGAAAAAGAGGGAGATAACCAAGATCGTACATTCTCTGATGGTAGCAGGTCTGGCAGCCTGCCTGCTTGCAGGTTGTGGAAATGCCAAAACAGAAAGCAGTTCAGACACAGCAGTGGAAGAGACAACCGATGCGGAAGCTGCGACTGAATCAGAGGCAGCAGAAAACGAAGCAGCAGAGGAACAAAGCGACGCAAATGCAGAAGCATTGGCTGAAGAGAATTCTTCAACCGAAACAACAGATACGGATACAACCGATTCATCCGACGAAGCGGAAGAGGCAGAGTCCGATACCACGGCAGAAGCTACCGATACAGCATCTGATCCGGGCGAAGTGACCTATGTTACTGATTTTACGTCGATTGATGATTATATGGGTGGTTTTGATATGAGTACATCACCGGTTATTGTTATCTATAATGAACAGGAAGGATATCTGATCAATATGCAGGAAGGACAGCATTATCAGTTGGATAGTAATGATGTTATTTTATGTAATATAAAGAAAACTGATAATGAATCTGACTATGATATTGCATTTAGAGTTAATTTGGAAACGGAAGAAGTAGTATTTCCCAATTATCATATGATGATTCCGGATTATACCAAATGGACACAGGGAGAAGAATTCTATAATATAGTATATGATAAAGAGGGAAATGAATTGGGAGGTGTTACTTGTTATCTGACGCCGGCTGATGTATATCTTAACTCGCCTGCAGGAGAGTAACTATTGCAGATGATTTGTTTATATAATTGTATTTAATATAATTGACGCATCAATTTATATCAGACAAAAATAAAACAAAGCCAAGTAAAACCATAAAGCGGCAGGAATATAAATACAGACTTGCGAATCAATCAGGGGCTTAGATGTTCTTAGTGTTTTATCAATATCATAGCAATGCCCGTACAAGGATGTACGGGCAAGATGCATTTGAGCCGGATGGCGAAAAATATAATATATGGCTTGCCATATATTATGCAGCATCGGTCTATTGCCGCAGGCAATTTTAATGACCGATGTTCCCGGCATCGGTTGCGGCAGAAGTAGATGCTGTAAGAAAAACACTTAGAACTTCATACCGCCTGTTATTTGAGTACATCTATGTTTTATATTCCTGCGTTTCTATTTATATACATCGAATTCAAAGCACATTTCCCTTCCCTGCACCCTCTCCTATTGAATTTCACCTCAAAATCAAGTACACTATGATTTACGAATCAATCTATCCACCGGAAACAAACTTCGGCTTAGTCGTAAAAGAAAGGACATCCATATGTATATCATAGTCGGACTCGGAAACCCTACAAAAGAATACATGCACACCAGACATAACGTCGGTTTTGACACTATAGATGCCATTGCAGAAAAATACCGGATCTCCGTCACGGAAAAGAAACACAAGGCACTGATCGGAAAAGGCTATATAGAAGGACAGAAAGTGATCCTCGCAAAGCCGCAGACCTATATGAATTTAAGTGGTGAAAGCGTGCGGGAACTCATAGACTACTATAAGGCAGATGAAACACAGGAGCTGATCGTGATCTATGATGATATTTCTCTGCCGCCCGGACAACTGCGGATCCGTAAGAAAGGAAGCGCAGGCGGACATAACGGAATCAAGAATATCATTGCGCATCTGGGACATGATAGCTTTATGCGGATCAAGGTCGGCGTCGGAGAGAAGCCGCAGGGCTATGATCTGGCTGCTTACGTGCTGGGACATTTTGACAAAAAAGACCGGGAAGTCATGCAGCAGGCATTTGCGGATGCAGCGGATGCGGTCGTGATGATGATGAATGATTCGGCAGATGCCGCAATGAACCATTTTAACGGTAAAAAGCAGGGATAACTTGCATTTGAGGGTAATAAAGTGAAAGCGTTTACAGAATATTTGAAGGAATTATCCTTTTATGAGGATGCCAGACGTGCACTTATGGCGCAAAAGACAGTTCTGATCTCAGGCTGCGCGGACGCACAGAAGGCACAGATGCTTTGCGGGCAGGGCGAGGACTATCCATACAAACTTGTCCTGACCTTCAGTGATGTCAAAGCAAAGGAATTATATGAGGATTATTCCTTTTTTGATAAAAATACCATATTGTTTCCTGCCAAGGATTACATTTTCTTTCAGGCGGATATCCGCGGACAGGAGATGACAAAGGAGCGGATCTGCTGCTATCGCCGGATTCTGGAAAAGGAGCCTCTGACGATCGTAACGACAGTGGATGCGCTTCTTGCGCCCTGTCTGCCACTGCAGATGTTGGAGGAAAACTGTATCACGATCTCTGCGGAAAGCATCGTGGAGGAAGAAGCAGTTGCGATGAAGCTCGTAAAGATGGGCTACGAAAAGACTTATCAGGTAGAAGAACCGGGGCAGTTTTCCATTCGCGGCGGTATTATCGATATTTATGATCTGACAGAAGAAAATCCGTATCGTATTGAGCTCTGGGGTGATGAAGTAGAGTCGATCCGTCGGTTTGATGTACTCAGCCAGCGTTCGGTGGAAGCACTGAGGACAGTGACGATCTATCCGGCGACGGAAATGATCCTGACAAAGCAGCAGAAGCTGGATGGCCTGAAAGCGATCGAAGCGGAGGCAAAACAGGCAGCGGAGGCATTGAAAAAGGAAAACAAGCTGGAAGAGGCGCACCGCGTGAAGGTGCAGACCGAGCAGCTCAGAGAGCAGATGGAAGAATTTGGCGTGATGGCAAATCTAGACAGCTATATGAAATATTTCTGTCCGCAGCTTGTCAGCTTCCTTTCTTTGTTTCCGAAGGACGAACTGCTGGTTACTCTGGATGAACCGCTGCACGGGAAAGAACATCTGAATGCGGTCGAGCTGGAATTTCGGGAAAGCATGGAGCATCGTCTGGAGAAGGGCTATGCACTGCCGGGGCAGGCAGCACTTCTGTATACTGCCGATCAGGTCTGGGCAATGCTGACCGGGCAGAGGCTCTTGCTTTTGTCTGTGCTGGACAGCAATCTTCCGTTTTTAAAGGTGGAGGAGCGGTATTATGCAGATGCCAGAGCGGTCAATTCGTTCCAGAACAGTTTTGAAATCCTGTTGGAAAACTTGAGGCGTTACCATAAAAACAGGTATCGCGTGATCCTGTTGTCTCCTTCGCGGACAAGAGCAAAACGACTGGCAGAGGATATCTGTGCCAATGAGCTGACTGCTTTTTACAGCGAAGATACGGAGCGTGTGCTCCAAAATGGGGAGATCATGGTCATGCATGGGCAGATCAGCAAGGGTTTTGAATATCCATCGATCCGTCTTGCGGTGATCACGGAAAGCGATATTTTCGGCAAGCATGCAAAGAAACGGAAAAAGAAGCGCTATGAAGGACAGAAGATTCATGACTTCACGGAACTGAAGGTAGGCGATTATGTCGTACATGAAACACATGGTCTGGGCATTTATCGTGGTATCGAAAAGGTATGCGTAGACAAGGTCATGAAGGACTATATGAAGATCGAATACCGCGACGGCGGAACTCTTTATGTGCTGGCAACGGGCTTTGATGCGGTCATGAAATATGCTTCCGCAGAAAGCAAAGCACCGAAGCTGAATAAGCTGGGTACACAGGAATGGACAAAAACGAAGTCCAAGGTAAAGGGCGCAGTCAATGAGGTAGCCAGGGATCTGGTAAAGCTGTATGCGGCAAGAGAACACGGAAAAGGTTATCAATACGGAAAAGACACTGTATGGCAGCGCGAGTTTGAAGAAATGTTTCCGTATGAGGAAACGCAGGATCAGCTTCTGGCGATTGATGCGACAAAGGCGGATATGGAGAGCGGCCGTATCATGGATCGCCTGATCTGCGGGGATGTCGGATATGGAAAAACAGAGGTGGCGATCCGCGCGGCGTTTAAGGCAGTACAGGAAGGGAAGCAGGTTGTATTTCTTGTTCCGACGACCATTCTTGCGAAACAGCATTACGATAATTTTGTGCAGCGTATGAAGGATTTCCCGGTCACGATCGAAATGATGTCGCGTTTCCGGACGGCTGCGCAGCAGAAAAAGACGATCGAAGGCCTGAAAAAGGGACTGGTGGATATTGTGATCGGAACACACCGCGTTTTGTCAAAGGACGTGGCGTTTAAGGATCTGGGGCTTCTGATCATCGATGAGGAACAGCGTTTTGGTGTTACCCACAAGGAAAAGATCAAGCAGCTCAAGGAAAATGTAGATGTTCTGACGCTGACAGCAACCCCGATCCCGCGTACGCTCCACATGAGCCTTGTGGGAATCCGGGATATGAGTGTTCTGGAAGAAGCACCGAATGACCGTATGCCGATCCAGACGTTTGTCATGGAATATAATGAAGAAATGGTGCGGGAAGCGATCGGGCGTGAGCTTGCCAGAGGCGGGCAGGTCTACTATGTATATAACCGTGTCAACACGATCGCGGAAATGGCGGCCTTTCTCCAGAATCTGGTACCGGAGGCAAATGTGGCATTTGCACATGGACAGATGAAGGAGAGCGAGCTGGAGCGGATCATGTATGATTTTGTCAGTGGCGAGATCGATGTGCTTGTTTCCACAACGATCATTGAAACGGGACTGGATATCCCCAATGTCAATACGATGATCATTCATGATTCGGATAACATGGGGCTTTCCCAGCTTTACCAGTTAAGAGGCCGTGTCGGCAGATCAAACCGGACAGCGTATGCATTTTTGATGTATAAGCGGGATAAAGTGCTCAAAGAAGTGGCGGAGAAACGCCTGCAGGCGATCAAGGAATTTACGGAGCTTGGCAGTGGATTCAAGATCGCCATGAAGGATCTGGAGATCCGTGGAGCGGGAAACCTTCTGGGCAGAGTACAGCATGGGCACATGGAAGCGGTCGGATACGATCTGTATTGTAAGATGTTAAACGAAGCGGTAAAATCAATGAAAGGGCAGAAACAGGTCATTGATTTTGTCACGACGATCGATCTGGATGTGGATGCTTTCATTCCGGAGAGCTATATTGTCAACGAATACCAGAAACTGGATATTTATAAGCGGATCGCTGCGATCGAGAGCAGGGACGAAGCGGAGGATATGCGCGGCGAGCTGATGGATCGTTTTGGACAGATCCCGAAAAGCGTGGAAAACCTGTTACGTGTATCGCTGATCCGTATGTATGCGCATGATCTGTATATCACGGAGATCCGGGGAAAGAAAGACGGCATTACGTTCCTGATGGATCCGGGCGCAAAGATCCGTGTGGAAAATATAGAAGTGGTGCTTGCCAATTATGGCGGAAAGCTGACCTTTGCGGTAAAGGGAACACCGACTTTCTTCTACCGCCTGTCACCGACAGGTGTGGTGCAGAAGGATGAAGAGCAGATGCTCTCGGCGGCAGAGGATGTGATCCGGCAGATGCGTGCAAGATTGTTAGTGTAGTTTTGAGAAAATGACACAATAGATCACGCAAGTCATCGGATGCAATATGGCAAGTGGCTGGTTCGGATCTGAAATATGCGGATTGCCTGTTGAGAACGAAAGAAAGGGAGAAGAAGAGATGTATACTTATAATCTGACACAATGGCTGGCATTTTTTATTATTTATTGCTTTATCGGATGGTGCTGGGAATCTTCTTTTGTATCTGTAAAGAAGAAAAAATGGGTAAACAGAGGTTTTATGCATGGACCGTTGCTTCCTATTTACGGAAGCGGTGCGGTACTGATCCTGTTTGTATCCCTTCCGTTTAAGGCGCATCCGGTTGCGGTTTATTTTGCAGGCATGATCGCTGCTACGATTTTGGAATACGTTACAGGTGTTTTAATGGAATCTCTGTTTAAGGTGCGTTACTGGGATTATTCGAATCAGAAATTCAACTTTCAGGGGCATATCTGTCTGACTTCTTCTCTGGCATGGGGATTTTTCAGCATTGCCATGGTTTATTGGGTACATAAGCCGTTTGAAAAATTTGTATTATCCATTCCGGAGTCAGTGCTTTCGCCGATCGTGCATGTGGTCATGATGCTGGCAGCAGCAGACTTTGCACTCAGTTTCAAGACAGCTATCGAACTGCGAGATGTCCTTGTTAAGGTAGAAGCTGCAAAGAAAGAACTGAAGCTTTTGCAGAAGCGGCTTGAGGTTGTCGAGGCTGTGATCGCGGATGAAGCACAGCAGCGGATCGAACAGGCGCAGCAGCAGAAAGAAGAGATCAGAGCAAGAATTACGGATGAGAAACAGCTGAAAAAGGAACAGGCTCTTGTGCAGAGAGAAGAGATCCGGGAAAGAATCGAAGAAATTATGCAGAAAGGAAAAGACAGATCTTATCTTACAAAGGATAAGCTGCAGCTTCTGCGTCGTAACCCGGGCGCAACTTCCGGCAAATACAAGCTGGCTTTTGCGGAATTCAGGAACGAAACATGGCCGGAATTTAAGGCTGAAGTAAAGGAGAAGATCAAAGAAAAGCTCGAAGAAAAGCTCGAAGAGCGGGAAGAGAAATAATTTACATTCATTTTACAATAATTTTTCCCATGTGTGATAGAAGGAAAACACTACTTATCGGATGATAATCATGTAAACAGAGTTGTATGGAAAGAGATAGATATCAGACGGAGGTAAGCAGATATGGGAAGGATACAGGAATGGTTAAAACAGGCAAGGCAGAACGGGGAAGATCCGCTGATCAAGATCATCTGGATCTGGGGGATGATCCTCGTGTTCTGCTTTGCTTATTTTATATGGAATACTTTCTTATATGGTGGCATAGAATTATTAGTGAGCCCGGAGACAGCTGCATCGGTTGTGGCGATCGTGGCAGGGCTTATTTTCGTGATATGGTATATGAGAAAGGAATAAGCAGAGAAGTATGGGTAAAAGCAAAAATGCGAAACAAAACAGGGAGGGGCTTGCAGAACTGACAAAAGCATTCGCAGAGCCGGAATACATAAGGAAACAATCGTATGCGATCGCTACGGTGGAAAGCCTGATCCGGCAATATGAGCAGCGGAAAGGCGCGAAGCATAAGGTGATCGATTCCGTGTCGGAGCGGATCAAAACGGCGGCAAGTGCAGCGGAAAAGCTGGAACGGAAAGGGTATGAAATTTCATATGAACAGGCGGTGCAAAGGTTGAACGATCTGGCAGGTGTCCGGATCGTTTGCTCTTTCCGGGATGAAGTATATCAGGTGGCAGAGTATCTGATAGAGCATCCGCAGCTTACGATCATCAAAACAAAGGATTATATCAAAAAACCAAAGGCGAGCGGTTATCAGAGTGTGCATCTGATCGTCGGTATGCCATATCCGTACGGAGAGGAAAACGAAACAGTACGGGCAGAAATACAGATCAGGACTGTGGCAATGAATTATTGGGCAAAGCTTGATCACCAGCTCTGCTATAAGCAGGAAAAGAGCACGCCCCAGGAGACGGAGCAGGTGCGCAGGGAACTGCTTTCCTATGCGCAGGAGATCGCAAGGATCGATAAAAAGATGCTGGCACTCCGCAAAAGAATAGAAGCAATGTGAGAAAACAGATAATAGATCATTTTACATGAAACTTACAAATTTCTTACGGAAACATGATTTTATGTAAGAGGTATCCGGTGTTACACTCGTTCCTGTAATAAGGAAGAGAAAACATGCGAATACCTCTTTTTTATTGTATCGTACGGAAGAAAGCCGCACGAAAAATAAGAGACTCATAGTGGAGGAGAAAGAAAATGAAAAAGAACAAACTTATGACAGTACTTATGGCTGCAACTGTTGCAGCAGGCTTATTAACAGGATGTGGCAGCAATGCAGCAGATACGACAGCAGACGCGACAGCAACGGACACAGCCACAGATGAAGCAACAGACGCAGCTACAGATGCAGCAACAGATGAAGCTGCAGACGCAGCAACAGATACAAACGCAGATCTTTCAGGAAGCATTGCAATGGCAGGATCCACATCTATGGAAAAGCTTGCTAATGCGGTTGCAGAAGCTTTTATGGAAAAATATCCGGGTGTCAGCGTAACAGCAGAATTTACAGGATCTTCAGCAGGTATTGAATCTCTGGAAGGTGGCAGCGTAGATATCGGTAACTCATCCAGAAGTTTAAAGGATGAAGAAAAGGCAGCAGGCTGTGTAGAGAACATCGTAGCGATCGACGGTATTGCAGTTGTACTTGATCCTGCAAACACAGTAACAGATCTGACACAGGATCAGCTCGTGCAGATCTACAAAGGTGAAGTAACAAACTGGAAAGATCTCGGCGGATCAGATGAACCGATCGTCGTAGTAGGCCGTGAAGCAGGTTCCGGTACAAGAGGTGCTTTTGAAGAATTACTTGGTCTGGAAGATGCATGCCAGTATGCAAATGAGCTGGATTCCACAGGAGCTGTTATCGCAAAAGTAGCTTCTACACCGGGTGCGATCGGATATGCTTCTCTTGATGCAGTGGATGACACAATTATCGCGGCAAAACTGAATGGTGTTGAGCCGACAGAAGAAAATATCAAAGCAGGCAGCTATATCCTTTCAAGACCATTCGTTATGGCAACAATGGGCGAAGTAAGCGCACAGAGCGAGCCTGTACAGGCACTGTTTGACTACTTAAAATCTGATGAAGGAAAACAGCTGATCCAGAGCGTAGGACTTATCACGGTGGACTAAATATATGCATACATCAATCTTTGCAAATCATAAAAATAAATCTATAGTGGAAATCATCGCACACATCATCTTTGTGGTATGTGCACTGGTAGCAGTAATGGCGGTCTTCGCCATTACTGCTTATATGATCATAAACGGATCGCCGGCACTTTTCAAAGTAGGGATCAGGGAAATCTTATTCAATACAAAATGGGCACCTGCGGCAGCGGAACCGCATTTTGGTATTTTATATGTGATCCTGACCTCTATTGTTGGTACATTTGCCGCAATCCTGTTAGGTGTTCCGGTTGCACTTCTGACAGCGGTATTTCTGGCTGAAGTTGCACCAAAGAAGCTGGCGGACATTGTAAGACCTGCAGTTACCCTTTTGGCAGGTATTCCCTCCGTTATCTACGGACTTTTGGGAATCCTGATCTTAAATCCGCTGATGTATAAACTGGAAAAAGCTGTATTTGCAGGATCTTCCACGCATCAATATACAGGCGGTTCCAATATGCTGTCTGCGATTCTGGTTTTGGCGATCATGATCCTGCCGACAGTGATCAATATCAGTGAATCAGCACTCCATGCAGTACCGGATCACTTAAGAAGTGCTTCTCTTGCACTGGGCGCATCCAAGATCGAAACAATATTTAAGGTAGTGATACCTGCAGCAAAATCCGGTATTATTTCTGCCATTGTTCTAGGCGTGGGAAGAGCGATCGGAGAAGCTATGGCGATCACCCTCGTTTCAGGCAGCAGCGTCAATGCACCGCTTCCGTTTAATTCTGTCAGATTCCTGACAACAGCGATCGTCAGCGAGATGGGATATGCGTCGGGACTGCACAGACAGGTGCTGTTTACGATCGGTCTTGTCCTTTTCGTATTCATTATGATCATTAACCTGGTACTGACAGGTATTTTAAAAGAGAAGGAGGAAAAATAAATGACCGGCAGTATTATGCATAAGACCCATAAATTAAAAGATCACATCCTTCTTTTTCTGATCTATCTGTCAGCACTTTTCTCTGTACTTGTGCTGGTATGTATCATCGGATATGTTGTGATCCGTGGTATCAGAAATGTGAATCTGACTTTCCTGACAACCGTTACAAGCGCGATCAGGCAGACAACAGGCATTGCGGGAAACATTGTAAATACACTTTACATTGTTGTTCTGACATTATTGATTGCAACACCGATCGGAATCGGATCTGCGATTTATCTGAATGAATATGCAAAGGGCGGAAAACTTGTACGTCTGATCGAATTTACGACAGAAACACTTTCCGGGATCCCATCGATCATATTCGGTCTGTTTGGTATGGTGTTCTTCGGAACAGCCTGCGGATTTGGGTATTCGATTCTGACAGGTGCGCTCACCCTGACGATCATGATTCTGCCACTGATCACGAGAAATACACAAGAAGCGCTCAGGAGCGTTCCTGAAAGCTACAGGAGCGGAGCGCTTGGTATGGGTGCCACAAAATGGTATATGATCCGTACGATCCTCCTCCCGTCTGCAATGCCCGGTATTTTAACGGGGGTACTTCTGGCGATCGGTCGTATTGTCGGTGAGTCTGCAGCGCTTTTGTTTACAGCCGGCAGTGGCTTTGTACTTCCGAAAACGGCGATCGGTTACCTGAAAAAGATCATGGAATCAGGTGGAACGCTTACGATCCAGCTGTATCTGTCAATGGCAAAAGCACAGTATGATGTAGCATTTGGCATTGCGCTTGTACTTCTTGTGATCGTATTTTTGATCAATATGCTGGCCAGAGGAATGGCAAAGAAGCTGCAGGTAGACAAAAAATAACAGCATAACATAGATAGAAAGAGAGACAAAGAATGAAAAAGGAAACAAACCCTTCCAAAATCGTTGTACAGCATCTGAACCTGCATTATGGTGAGAATCATGCACTCAAAGATATTAATATGAATATTGCGCAAAATGCAGTCACTGCATTTATCGGCCCCAGTGGATGCGGAAAGTCTACATTTCTGAAGTGCTTAAATCGTATGAATGATCTGGTAGACTGTGTAAAGATTGATGGAACGGTAACAATTGACGGAGAAGATATTTACAGCCCAAAGGTTGATACAACCCTGCTCAGGAAAAAAGTAGGCATGGTATTCCAGCAGCCGAATCCATTTCCGATGAGCATATACGATAATATCGCATATGGTCCGCGTATCCATGGTATTACAGCAAAAGCAAAGCTCGATGATATTGTGGAGCGTTCGCTGAGAGATGCTGCCATTTTTGAAGAAGTGAAAGACAGATTGAAAAAATCCGCACTTGGATTATCCGGCGGACAACAGCAGAGACTCTGTATCGCAAGAGCACTTGCGGTAGAACCCGAAATCCTTCTGATGGATGAACCAACTTCGGCGCTTGATCCGATCTCTACCTTAAAGGTAGAGGATCTGATGGAGGATCTGAAAAAGAAATATACAGTTGTAGTTGTAACCCATAACATGCAACAGGCAGCACGTGTGTCTGACTATACAGCATTCTTCCTGCTTGGTGAGCTGATCGAGTTTGATACAACGGATACAATCTTCAAGCATCCGTCCCAGAAGAAGACAGAGGATTACATTACCGGTAGATTCGGTTGATGGAGAGCAGAAAAGGAGAAGGAAATGTCACCAAGAAGATTATATGAAGAAGAATTAAAACAATTGCAGGAAAGCGTTGAAGAAATGGGAATGGGCGTGCGTGCTACATATGCCAGATTGTTTTCATCGCTGCAGCAGCAGAAGGAAAGCGTGATCGAAGAGATCATTGCAAGTGACCAAAGTACACATACCCTGCAGAGAAGGATTGAAGGAAGCTGTCTGAACCTTATCACAAAGCAGCAGCCGATCGCCAGGGATCTGCGTCAGGTCAGTGCATCATTGAAGGTAGTAACGGATATCAGCAGGATCGGAGATCAGTGCAGTGATATCGCAGAGCTGGTAAAGCGGATGCATTTTAAGGATCTGCAGGAGTTTTCTGCTCATATTCCGCAGATGATCGAGGAAACGGGCAAGCAGTTGACAGAAGCGATCAATGCATTTGTAGACCGCAACGCAGAAAGCGCACAGCATGTTGTGGCAGGAGATGATACAGTCGATGATCTGTTCAATCAGGTCAAAAACGATGTGATCGCACATCTCAGGTCAGAAGCAAAAGATCCTGATGACTGCATCGATGTGATGATGTTTGCAAAATATCTGGAGAAGATCGGAGATCATGCGGTCAATATAGCAAACTGGGCAATTTTTCAGGAAACAGGAGAAGTGGATCACATCCGTCTGCTTTAAAAAAAGAGCCCTGATGACCTGCAGATGCCGCGCGAAGTGCGCAACAGATGCATTTACTTTACAAGCACCGGCAATATTATTTCCGGTGCTTTTATATGTCTATCATCTTACAATTAGCCGTTGAGATAAAATACAAAATGAGCTATAATATTCTCATATGGGCATAGCAGACTGCTTCATAAATCTTTGATCCGAAATGGGAGGAAATCACGTAATGAAAAGAATTGGTATGTTGACAAGCGGTGGCGACTGTCAGGCATTAAATGCTGCCATGCGTGGTGTGGTAAAAAGTATACTGAATGCGGAGAGTGATGTAGAGATCTACGGCTTTTTGGATGGTTACAAAGGTCTGATCTATGGAAATTTCCGTATGCTGACCGGGCATGATTTCTCTGGTATTTTAACAAAGGGTGGAACGATCCTTGGCAGCAGCCGTACTCCTTTCAAGCTGATGCGCGAACCGGATGAGAACGGACTGGACAAGGTAGAAGCAATGAAGCAGAATTACTATAAGCTGCAGCTTGACTGTCTGGTGATCCTTGGCGGAAACGGAACGCATAAAACAGCAAACCTGTTAAGAGAAGAAGGACTCAATATTGTGACACTGCCAAAGACGATCGATAATGACCTCTGGGGAACAGATATGACATTCGGTTTTCAGAGTGCGGTTAATATTGCAACGGAAGCCATTGACTGTATCCATACAACAGCAGCTTCCCATGGCAGAGTATTTATCGTGGAAGTTATGGGACACAAAGTTGGCTGGCTGACATTAAATGCAGGTATGGCAAGTGGTGCAGATATCATCCTGATCCCGGAAATCCCATACAGCATTGACAGCATTATCAATAAGATCGATGAAAGAATACAGAACGGAAGCCGTTTTACGATACTTGCTGTGGCAGAAGGCGCTATTTCAAAGGAAGATGCAAAGCTTTCTAAGAAAGAATACAAAGAAAAAATGAAAAACTATCCATTCCCTTCTGTATCTTATGAACTTGCACAGCAGATCCGGGAAAAAGGCGGCTATGATGTACGTGTTACGGTTCCGGGACATACCCAGAGAGGTGGAAGCCCGTGTCCGTACGACCGTGTAC
>ENA-OUNS01001167-OUNS01001167.1-human-gut-metagenome-genome-assembly--contig:-NODE-1167-length-19553-cov-14.907273_pt1 | contig 19553 bp, 10 predicted proteins | sample MGYA00243237_ERZ505104 | MGnify/ENA primary metagenome ERZ505104 (study PRJEB26097, sample SAMN02711295) | human gut metagenome | biome: Gut microbiome | host: Homo sapiens | place: Denmark...
GAGATAGCTTACATTATAGCGACTAGGCAGCCCACCTTGCGCCCAACTGCTCAAGATTATGAAGAATGCTGCTATGATGGAAAAAATGTATCTAATCATTTATCTATATAGGTTATGCTTGCAAAAGTACGAAGAATAATCGAAACAAAAGAATAAATACAAGAAAAAAGTGCCTATCAGTGTAAAATAACACCGTTAGGCACTTTCTTGAGTTTTTTTCTAGAATTCAAGAATCATGCTCTGGCGAGGACGGAGCTTCACGTTCTTGTTGATAAGAACGGTGCGACCATTTGTAACATCCGTAGCCTTGTCATGAGAACCGATAATCTCTGCATAACGGGAAACATTCAGCTCGTTTGCCTCGTTCTTGCCGTTGATAACCGTCATCACATTCTTCCCCTTATACTGGCGGGCAATTACGTAAACACCCTTCTGAGGACAGAACTGGGTCTGCTTGCCCTTGGTAATCACTTCATTGCCCTGACGCCAGTGCAACAGGTTGCTGAGCCAGTTGAACATCTGGTTCTCTGCCTGAGTTCTGCCCTCTGCCGTAAAGGCATTGTGCTTGTCACCAGCCCAACCGCCAGGGAAGTCCTTGCGTACATTGCCATCGGTCACACTCTTGGTACCGTTCATCAGCACCTCTGTACCATAATAGAGCTGAGGAGTGCGGTTGATAGTAAGAAGCAATGACAGCGCCTGCTTCAAAGCCAGGGTATCCTTGCCTTCACCCAGGAAGCGATCGGTATCATGATTCTCGATGAATGCCATTACGCTCTTTGGATTAGGATAGAGATAGTCGTAGCAGAACACGTTGTAGAGACGGTTCATGCCGTTCCACCAGTCATCGGTCTCCTCTTTCTTTGCACTGTTGATGCGGTCGAAGAAAGCGAAATCCATAACGGTTGGCAGATAGCTGTTCTTCTCAGAAAGTTTGCTGTCCTTCTGCCAGGCTGCAGTATAGGCAGGTTCGGTTACCCAAGTCTCGCCTACGGTATTGAAGTGAGGATACTCCTCGCCCAGCACCTTCATCCAGTGTGCCATCGCATCGCGGTCGGCATAAGGATAGGTATCCATACGGATGCCGTCGATACCTGCACTCTCTATCCACCACTCGCTGTTCTGAATCAGATACTTGATAACGTGTGGGTTACGCTGGTTGAGGTCAGGCATGGTTGGAACAAACCAGCCATCTACGGTTTCTGTGAGATCAACCTTGCTGGCGTATGGATCGAGTACAGGAGTCAGCTTATAACTGGTCTGCAGATACTTATCGTTCACCTTAGCAGCGCCATCCACCGTACCGATGTTCTTCTGATGCTCGGCAGTCTGATTTTCAGGAGCCAGCCATTCCGGTGTATTGAACCAGTCCTTTGATGGCATATCGGCAACCCAAGGATGTTCGAAACCGCAATGGTTGAAAATCATATCCATCACAATCTTCAAACCTTTCTTGTGAGCCTCATCTATCAGCTGCTTATAATCGGCATTGGTTCCGAAACGTGGGTCTACACGATAATAATTGGTGGTAGCATATCCATGATAACTGCTGTTCTTGCCGTTACTTGGACTGTCGTTCTCCAAAACCGGGGTAAACCACAGAGCGGTTACACCCAACTGGTTAAAATAATCCAAGTGCTGGCGGATTCCCTCCAGGTCGCCACCATGGCGCAAACTAGGCTCTGCACGGTTGCAGGTCTTATCACGCATCGCCTTAAAGGCATCATTCTTCAGATTGCCGTTGGCGAAACGGTCTGGCATCAGCATATAGAGCACATCTTCATTAGAGAAACCGATGCGCTTATCGCCCGCCATCTCACGGTTCTTCAACACATACTTTACCTTCTTCGACTGTTTGCCCTGCTTGAAGTTGAGGGTCATCTCACCAGCCTTTGCCCCATCGAGGTTAAGATAAACTAGGAGATAATTAGGGGAATCAAGGCGGGCGATGCTGTCTACCTTCACACCCGGATAGTCTACCGTTACATCGGCATTCTTGATATCCTTGCCATACACCATCAGCTGGAGTGAAGCATCTTTCATGCCCACATACCAGTCGGTAGGTTCAATGCGGTTCACGTTAACCGCTGCATTCATACTTATTGCGCTACTCATAAGCAATAAAGAAGCTATTATCTTTTTCATATTACACCTTATTAATTAAATATATAAACTATTTCTGATAAAGTATCAGGGCTGACTGAGGGGCAACCTCAACTTCCTTTCCCGAAACAAAGCCTAAACCTTCCTCGTTAATCACACCATTGCAGCAAGCCACGGTATAATTACCCTCAGGAATCTGCATCTTCTTTGCCTCCTTATTGAAGTTATAGATCACGATGATGTTCTTCCACGCATCAATGCCCTCCAGATTCTTGAGCTGGAAACCTACGAGACAAGTTTCCTGAGCAGGCAGGAACTCCAGATGCTGACGTACCTTATCGCCTGTTGAAAGACGGAATGCCGGATGATTCTTGCGGAGCTGGATCAGACTCTTGTAATAAGCAAACGCCTGCGGATACTTCTGCAGATTGGTCCAGGTAAACTGGTTGATGCTGTCAGGAGAATTATAGCTATTGTGTACTCCCTTCTTGTCGCGGAGCATCTCTTCGCCGGCAAGGATGAAAGGAACACCCTGTGAAGTGAAGACGCAGGTCTGCGCAAGCTGGTCGATGCGGAGCAACTCGGCAGTACGTATTGCTTCAGGGATATTCTTGTCGGTAAGAGATGCGATGCTTGCCTTCAGACGGTCTACCAGACACATATCGTCATGGCAGCTTACATAACTGATCTGCTCGGTAGGATTGTTGGTCCAAGGCTTCTTGTCATAGTTCACCTTTGTCATATCCACCTGCGGATGGGCGATGCCACCCACAATACCGAACTTCAGACTCTCCTCCTGACCTGTAAGACCAGCCAGGAGCGCTCCCTGATGGTCATCAGAGAAAGGACCACGGAGCGCATCGCGCATATCATCGCTGAAAGCACCGATGCCCTTGAGCTGCTGGGTATTCGCCTTCACCGCCAGTTTCTCGGTAGGATAAGCACAGCTGCCTGCACTCCATCCCTCACCATAAATATAGATGCTGGGATCGATGCGGTTTACCATCTCACGGATAGCCTGCATGGTTTCGATGTCATGAACCCCCATCAGATCGAAACGGAAACCATCGATATGATATTCGTCTATCCAGTATTTCACGCTCTCCAGCATAAACTGGCGCATGAGAGGCTTCTCTGAAGCAGTCTCGTTGCCACAGCCTGAACCGTCAGAATACTTACCATCCTTGGTTTTGCGATAATAATAATCAGGATAGGTACGCTGGAAATTGCTGCCATTGATATCGAAAGTATGGTTATATACGGCATCGAAAATCACTCGGATGCCTGCCTTATGCAGCGCCATCACCATCTCCTTGAACTCCTTGATGCGGGTTGCTGGAGAATAAGGGTCGGTAGCGTAACTGCCTTCCGGCACATTATAGTTTTTCGGATCATAACCCCAGTTGAACTGCGGTTTGTCGAGTCGGGTCTCATCTATAGAAGCGAAATCGAATACAGGCTGGAAGTGGATGGCGTTGATGCCCAGATTCTTGAGATATTCGATGGCCTTTGGCTCGGTGAGAGCGAGATATTTGCCCTTATATTTCAAGCCGGATGTAGGAGAAATGGAGAAATCACGCACGTGAAGCTCGTAGACAACGAGATCGGCTGGCGATTTCAGGGCAGGACGCACGTCCTGATCCCATCCAGATGGATCGGTATCATACAAATCTACGATGGCGCCACGGTTTCCGTTCACACCTACTGCTTTGGCAAATGTACCTGGTGTTTCACCCTTGCCTATATCAAAGGTATAGAATTTTCCCTTGAGGTCGCCCTTTACGGTAGCCTCCCAGCATTCATCACCCAACTTCTTCATTTTCAGCGTTTTATAAGCCTTTCCTCCCTGACCTTGCTTATAAAGTCGGAGGGTTACAGAAGACTTTTGGGCTGTTGGAGCATTCAGGATAAACATGGTTTTCTCCTTGGAATACATCATCTCATTGAATGTCTGCTGGGCATTCAATGAAGTTGGTAAAACGGTTGCTGTCAATGCTGCAATTATTAGTTTTTGGATATTCATATTGTTAAGTTATTGGTATACAGGATATTAAAGCGAACTGAGCGAAGAAAACTGTGACAGATTATCTACGCTCATTTTTAGCGTATTTCCGACCAACCGGACAGTTGGACGGAAATACGGAAATTATAAGCTTATTTAGCGAGCAAAGAGATGGCGAAACCACCACCACGTGCTTCGTTAATCTTCAAAACATCCCCCTTCTTCACAGTCTTGTGGATGATCTGATAAGATTTAGGGTTCTTCTCGTAGTCAGCAGTCTTGCCGTCCTGATAAATAGCGCAAGCATACTTCTTGCCCTTATCCAGGAAGTCGAGCTTTACTACGGCTGTGCGGGCTGCATCAGTCTTACCGCCTACAAACCAGTTATCGGTTCCCTTTGCCTTGCGGGCTACGGTGATATACTTGGCTGGCTCTGCCTCCAGATACTTGGAGTCATCCCAGTCGCAAGCTACGTCGCGGATAAACTGGAAGGCATCATCATACTTCTCATAATGCTCTGGAAGATCGGCAGCCATCTGCAGCGGACTGTACATTACGAGATAGAGCGAAAGCTGACCACAGAGAGTGGTATGAACATAACTCTTATTGTTGCTCCACTCAGAAAGCCTGGTCTCAAAGATACCAGGAGTATAATCCATCGGACCACCCTGCAGACGGGTGAATGGCAACATTACGGTATGATAAGACTTGTTACCGCCAAATGCCTCATACTCTGTACCACGTGCACTCTCGTTGCCAACCAGGTTAGGCCAGGTGCGGCAGATACCTGTAGGACGGGTTGCCTCGTGGGCATTTACCATGATATGATGCTTGGCAGCGGTCTCGATGACACGCTGGTAGTGATTGTTCATCAACTGGCTGTAGTGATACTCACCTCTTGGGATGATATCTCCCACATAACCGGTCTTCACGGCATCATAACCATATTTGTTCATCAGGTTGAAGGCATCTTCCATGTGGCGCTCGTAGTTGAGAGCTGCAGAAGATGTCTCGTGGTGCATCATCAGCTTCACGCCCTTAGAGTGAGCATAGTCGTTGAGCATCTTGATATCGAAGTCTGGATATGGAGTCACGAAGTCGAAGACATCGAGCTTCTGGTGACCGAACCAGTCTTCCCAACCTTCGTTCCAGCCTTCTACCAATACTTCCTGCAAACCGTTCTTGGCTGCAAAGTCGATGTAGCGCTTCACTTCCTCGTTGGTTGCACCATGAGTACCGTTAGGCTTGCACTTGCTGTAATCAGTAACACCGAGACGCACAGATGGCAGATCGTTGGTATAGCTCCAGGTCTTGGTACCCACAATCATGTTCCACCATACACCGCAGTACTTGGTAGGATGAATCCAGGATGTATCCTTAATCTTGCAAGGCTCGTTGAGATTCAATGTCAACTTGCATGAAAGCATATCACGGGCATCATCACTTACCATCACGGTACGCCAAGGGGTATTGAATGGAGTCTGGATAAATCCCTTTCTGCCCACGGCATCAGGAGTAAGCCAAGACTCGAAGGTCAATGTTTTCTCGTCCAGATTGAGGTGCATGGTAGGATAATCCAGACAGGCAGCCTCATGGATGTTGATGTAGAGTCCGTCCTTGGTCTTCATCTGGAGAGAGGTCTGAACACCGGTATCAGAGAAGACGGTGGTAGATGAATTGCTCTTGTAAGCTTCACGGTTTTTCGCAATAATTGGGCGAATGCCTGTCAATGGAGTAATGTTGTAATCATACTCCTGTGTATCATAATCACCAGGAATCCAGTAAGCGGTATGATCGCCTGCCATGGCAAACTGGGTATGCTCCTCCTGGATGACGAAATAATTCAGACTTTCCTGCTGTGGGAACTCATAGCGCAAGCCCATACCATAATCATATACACGGAAACGGATGGTGATGTTACGCTTAGAAGCAGCCTGGTTCAGGTTTACCTCCATCTCGTTGTAATGGTTGCGGATGGTAGCGGTCTCGCCCCATACCGGCTTCCAGGTTTCATCGAAAGTCGATGTCTTGCTGCCGGTTTCAGTAAAACCATCCATCAGGCTGGTTTCCTCCATGCCCTTAGAGGCATGTTTATCCTTAGCCAGTTCCAATCCTAAGTGGGATGGCTTGCATACAGTCTTTCCCTTATAGCTCATCTCATAGGTAGGCTGTCCCTTTTCGGTCAAAGAGAATGTTACCGAGACGTTGCCGTTAGGCGACTTTACGGTCTGGGCTGCTGCCAACATAGGAAGCAAGAGACCCATCACTAATACATTCAGTTTTTTCATACTGTTCAGTTGTTGTTTATTCTTTTTTTGAATCTTCGTTAGTTTATCTCAATCATTATCTGTTTATTCTTAAGATAGTGCAAAGATACAAAAAACAAAAATACCCTCCACGTTTTGGGAGGGTATTTTTCTGCAAATGAGTGTGCAAACGTTTGCACTATATATAATCATGTTAGTTAGCATCTTCCAGACTGCGAAATCATTTCTGTGATATTCTGCACGAAACGCTTATCTGCAGCCAGATCCTCTATGTTGAGGTGCATGCGGTAACGCCAGTAATGCTTAGGGGTAGCCGGGATATTGATACGCTCAGCATCGGCATCAGGCAGACGAAGAGCCTCATCGGTAGCCAACCAGTCCTGGATGCTCAATATGCAGAGCATGGATGGAGAGGTAAGATGGCGGCTGATGATGTCGCTAGCCAACCAGCCTGGGAGTGGATGAGGTGCTGATCCCTGACGGTAGAGCATCGTATTGTAATACTCCTGGGTACGCTGGATATTCTCATCCCACCACATGCGCAGAGTAGGCATATCGTGGCTCGAAATGGTACATACCGAGCGGTATGGGTTACGGCTCAGATGTCCGAACTTAACCGATGGATCCTTTGGCATGCTCTGGAGTTCCAGACTCAATATCTTCAACTCGTCCATTACCCAAGGCACACAGTCTGGCACCATACCGAGGTCTTCGGCACAAACCAGCATGCGGGTAGCCTGAACCAGCTTAGGCAACTTTTTCATCGCCTCCTGATACCAGAACTGGTTGTTGCGGCGATAGAAATAGTCGTTGTAAAGGCGGTTAAACGCAGCCTTGTCATTATCATAGAGCGACTCGTAGATAAAGTCGAGCTGGGCTGAGATACGTGGATGGAAGACGCCAGGGTTGGTATGATCGCGTACGAAGAGTACATCGCTGATCAGGGCATACAAGCCATCACGCAGCCAGAGTTCCTTCTCATTTGTTACGTCAGCAAAGAGAGCCTCTACCTTGCGCTGGGTATCTACCTCAGGCTTCATCTGATAACGCTCGTCATCCAGACGGTCGAGATACTTCTCCTTTACCTCGCCGGCACGCTCATGGAACACACGATCCAATACCCAATCGGTAATGAACGGACGGGTAAAACGGTCTTCCTGGAAGTGCAAACCATAGCTTTCAATCTCTTCACGGCTCATGGCAAGCGCCGGTGCAAACTGTCCGAGCAATCCATGTACGCTATGTACCGGAATCTCCCAGATACGGAAGAAGCCCAATACGTGGTCGATGCGGTAAGCATCAAAGTATCTTGCCATGTTCTGGAAACGGCGGTTCCACCACTGGCAGCCATCCTTCAGCATCTCAAACCAGTTATAGGTAGGGAATCCCCAGTTCTGACCATTGGCAGAGAAGTCATCAGGTGGAGCACCCGCCTGACCATTGAGGTTGAAGTATTTAGGTTCCGTCCATACATCGCAACCATTGCGGTTTACGCCGATTGGAATATCACCCTTCAAAATAACGCCCTTAGCCTTGGCATGCTCGTGAGCCTCCTGCATCTGGCGGTCCAGTACGAACTGTACGAAATAGAAGAACGCCACGTTCTTGTAAGCAGCAGTCTTAGGGTCGGCAAGCACCTTGCGCTCAGCCTCATCCCATACCTGATGATCTGGCCACTGGTTGAAATCAGCCGTACCATTCTTATCACGCAGGTATGAATACTGTGCGTAAGGAACCAGCCACAGTTCAGAAGCCTGGAAGAAAGCCTTGTATTCGGCTGTCTTCATCATCTTTTCACCTTCCTGATTGAAGATTTGGCGCAAGTAATTTATCTTGAAATCATTTACTTTCTCGTAATCTATCTTATCCAGTGCGTTCAACTCAGCACGTGTCTTCTCAGCCTCAGCACGAGCCTTGGCATCCTTCAGCTCAGGGAGAGCATGGAGGTCGGCATACTGCGGATGAATAGCGAAGACGCTGATGCAGCTGTATGGATAACTGTCGGTCCATGTATGGGTGATGGTGGTATCATTGATAGGAAGGAGCTGGAGCACCTTCTGACCAGTAGAAGCCACAAAATCAATCATGGTCTTCAGGTCACCGAAGTCACCAATACCGGCACTCTTACGGGTACGCAATGAGAATACAGGCACCTGCGTTCCGGCAAGTTTGCGGTTATACAGAGCGAAGAAAGCCTGGTCGAGTTCATAAGATACCAACTCACCTGCCTTCATCTCCGGCAAATCCACGGTTCTGTTCATGCTGGTTTCCCAGAGAAGATTATTCTTTGCATTTCTGAAAGCAACGAACTTAAACTCCAGATGGCTGCCCTCAAGATGAGTCGCATCAATATCAGCCACCCATTCATTATAAGTATGCTGAGTCATCGGAAGAATCTTCTGCACATCCCAGGCACCCAAAGCTTTATCTGCACTCAATACACCCAGGCGCTCACCATCGCGAAGCTGAGGAACACGGACTATCAGACGCACAATCTTGCTGCCCATTTCCAGCTTCATCTCCTGTGGAGCCTGATGATTGATGCAATCGGTAAAGGCACTGCTGTAGAGGTAAGCATCCTCCGGCATAACCTTCCAGTGGTCGTAAAGGGTATAAACCGCAGCCTTCTTGGCATTTACATCGAGCTGATGCTTAATCATAAGCCATTCGGTCTTGACTGCTCTTCCTTCACGTTCTACACTATAATAATAGGTATACGATTTTTCTGGTGACTCAACACACCAGTCGCATGCCCATCTTTCACCATCTGTTGTCTCGAGAGGAAGTTTCAGTTCACCTTCCTCCGTCTGAATGTTTACGACGATCTGTTCGCCGAACATTGCTTTATATTCAATATTAAACTGTACTGTCATAAGACTCTTAAAGGCTCTTGAAAATGTTATAATTTATTTTTGATGCTACAAAGGTAAGAAAAACGAGCGAAAAACGTATCTGAAATTTGCATATTTTTTCTCACAAATCGTGCAAACGTTTGCACTACCCCTACTCTGTAGAAACAATAATTAATCGTTCATCTCATTTTATTCTGATTTCTTATCCTTGATGATACTCACAGACAGTGCACCCGCAATCAGCAGGATACCTGCCACAATCATCATATCGCTCTGATGAGAACCCACCAGACTCAAGACAATTCCACCGCAGATAGCAGCCACAATCTGAGGGATACAGATGGTTCCGTTAAACAGACCGAGATAAGCACCCATGTGACCATATCCCTGCAAAGCATTGGTAACAAAGGTGAAAGGCATCGCCAGCATGGCTGCCCAACCGGCACCAATCATCAGGAACGGAACAAACTGCAGATACTGGTCATGCAGGAAAGGTATCAGGGCAAACCCCACACCACCGATAACCAGACTGACAGCGTATGCCACCTTCGTATTCTTAAACTGAGGGAGAATCACAGCCCAGACTACACTACCTACAGCCTGTACGGCAAAGAGAATGCCCACCCAGTTGCCTGCCTTCTGAAATGCTTCAGAAGCAGGGTCGGTCGTATTCCATACGGTTTCAGCGATGGCTCCCGTAGAATAATTCCAGAGATAAAGGAAACCAGCCCAGCAGAAGAACTGAACCAGTCCCACCTTCCAGAAGGTAGATGGCGCCTTGCGGAGCAAAGTAATCCAACCGGTCTTGTCTTCAGAAGCCTCAGCATTAGGATTCTTCACTCTTCCCTCTTCCCTCTTCGCTTCATTATACTCCGCATACTGCTGTGGATTCCACTCCTTCACCTTCATCGTGGTGTAGATAACACAGAGAATCAGGATAGCCGCACCGATATAGAACGACCAGATGACAGAATCAGGAACCACACCCTTCTCAGCATAATTCTTGATACCGAGGAAGGTAAAGAGGAATGGGAAGATATATCCGGCTACAGAACCGGCATTGCAGAGGAAACTCTGGATAGAGTAAGCCTTTGCCTTCTGTTTTTCATTTACCATATCGCCTACCAACATCTTGAACGGCTGCATCGCCATGTTGATGCTCGTATCGAGGAACATCAGCGCTATCAGTCCGAAGAGCATCGCACCGCTCACGGTCAGTCCGAGCGAACCGGCATTCGGGAGCAGGCACATTACCAGGACGGCAATCGTAGCACCCACAAAGAGATAAGGGATGCGGCGACCGAAGCGGCACCACGTCTTATCGCTCAACGTGCCCACGATAGGCTGAACCAGAATTCCCATCAGAGGAGGGAGAATCCAGAAATAACTCAAGTTGTGTGGGTCAGCACCCAACGTTGCAAAGATTCGGGAGATGTTGGCGCTCTGTAGGGCATAGGCAATCTGTACTCCGAAAAATCCGAAGCTCAAGTTCCAGAGCTTCCAGAAACTTAAATCAGGTTTTTGTTTCATCGTTATATTGTTTTTATATTTTTATCTTGTTGTTCCTCTCACCACAAGTCGTGTTCTCACCACTCGCTTCTCCACCTCATCTCTAGGGATGGAGCCTTCCACCTGACCAATCAAGATATTGGCAGCTTCCTCGCCTACGGCTACACCTCGCTGCTCAACCGTAGTAAGCATCGGGTCGCACGCCTTGGCACGGTCACCATTGGTGAATCCGCAGATGCTGATTTCTTCAGGCACCTTGAATCCCATGCGCTTGGCGGTATAGAGGATACCGATTGCCGTATCATCATTGATGGCGAAGAAAGCATCCGGACGATCTTCCTCTATCAGAATATCCGGCGTTATTGCTTCGGCATTGGCACGGTCATCGCAGATCTTCACCCAGTCAGGGTTCTCCGTCAAACCATGCTTTACCAGCGCATCATGATAACCGTTATATCGGTTCTTTGAGATTTCCAGATTCATCGGCGAGCCGTAGAAGGCAATCTTCTTACAGCCCGTATCAATCATGTGGGTAACGGCAGTAAAGGCACCCATATAGTCATCTACCACCACTCGCGAGCAGTTCACGCCCGTACATATTCTATCATAGAAGATGAGCGGCACCCCATTCTGCAGCAGTTTTTCGAAATGGTCATACTGCTTGGTATCCTTCGCCTGTGAAACGATGATGCCACAAACCTTGTTCTGATAGAAGTCTTCACAGATGGCCACCTCCTTATCGTAACGCTCGTTACTCTGCGCCACCATCACACGGTAACCTCTGGCTCTAGCCTCTTCCTCTATACCCGAAAGCACCGACATGAAGTAATAGTGTACCACCTGAGGCACAATAACTCCAATCACCTTCATCGGCTTCACCTTATTATGTCTTAAAGCTTCACCCAGGAAATTAGGAAAGAAGTTATGTTCACGCGCGTATTTCTGAATACGCTCCTTTTGGGCAGTACTGATACGAGAACTGTCCTTCAATGCCCGGCTCACTGTGGCAACACTTACGCCCAGATCGCGAGCAATATCTTTCATTGTTATTGTTTCTTTATCGCCCATTGCTATTAGTTGTGCTGCAAAATTACGAAATATCCTCAATATCAGTTCAAAGTTCTTGACTTAAATCAAGTAATTTCTGTGCAAACGTTTGCACAAAATAAATAACGGAATTAACACAAAAATAGTACAACATTAGAGAAAAGAACTTAATTTTGCACACAGAAACGACAAGTTTATGGGCAAGCGCCCCATTCCTACCTTAAATATAATATAAGTAAGATGCCAGAAAGACCCCGAAAATAGCCTGAACGGCATTTTGAGTAGGAACGACAACAACTTAAGCCAAGAAGAAAAGAAGAAAAAGTAGATAAATAAATATAATTCATTAACTTAAAAATCAAGCAAATGATGAAGCAGGTAAAAATTAAATTGCCTCTCAGAGCGTTGACCCTAGCAAGCGGTCTGCTTCTGACGGTGAGTTCCTTTGCGCAGACAAATGCAGTTAAGGGACATGTGAAGGATGCTTCTGGTGAGCCTATCATGGGTGCTACCATTACAGTTAACGGTAAGGCAGTAGGTATTACCGACATGGATGGTAACTTCTCAGTTGATGCAGCGCCAGGTGCCAAGATTACATTCACCTATCTGGGTATGACACCGCAGACAGTGAAGGCATCTAGTAACATGAACATTACCTTGGAAGATGACTCAAAGGCTTTGAATGAAGTCGTTGTCATCGGTTATGGTGTAGCTAAGAAGTCAGACCTGACCGGTTCTGTAACAGCTATCAAACCTGATTCTAAGAATAAGGGTGTGGTTGTTAATGCACAGGATATGCTTACAGGTAAGGTTGCCGGTGTAAACATTACCAGCAACGACGGTACTCCTGGTGGTGGTGCCAAGATTCGTGTTCGTGGCGGTTCTTCTTTGAACGCATCTAACGACCCATTGATCGTTATCGATGGTCTGGCAATGGACAACGATGGTGTTAAGGGTCTTTCTAATCTCCTTTCTGTAGTTAACCCACAGGATATTGAGTCTTTCAGTGTCTTGAAGGATGCTTCTGCAACTGCTATTTATGGTTCCCGCGGTTCTAATGGTGTCATCATCATTACAACCAAGAAGGGTCGCAAGGGTCAGAAACCTACCGTTTCTTACTCTGGTAGCATAACCATCAGCGAGAAGAAGAACACAATTGATGTTCTTAACGCTGACGAGTTCCGTGCAACAGTTGAAAAACTGTATGGAAAAGACAGTGAAGCTTACAGCGCACTGGGTACAGCCAACACCAACTGGCAGGACTTGATTTACCGTACAGCTATCAGCCACGACCACAACATTACAGTTTCTGGTGCAGCAAAGTCACTCCCATACCGTGTTTCTGTAGGTTATACAGACCAGCAGGGTATCGTGAAGACATCTGACTTCAAGCGTGCAACAGCATCTTTGAACTTGAACCCATCATTCTTCCAGGATCACTTGACATTGAACCTGAATGCCAAGGGTATGTATGCTAGAACCTTATATACAGATGGTGCTGTTGTATCAGCAGCTGTAAGAATGGACCCAACCCAGGATCCTTACAAGTTTACATCTGTATATCACAAGAATCAGTTGGGCAGCTACATGAAAGAGACTCTCTACAACTATGGTGGCTATTTCCAGTGGTCAAAGAAAGCAGAGTATGGTGACAATACATGGCCTTTCACCTATGATAGTACTACCCAGATGCCTAACCCTCTGTCATTGCTGGACCAGGGCAGTCAGATTGCTCACAGCCGTTCATTCATCGGTAGTGCAGACATCGACTATAAGGTACACGGTTTCGAGGATTTGAGATTGCATGCTACCTTGGGTGCAGATATCTCAAAGGGTCGCCAGAGCCAGTCATTTGCTCCATCATGTCCTAACGCATTGTACTATGGTAGCTATGGTGGTGAGGAAATCCTGAAGCGCAACCTCTCTTTGAGTACTTACGCTCAGTACTACAAGGATTTCAACAAGATTCATCACTTCGACATCATGGCTGGTTATGAGTGGCAGCACTTCTGGCGCAGCAAGAACAATGACTATGTAGGTTATTATCCTGAAACAAATAACGATGCAAGTCTTGCTGGCACAGAGCGTCCTCATACTCCATATAGCGAGAAGAGCGAAAGCTACCTGGTATCTTTCTTCGGACGTGCCAACTACACATTGCTCGACCGTTACTTCCTGACAGCAACCGTCCGTGATGATGGTTCTTCACGTTTCAAGGAGCACTGGGCATGGTTCCCATCATTCGCTTTTGCATGGAAGGCTAACGAAGAAGCATTCCTGAAGAACGCTAACTGGTTGTCTGACTTGAAGCTCCGTCTGGGTTATGGTAAGACTGGTCAGCAGGCTGGTTCTATCGGCGATTATGAGTGGATTCCATCTTATTCTATCAGCACAGGTACAAATGGTTTCTATCCTGTTACTGGCACAGGTGAACTTTATAGACCAAACAACTACCGTCCTGACTTGAAGTGGGAAACAACCTCTACCTACAACGTAGGTTTGGATTGGGGCATCATGGATCAGAGATTGTCTGGTAGCGTAGATTGGTACTACAGAAAGACTACCGATCTGTTGAACTATGCTCCACTTTCTTCTATGGCAGGTTACAAGAACCAGGCATGGCAGAACATCGGTTCCTTGAAGAATACCGGTGTTGAAGCAGCTATTACCTGGCGTGCTATCCAGACCAAGGACTGGTTCTGGACCATGACATACAACTTCACTTACAACAAGAACGAGATTACCGACTTGAATGGTGTATCTGAGAATGGTGCTCCTGTTGTTAATACAAACATCAAGGTAGGTGATGGTTCTGGTGCTTATCTGCAGGCTAACCAGGTGGGTTATGCTATGAACTCATACTATGTTTACCAGCAGGTTTACGACAAGAACGGCAACCCAATTGAGAACTGCGTAGTTGACCGTAACGGTGACGGTAAGATCAATGAAAGCGATAAGTATCTCTACAAGAGCCCAGCAGCTCCTGTAACCATGGGCTTCTCTTCTCGCTTGGAATACAAGAACTGGGACTTCGGTTTCTCTTTGCGTGCAAGCATCGGCAACTATGTATATAACAATGTTGAGCAGAGCATGAGTAACATGAATACAGGTGAGTGGTTCTCTAACTCTTTGAAGTACTTCTCTAACCGTATGAAGAGTACTGTTGAGAGAAACTGGCAGACCTACGAGATCACTTCTAAGTTGTCTGACTACTATGTGAAGAACGCTTCATTCCTGAAGTGCGACAACATCACATTGGGTTATAGCTTCAACAACCTGTTTAAGTCAAGCGGCTGGCATGGACTTTCAGGTCGTGCATACGCTACTGCATCAAATGTATTCACAATAACCAATTATGACGGTTTGGATCCAGAAGTAGGCGATGGTAACGACAACAACCTCTACCCACGTCCATTCTCTGTAGTAGTTGGTCTTAGCTTGAATTTCTAATAAGAAAGGATTATGAAAAAATATATTAAAAATATTGTTCCAGTAGCAGCACTCCTGCTTACAATGGGAACAGCAACATCATGTGTCGGTGATTTGGACGTTACTCCGATTAACCCAAACATCCAGACAGGCCTTAACATCGATGGTCTTTTCAACAAGTGCTACGCTAACTTTGCCCTGGCTGGTAATGGTGGCGCTAATGGTGACTGCGACATTGATGGTATTGACGGTGGAACATCTGGTTTTGTACGCCAGACATTCAATGCAAACGAATTACCAACCGATGAGGCTATCTGCGGTTGGGGTGATGATGGTATAGCCGGCTTCTGCTATAATAGCTACAATGCCTCAAACCCAATGTTGATTGGTTTGTATGCCCGTATCACAACAGGTATTGCTTATTGCAACCAGTATCTTGCAGAAGCAGGAGATCAGGATGCAACCAAGCTTGCAGAGATTCGCTTCCTGAGAGCATACGAATATTTTAGCTTGATGGACGGATGGGGCAACATCCCATTTACACTTCAGCCATTGACCAAGCCTGAAAGATATACCAGAGCACAGGTTTACGAATGGCTTGAGAAGGAGCTTCTTAAAATAGAGCCAAGCCTTTCTGATGCAAAGGCTAAGAAGTCAACAGATGCCGGTTACGGTCGTGTAGATAAGGCTGCATGCTGGTTGCTTCTCTCCCGCCTCTACCTCAATGCAGAGGTTTATACAGGCACACCTCAGTGGGAGAAGGCTAAGTCATACGCCAAGAAGGTGATGGATTCTTCTTATAAGCTGAACACCAAAAGCGTAAACGGCTGGAGTGCTTACCAGATGCTCTTCATGGGCGATAACGGTGAGACAGATGCAGCTTACGAGGGTATCTTCCCTCTCTTGCAGGATGGTTTGAAGACCACAAGCTGGGGTACTACACTCTTCCTGTTGGCTTCTACCTACGATCAAGATATGCACGCAAATCCAAACAACCCTTCAGCTACCAATGGTACTGACCAGGCTTGGGGTGGTAACCGCGCTCGTCCTGACTTGGTGAAGAAGTTCTTCCCTAATGGTAACGTTCCAAATCTTGAAAGCTACGCTACAGCAGAAGCTGCTGGTGACGACCGTGCTCTCTTCAACGGTGTAAACCGTTCATTGGATAATGATGACGTTGCTACTTTCAAGAGCGGTTTCGGTGTTGCTAAGTTCACCAACTTCAAGACAGATGGAAGCGCAGGTAAAGATGCTACATTCCCTGATGCAGACTTCTTCCTGATGCGTGCTGCAGAGGCTTACCTGAACTTTGCAGAGGCTGACGCCCGCATCAATGGTGGAGAGACTACAGCTGAAGGTACCGCAGCTATCAATGCTATCCGCAAGCGTGCAAATGCTTCTACTCGTGAGGACAAGGGCTATACTCTGAGCGATATCTGCGACGAATGGAGCCGTGAGTTCTACTTCGAGGGTCGCCGTCGTATGGATCTGATCCGTTTCAACCGTTATGGTGGCAATGTCAACTACAACTGGCAGTGGAAGGGCGGCACCAAGGAAGGCCGCAACTTCTCTGAACATTTGAACATCTTTGCTATCCCAACCAACGAGTTGACATCTAACAAGAATCTGATTCAGAACCCTGGATATTAATTTGCAAACATAAAAAGGAATTCATTATGAAAAATATAATTAAATCAGCTCTACTCGTTGTCATGAGTTTATTTCTCATGACAGCTTGTAGCGACGACAATGACTCTAATCCGACTATTCAGTCACCAACAGAGTTCAAGTTGAATACTCCTGCATTGCAGAATACCCCAATCGACCTGGCGAATTCGTCTAAGATTATGTTGACCTGCTCACAGCCTAACTATGGCTATACAGCTAGCGTTCAATATACAGTACAGGTCGCTACAGATGAAAATATGACTGATGCTGTTGAGCTTTCAGAAACCAGCACAAGTGCCAAGGTTGCAATCAATGCATCTTCATTGGCAAGTGCTTTGACCAACATCTTTGTGGAGAAAGGCAAGACAGAGGCTGATTTCCCTATGGACGTAAAAGCTTACTTCCGTTTGAAGGCAAATATTGTGACCAGTAATGGTAATGTTGTAGAAGGAACAGAGATTCTTTCTAATGTGGTTTCACTCAACAAGATTCACCTCTTGTTCTCATTGCCACCTGTCAACTTACCTAGCCATGTACATATAGTAGGTAACTTCTGTAACTGGGATTGGGCAAAGAGCTTCGACATGGTTCAGGTTTATGGTACAGATAATACCTTCTGGCGTCTTGTCTATATCGACGATAGCGGTATCAAGCTCAATACTGTAGCTGAAAGCAATAAGAACGAAGTTGGTTATGCTGGCATTACAGTTTCCGGCGACTGCAAGGACGATATCATCGACAAGGATGGCAATATCGCTTCTAGCAAACCAGGCTGGTATCTCGTAATCGTAACAACATCTGTTGTAAACCGTGAAATCCACTATGACGTTCAGTTCAACAAGCCAACAATCTGGCTGATTGGCCCTGCAGCTGGCAGCGACGATTTCGCACAGGAAGCAGAAGGCTGGTCATTCACTGTACCTACAACCATGGACGGAGAATTCGTATCTCCTGCATTCGTAGGTTCAGTTCCTGCTGGTACTGATAAGGGTGTACGTATGTACGTTAAGATTCCAGGACACGACTGGTGGCATTCTGAGTTCGTTGTATTAGACGGTAAGATCAAGTACCGTGCAACAGGCGGCGACCAGGATAGAGTTACAGGTGAAGTAGGTCAGCAGGTTCACCTCAACTTCTCTAAGGGAACTGGTGAAATCAAGTAATAACGATTTAAAATCGAAGTAAAATGAAAAAGTTATCATTATATATATCTATCGCACTTGCAGGCCTCTTCATGGGGTCCTGCAGCGAAGATTTCAAAGACTGGGCAGATCCTCAGACTAACCCACAGGAAGATGCCATCACAATTCCTGGCTTTACTGCAACAGCAGCTCAGGCCATCGACTTTGCCAGTGTGACTACAGATAGTGTCAACACCTTCTCTTTGAGCAGCGCTGCTCTTCCTGAAGGTTTTACCTTGGGAAATGCTCGCATTGAGCTTACTCCTCAGGGTGTAGAGAATGCAACCAAGACTACAGTTAATACAAGTCTTGATGGTAAGGGTGCAGTAGCTGACCTCGCATCTGTTGTAGAATCAGCTTATGGCAAGCGTCCTACAGCCCGCACTTTTGATGCCCAGGTTTATGTAAATGCTATAAAAGAGGGTCAGGCTGTTCTCATCGATGCAGGCAAGATTAACCTCGTAATGACTCCAAAGGCTCCATTCATCGATGCAGCTTACTACCTCGTAGGTGACATGTTTACTACAGATGACGTAAATGGTTGGAATACTGTAAGTGCTAAGCAGGCATTCAAGCACAGCGATAAGGATGTATATGATGATCCTGTTTTCACCATCACATTCGAGACAACCAAGGCTAATCAGTATTGGAAGATTATTCCTAAGAAGAACGTTGATGCCGGTAACTTCTGGGCTGCTGGCGTAGTAGGTCCTAAGGTTGACGGCGACGACAGCATGACAGGTTTGTTGACCAACGGTGACGCTAAGGCTGGTAAGATTGCCAAGGCTGGTAAGTATAAGCTCACCATCGACATGATGGACTACTCTTATACCTTAGAGGAGGTTAAATACGATCCATTCATCTACTTCATCGGTAGTACAGATAAGTGGACAAAAGCAGACCAAAAACTTGCTCTCGTAGATGACGCTAAGGGCGTATACACTGGTTTCGTTTATTTGGCCGATCCTAATAACGCTGGCTACGAGTTCAAGTTCCAGCGTAAAGCCGGAGATTGGGATAGAGAAATCGCAGCAAGTGACTTCGTTACATTTAAAGAATCTGCTATCGGCGCAGCCAATGGAAATCTCGGTGTAAAAGACGGAGAAGGTGTTTACTACATGGATGTAAATCTCTCTGAAGGCACTATTGAAGCTACTAAGGTGGAGACAATGGGACTCATCGGCAAATTCCAGGAATGGGATGAAACTAATGATGTACCTATGACATGGAATGCCGAAGAGTATTGCTTTGAGGTAACAAATGCAGGTGTAACTGCAGATGGTTGGAAGTTCCGTATGAATAAGAAATGGGATGTCAACCTCGGTGGAAGTCTTAACAACCTGACAGCAGGTGGTAGCGACATTAAGGTTGCAGGTAACACAGTCAAGTTGTATCCTACAAGAAAGACAAAAGACAATATCTACTGCACAGTAGAGTAATCATCTGTTTCATCATAATAAAAATAGTATAACCAATAGGCGGCTCTCAATTCCGG
>ENA-OUNS01001188-OUNS01001188.1-human-gut-metagenome-genome-assembly--contig:-NODE-1188-length-19365-cov-6.714241_pt1 | contig 19365 bp, 5 predicted proteins | sample MGYA00243237_ERZ505104 | MGnify/ENA primary metagenome ERZ505104 (study PRJEB26097, sample SAMN02711295) | human gut metagenome | biome: Gut microbiome | host: Homo sapiens | place: Denmark: Copenhagen...
GCCTTGATATTGTTGCTTTCTGTTTGTGACACGTCCGCCTTTTTTATTCACCAAACTTTTCTGCCGTCAAGACGGAGGGATTGCTACACCGCCGCCTCGCCCCACACCAACCCTTCCAAAACCTCAACCACCTAAGTAAGCCTCAACTAACCTAATTTTTACAAAAAAATTTTCAAAAACCTATTGACAAACGCCGAAGTATCGGTTATAATAAAATCAACAAATCAGTAAACGTTACTGATTTCACTAAAAACAATAAGAAAATAATGATTTTATCACTATGAAAGGATAGGTAATTTACTATGAAAAAGTGGGTATGTCCGGTATGCGGTTACGTTCATGAGGGAGATACACCTCCCGAGTTCTGCCCCCAGTGCAAGGTTCCCGGCAGCAAGTTCATAGAGCTTAAGGAAAGCGAAAAGCTTGTATTTGCAGACGAGCACAAGGTAGGCATTGCAAAGGCAGTTGAGGATGAAGAGATCATCGCAGGCTTAAAGGCTAACTTCGAGGGCGAATGCACAGAGGTAGGTATGTATCTCGCTATGGCAAGAGCCGCTCACAGAGAAGGTTACCCCGAGGTAGGCCTTTACTACGAAAAGGCAGCTTGGGAAGAGGCTGAACACGCTGCAAAGTTTGCAGAGCTTTTAGGCGATGTTGTAAGCGCATCGACTAAGGAAAACCTTGAAAAGAGAGTTGCTGCAGAGCACGGCGCTACACAGGGTAAGCTCGACCTCGCAAAGAGAGCAAAGCAGTTAAATCTTGACGCTATCCACGACACAGTTCACGAGATGGCTAAGGACGAAGCAAGACACGGCAAGGCTTTCGAGGGTCTGCTGAACAGATACTTCAAGTAAGCGGCGGCTGTGAGCCGCACCAAATTCGCCGTTCCGGCTGTTTCAGTTCGGCTAAGGTTACGTTACCGGCGGATATTAACGTTATAATTATGCAAATCGAGCCGTAAGCACCCTTGCTTACGGCTCAGTTTGTTCTTATAGTAAAAACGCATCTGATACACAAAAAAGAACACCGGTCGCCCGGTGTTCTCTTTTTTTACTGTCAGCTTATTTGGCTGTCTTCACATTTGCATAAGTATAAGTGCTTGTATTTGCACCCTTATAAGACGCAATCCTTACCTTATACACGCTTCCGGCCCTGAGTCCGCCAATAGTGACAGTAGCATTCGTACTGCCCTTTAACGTCTTTTTGACCCACTTGCCGCCTTTGTAAATTTCAACCTTATATCCGTCTGCACTGGCGTTTTTACCCCACTTAACGGTTATCGAGTTGCTTTTTGCCGATACAACCTTGATATTGGTTACCGGTGAAAGCACTGCAGTAACCGTAGTATAGCTGTAATCGCCGTACAGATTGTCCTTATACGCTCTTACCCTTACTTTATATGTGATGTAAGGTGTAAGTCCGCCAAGCACAGCCTTTGCTGTCTTATTATCGGTTATGGTCTTTTCGACCCACTTACCGCCGATATAATATTCTACGTTATATCCGTCAGCGTTCGCATCCGCATTCCATATAACTACTGCTTTTGAGTCAACTGCGCTCTTTACCTTAAGACCGCTGACCTTTGTCGGAGCGGTAGTGATATAAATATCGTCGAATGTACTCTCAAGCTCACCCTTATAAGCCTTTATTCTGACCTTGTAGGTTTTGTAGCCCTTAAGCGAGCCTATTGTAACGGTAGTTTTGTTATTGCCGACGAGCGTCTTTTCATTCCACTTACCGTCTGCATAGTACTGAGCGGTATAACCGTCCGCACTTTCGTTCTTATCCCATTTAAGCGTAAACGAAGAAGATGTGACTGTCTGCGTAATACCCGTAACTTTTGACGGGAGCGTATCGATATAGCCGTATGTATACGGACTGTAAAGGTCACCCTTATATGCGCTTACCCTTACTTTATATCGTGTTCCTGCACAAAGTCCGTCTATAACCGCCGATATATTATTGTTGCCGGTAACAGTCTTTACGGACCACTGATTATTAATGTACCACTCTACCTTGTAGCCGTCCGCTCTGGCGTTTCTGCTCCAGCTTATTCTTACCGTTTCATCGGTAGCCTTCACCGTATTTATATTCCATACGGGAGAAGGAACTGTATCTACATAGAAATATCTGTACTTGCCGATGACACTTCCTGCATAAGCCACTATCCTTACCTTATATTTAAGGCCTGCCGAAAGACCGCTCAGCTTTGCCACTGCTCTGTCGCCCTCAGCACTGCAGTCGATCTTCTTCCACTGATCGCCGACATAGCATTCGACATTGAATCCGTCAACGTCGCTTATATCCTTCCAGCTTATATCGACTTCATTGTATGTCGTCTTTTCAACCGCTATTTCTTCCACATCGGGAATAGGCTTTACGGGAACATAGTTTCCGAGATACGTATCCTCGCATCTTGTGCATTCAAATACGCTGTAGCCTTTGTTGAAATAGTCAGGCTCAACTACTTTGATTACAACATAGTCGTGACCGAGAGGTTCACCATACTCCGCTCCGCATATTTCACACTTTGCCTTTTTGGTGCAGGTAGCCTCTCCTCCGGAATGCTCACATTCGGTTATCGTAGCCGTTACAACGTCCGACTTCATCGAAACTCCCGCCGTTGCAGCATTGCTGTAGGTAAGACGGCAGTAGTACCTGCCCGTTGTGAGATTTTCGAGCGACAGCTTTCTGTCTGTAGCGCCCTCTATCACTGTTTCGTAGCCGTTTTCATCAATGGCGATCCACTGATAAGCAACTTTTGCGTCGACCTCGCCTGAATACCACGGCACTGCACTTATTTGAAGTGACGGTATACCGTCTGGATAATAGCCGTTGGTGTAATATACAGTATCAATCGGCTTGATTATCTGCATCGGACACAACCGTACCGTAAGTCCGTTTGTCGATGATGCCGTTGCCTTATTAAGGCTGTATATATCTATCCACTCTTTTGTTCCTCTGTCCTGTACCCAGAAGCCGGGATCGATATAATCGGCTATCACCTTATCACTGACCGTAGTTACGATTTCGGCAAACCCACCTGACGAAATGGATACATTACCGCCGTTTATAGTAAGGCAATTTATATTGTTTGCGGCCATTGTAACATTTCCGCCGTTTATGGTCACATTGCTGCCTGTAGCAAGCCCGTCAAATGTGACATCACCGCCCTGCACTATGAATGCGTCTTGATTCTCAAACGCTGTCACCGCACAACGTCCCGTAACCGTCAGCTTTGCCTTGCCGTTTATGATGATCGGACGTGAGAACGCTGTACGAACTGCGTACTTGAGCGTGAAGTTACCTTCGGTTATGACTAACTGACCGCCGTATCCGTTCTTGTTATAAAGCGGATATAAGGTACAGCCCTCGTTTTCGCTCTTCTGAGCGTCTTTCGCAGCCTCGTCAAGATTGTTATAATACCTGACATCGTCGCCCTTTGTTATCTTTGCATTGAACTTGCTCTCGCATATCTCGCAATATGTCGGCTCGGTAATATTACCTGCGGTTTCCTTGTCCGCTGTAGGATCGACCACCTGAGAATGATCACAGTCAACAAGGTCTATGCTTACAGTGTTCGACTTTATTTCATAGCCGTCACCGGTAGTAACTACGAAGTATATCTTGGCAGCATCGCTGTCGCCCGCCTTATCAATTATTTCGTCTGCCGACAATTTAGCGTCCTTTATAAGTGCGCTTAAGCTGCTATAAATTATATCTCCGCTTACATAGGAGTTTATACCGTATCTCTTACTTACATACGAGTCGTTCAGGTTCGAGCCGTGAGCAAGAGCAAGGTTGAACTTCAGCGTGGGGTTTGCGTTGCTGTTGCGATACAGCTTGTTTATTTCTGTGCTAAGCGTTGCTTTTACTATCGGCGCCTTAGCAACGGTAACACCGCTTGCTTCCGACACCTCACGTTCTTTAAGCGTCAGCCATGCACCGCCCTCTGTTTTCTTATACGCATAGCCGTCAGCCAGAATATCTGTTATCTTGCCATCTTTTACCGTAATGTTATCATATTGTCCGCCGCTGAGCTTAACATCTCCGCCGTTTACGGTGAGATATGCGATTCTTGTGGCTTCTTCGGCAGTCAACCTGGAGCCCGGCTCGGCAATTACAGCGAAAATATTGGCGTTGCCTCTAAGTGTCAGCTTACCGCCATCGGCGACCTTTACTGTATTATACAAGATGGCGTTATCGCCATTTGCAATAAGTGTAACATCACCTGTAACAGGGAGGTAGTCTGTATCATAAACGGAAGACATCAGCATTGTTATTGTTGCACTTGCAACGCTGTTTGCCTTGGCAAACGCCTTTCCCAGATCTTCCTTAACAAAATATTCTGTCTTTTCCGCTCCGTTCTCGGTATAGCTTACGCTTGCAGCGATCAATGAATTGCAGTATATGCAACGGTTATCTCTGCCCACACCGTCCGGGTGGTCGCATCTTATTATTCTTACGTTATCGAAGTTTGACGAAGCGTTTGCTTTCAGAGCGCTGTACAGCTGAGAATCGACACGGCTGCCGCTCGCTAAAATTTGATAAAGATAAATTTCACTTGAGCAGTCTATATTAGCGATATTAGCATTCGTGATACTTGCCAGCTGTTTAAGCAGAACACCGTCTTCTAAAATCAGCGTGTCAATTTTCAGCGTTTCAACATAGGAGGAGAAGTATGTGGCATTTAATTTCACATTCTGGCAAACTACGCTGACCTCTCCCGAGAAAGTAACAGTGCCGCCGTCCATGCTAAATCCATTTTCAACCCCAAAAGTACACTTACTGTCACTGCGTATAGTGATTTGGGTTCCGGATCCGTTAAAGCTATTGATATAGACACCAAAGCCGTTCATATCGACAGTAAGTTTTCCGCCGTTTACGTTAATGTCAGTATTTCTATCGAAGAAATCTCTGAGCATTTTCAGCGTACAGCCCTTGTTTTCGTTCTTTGCCGCAAACTCAAATGCTTCCGTAAGTTTTGTAAAGTATTTTACCGTTGTTCCGGTCTCACTCTTTACAGTGATTGCAGCGTATATCTTTGTGTTACACTCTCTGCACACGCCTGCTTTGGTATCAACGTCATCATGCGGGCACTGATAACCGCAGCCGCACCTTCCTGTTTCGTCATACTCATGCTTGCTGTGGTCGATTACCGTAAGTGAATTATCGCTTTCCGAAACCTTGCTTGCGTCAAACAGCTTTCCGTCGCTTGTCGCAAACGCCTTGTTCTCGCCGAGCAGATCTTTCAGTGCCTTGCCCTCTGCGCTTACATCTATGCTGCTGAATGTACCGCTGTTTATAGTGACCGTACCTCCGCTGACGCTCAGCTTATTATAAGTACCGCCGTTTATAACAGTCTTGCCGCCGCTTACGCTGATACTGTCATCGTCGATAGTTATATTATCAAACGTTACCGTGCCGCCCGTTACAGCTATGAGATATCCCACAGAGCTTCCCGGATACTTCGACAATGTACAGCCGTCATCTCCCGTGAACTTGACATTTCCGCCGCTTACTTTGATCACAGCAGATGCACTTCCCGTTTTCTTGAATAAAACGGTAAAGCTGCCCTGTGTGATCTCACAGTCTCTGTTCACACCTCTGTATAATTCTAATGTACAGCCGTTGTTCTCCTCAAGCTGTGCTGATTCAAATGCTTCGGGCACATTGTCGGTATAGCATGCCTTGTCGCCGTTTGTTTTAACAAGTATCGCATTTATGCCGGCATCACATAACGAACAACAATAGTAATCATACTCGTCTGTCGTTAATGCGTCATACGGATGCGTACAGGTCGCTATTTCAAACTCGACATCATTCGTCACATACTCATATCCGTTCAGCTTGATAACAAGATGTGCCTTTACAGTGCCGTCAGTATCGGAAATTTCACTTGCATTTGCAAACGTAGATGAATTTCCGCCGAAGTCGCTCTCTCTTATTAAGGTATCGCCGACATATAAACCGACTGTGACCTTATTGGCATCACTTACCGTGTATCCGTCGCTTGTCTTAACATTGAATTTAAATGAGATCTGCCGTGCACCTCCGCCGTTGCGGTACAGCACAGTCTTATTTGCTGTCGCCGTTGCACTCTTTATCGGCGCTTCCTTTACTTCTACATTAGCTATATCCTGCTTTTCACGCTCTGCAATAGTAGACCAGATGCCGGAATCGATAAACCTCCAATAGGCATAGCCATCCGCAAGAAGCTGTCCTACGTTTCTGCCTTCGCCTGAAACCTGTAAGCTGTAGAATTGACCGCCTTTAATTACAGCGTTACCGCCGTCTTTAATTATGAAGTCAGAGAAAGTACCACCGTTGATTTCCGCATTGCTGCCGTTGCGAACAGCAACACGTTTTATTAAGCCACTGCCGTTAACGGTCAGCTTACCGCTCGTTACTTCTATGGAATACCATACATCAGTACCGGGTTGTGAGAGCCTTTTACCGTTAAGTTCAAGCGTAACATTGCCTGTAACAGCTATCGTATCTGTAATATCGTCCGTAATATCCTTATACAGCGTTACTGTAGCCGTACCTATCTCATTAGCCTTGTCAAAAGCGTCACATATATCGCTGAACAGATCTGTCTCTTCGCTTCCGCCGGCAGTATAGCTTACAGTTGCAACAATTTCCTCACTGCAGTAAGGACAGGGATTACCGTCAAGCACATAACTGCCTTTTCCGTCCTTATGGACGCACTTATCAACAAAAATTCTATCGGTTTTGGTCATGGTCTGAATAGCATCGTATGTGTAAATAATAGCGCCATTCATATTACTGTCGTAAACTCTGCTTCCACTCGCAATTGCCATACCTAAAGTATAACCGCTGTCTGTTTTGCAAGTGGTGCTACCGAACTCGCCGGCTACGATAGAGATGCTACCGGACCCGTTGATATTCACGCTTAAAGAATCGGCTGTAACATAATTGATGACCGTGTCTCCGCCGTTAGCTTTCAGTGCATCAATATTTGCACCGTTTACAACAGTCTTTCCGCCATTTATTGACAGTTCTTTAATATAACTCTCGGCACTGTTTACTGCAAGCGCACCGCTTGTTAATGTTACACTTCCCAGCTTGATTTTACCGTCAATTGTAACCTTAGCGTCAGTTCCGTTTACTTCGATTCCGCTTATCAGAGTTTCTACATCGGCTTGTTTTACCGAAGAAGTGAAAGTCACGTCACCGCCGTTGACATCGAACTGATAAAATACCTTCTTACCGTTAAAGTCAACAGTAAACCTGCCGCCTGTCACGGTAACGGACTCAGATACTCCTTCCGACATCAGCTTTACAGTGCTGCCCTCGTTCTCCTGTGCCAGCTTTATGGCACTCTCTATATCCGCATAGCCTAACGACTTGCCGTCAGCATCTACTACCTCGGCTTCTATCAATGCATCACATATACCGCAGATTACAAAACCGTCGTTTTCGTATGAAAAGCTATCCTTCGGGTGTGAGCAGGTTGCAAGTGTAAGCTTAAGCACATTCGACTTATATTCGTATCCGTTGCACTTAAGTACAATGTAATATTCAACCTCGCCGTCTTTAGCCGCAAGCTTACCGATTTCATAACAGTGTACCATATATTTATTGTACAAATTATAATCTTTAATGCGATTATTGCCGTTTACGAAATCCGAATAGGTTGCACCCCTTGAACCGACCGCCAATTCGTATGTAATATCGACGTATAAATATTTCTCTCCGTTACGGTATATAACAGGCGCTTCTTCGCCTACCCACGCAATACTTGCGCTCTTTATCGGCGCTTCTTCTACGGATAACGCTCCTTTAGAACCGCCCAAATAGCTATCTTTTTCACGCTCATCAATCGAAAGCCAAGTGCCGTCAGCATTTTTATACGCATAACCGTCTGCCAGAACAGATTCAAGATTGCCGTTAAATATCTCGATGTCGTTGAATTTACCGCCGCTGAGTTTTACGTTACCGCGAACGGACAGACCTTGTATAGTGCCGCCGCCTATTTCTGCGTTGCCTCCTTTTTTAACTGACACAGAATTGAAGTATCCACCGCCGTTAATGACTAATTTTGAGTTTTCATTAACGTAAATAGGTGTATCCATATCGCCATCGCCGTTTACAGTAAGCGTACCACCGTCAGATACCGATATACGCGCTATGCCATAACGACCACCCAGTGTTTTACCGTTCAGTTCAAGCGTTACATTGCCCATAACGGTAATCTCCTGTGTACGTTCGCTGTCTGTAATATCCTTATACAGCGTTACTGTAGCCGTACCTATCTCATTAGCCTTGTCAAAAGCGTCGCATATATCGCTGAACAGCTCTGTCTTTTCGCCGCCGTCTGTATAGCTTACGCTTGCGGCAAACTCAGAGTTACAGTATTTGCATATACCGCTGTCATTAAAGGCATAACTGCCGTCCTCATTCTTATGGTCGCACTTGACAAACCGATAGTCTTTGTCATCATCAACGCCCAAGGTGTTTTGTTCGGAAACAATGCTGTATAATAATTCATTAGTAGCTATTATCTCATCAGTCTCCTGCGAGTATTCAACGCTTATTAAGCGAGTGCCGCTTGCCAGTATATCCTTAAACGTATACTGTCCGAGTTTGATCTCACCGTAAATACCGCCGCCTATAGTCACCTTTGCGTCCGTTGCAGTGTCTGATATAGTAAATTTATTAGCACCGAAGTTTTCACTTACGCCGTCACTGATATTTAAAGTACCGCCAAATACACTAATACCGTTAATGCAAACGGAGGTCGAGCCTTCAGGGTATGTAAGAGAACCGCTATATAAACCTACAAAGCAATTAAAAGCGCAGTTCTCAACAGTAATTTCTGCACCCTTAATATTGATCTTCCGTGTATAAGCGTTGATATAATTGTCGTCGATCGCGGTAATAGTAAACTGACCGCTTGACAATGTAATATCGTTCTCAAGTCCACCGGTTGTTACAAGAGTGAAAACACAGCCCTTGTTTTCAGCCTTATCCGCATACCGTAAGCCCTCGGTTATGTCGTCGAAATACTTTACCTTTCCGTCGGCAGTAGTTACCTTTGCGTAAATTTTCGCACCGCACTCACTGCACACCTTGTTGGCGCTGTCTTCATTTACCTGACCCTCGCCGTCATGCAGACACTTATATCCGCAAGCGCAGTTGCCGTGATCATCGTATGTATGCTTCGGGTGAGCCGTAACAAATATATTATCGCCTGCTCTGTATATTTGTTGTACGCTTGCATTCAGTATTTCTCCGCTTTCACTTGCAAGCGCCTTACCGCTACCCAGTATTTCAATTACACTTCTTCCCTGAACATAAATGCTCTTGAATACTCCGGCATTGATCAAAGCGTCGCCGTCTTCAAATGTTGCAAAAGTATCGAATTCAATATCTCCGTTTACAGTTACCATTCCATAGGAATAAACGCCGGTGGCGTTTATAACTGCACGGCTGCTTCCGCTGTTTTCAAAGGTTACATTTCCGTAAACCGCTACTGCGCTTATTTCCTCGGTACCGACCGAAACATTCAGCGTATGACCGTTCATGTCGATCGTTTTATTGCCGTTTATTATTATGCCCTTAACAATACAATCTACATCGCCGGTCAGCTTTAATACACCGTCAGCCTCATTTTCCGCAATATTTTTAAACTGTGTTTCGCTTTCAATAAATGTATAAGTTTCAGAGCTTTGTGTTGTCTCGGTAAATATAGCAAGCGCACAAACGCCGCACGGACACTTGCCCGTTTCCACGTTGTATCTATGCTCATGCGCTACAACCATGACATTTGTAAGTCCGTCGCCGATCGTCTTCGCACTGCCGTCAACTATACTTTCGGGGAGAGTTGTGAATTCTTGTACGGTCGCAAATGCATAACCCTTTGCAAGCAGATCGTTTACAGGTGTGCTGTTGCTTTCCTCGCCGCAGATGGTGTTGTACCTTCCGCCGTATAAAGCTACACCGCTTGCGTGTGCAATATAAACATTCTCAAATATGCCGCCGTATATTTCGACACGCTTAGCACTGTTAATGACTAAATTGAGTACATCTGCGGCTGAACTGCCGCCGTCTGCAGTACCGTTTATAAGCGTACCGCCGTTTACACTAAAAGGTGCGTCTATGCATCCGTAGTAGGTGCTTTTCCTGCTGTCCTTAAGGTACAGCACACCACCGTTATTTACACTTATATCTGCCTCTCCGCCGAGTGAACATTCGTTCACATCGACAGTAACCGTTGTATTGCCGATATCTACGCTCTGTGTTATCTCGCAGTGCTTATACAATGTCAGCGTACAACCGCTGTTTTCCGCCGATAATGCCGCAGTAAAAGCGTCGTCTATATTATCAAAATACTTCGCTGTTCCCACGCCCGAAATGCCCGCAGTAAGCTGATATTTGCAGGTAGAGCATACACCAGTTTTGCTGTCAACATCCGTATGACCGCACCGCTTACCGCAAATCGTGCACTTGCCCGTTGTGCTGTCGTAACTGTGATCTTCATGTGGTGCTACAATAACAGGTGTTACAAAACCGTCTTTCAACAGTGTTTTTGAGCCGTCTATCGGCACAGCGGAAGACGTCATAAACATACGGTTCTCAGCCAATAAAGTCAGTATTTCTGCGTTTGCTCTGTCCCCGCCGCCGTTATAGCGTATTTTTAGGAAAGCTCCGTCGTGAAGAATTACGTCACTGCTTGCATCGTTTATATTGAGTATTATGCCGAGTGAACGATAGCAGTCAAATGTACCTGCACCTACCGACACAGTTCCCTTAGCGCCGCAGTTTTCGTCAAATGTCAGCTTACCGCCGTCCACTACATTGAAATCGCCATAAATACTATTATTTTTTTCCGATCCCGTAACGGTTATATCTCCCGAAACAGTTAACGTACCTACATTGGCTTCCTCAGCGATCCACAGCGTGAACTTACGGCTGAGTGTTGTATAGCTGCCTGTATAATTCTTGTATACTCTTAATGTACAGCCGGTGTTTGCGTCACTGTCAGCCGCTTCAAAAGCCGCTCCCATCTCATTTTCTTCATAAACGGAAGCTACAGCCCCATCCTTTACGATAACAGCCGCATACTGATATTCACATTCGTTACACTTACCCGTTTCGCTGTTAACATCGCTGTGAGGGCATACATATCCGCAGCCGCACTCGCCGTCAACATAGGTATGGCTGTGGTCTTTGATTGTCAGCGTTTCACTGCTTGATATTTCCTTAACATTTGCATTGAAAAGAGTTCCGTCAGTCTTGAAGAAAGCCTTACCCTCGCCGAGCATATCATATAATGTCTTGCTGTCCCTTGCGTAAAGTCCGGCAGTATATGTACCGTCTTTCAGTATAACCGTACTCGAATCATATACATAGATCGAAGTGTCTAAAACTACATCGCCGTCTATTATAAGCGTACCGCCGGCGTATGAAGCGTCGTTTGTCGGATATACATTACAACCGAGCATAACCGGATTGCCGCTGTTTTTGATCGTAAGCTTTCCGCTTTTGCAAGGAGTAATACTCCGGATTTTAAATTGGCGTCCGTTTAAGTCAATTGTAAGTTCTCCGTATAAGTCATACTGAGCGCTTGGTTTAGAATAATCCTTAAACAGCTTTATCGTACCGCTTCCGTTGTATTCATTCAGTAAAGAGTCAAGCTCATCGGTATCTACATACTGTAAGTTTCCGTCCCCGTCTGTATAGAGTGCGACAGACACAACCGCACCGCAGATTGAGCAGATGCCGGTGTCCGTGTTTATATCACCGCCATGCTCGCAGGGCTTTCCGCACTCCTCGCACTTGCCTGTTCCACTGCCGTATTTGTGGTCAGCGTCAGTATGCTCAACAACAGTAAGCGCAACGGAATAACCCATACTTCCATATTCTTTATAAAGATCAAGATAATTGCCGTTATCTTCACGTCGCAGTGCCTGCCGGGTAACATCAAGAAGATCACCTAATTTCAGAACTCCGGAATTGTTTTGGCGATGATATGTCAGCCCACCTAACTTCATTCCCGTAGCAAGCTTTACAGATGTCGTTGTAGTTCCGTCATCATTCACGGATGCTATCACAGTCAACTGTTCTGTAGTTACTTTTGCGCCATCGTTTACAGCAAGCCGTGCACTGTCCTCAACAAAAATTGTATTAAATTCTACATTTGCTTCGCTGTCAATTATGAATGATCCGCCGCCTTTGCGAACATACACCTGCGTAACATAACTGCCCGCTGTGCCGGTTAATGTAAGCGTGACGTCTTTGTTGACCCCAAGTTTGTTGACCCCAAGCTTGATATTGTTCAGCTTGTGACCGTTAAGGTCGATCATAACATTGTGTTTTACATCTATAGTATCTAAAATTGCAGTTGCCGATGCATCGCCGATATCCTGATAGATCTTAACATAGTTTCCGGTATCGGCAGTAATGCTGTCAAGGCAGTCTGCGAGCGTGTCATAGCCTGTCGGCGCATTGCCGTCTGTGCTGATTGTAGCAACAAACTGATGCTCACACTTGTTACACTTACCCGTGTCAATATCAATATTGCTGTGATCACATAACGCTCCGCAGTTTGTGCATTTACCGTCGGAATAACCGTTTTCATGTGCACATTCTTTATATGTAAATGTAAATTTTTCTGTAACAGTTTCTGTGCTGTCACCGTCTGAATAGGTTATATCACAATACAGAACATAATTTCCGGCAGGAATATTATCCGCAAGCTTGAATTCGCCGTTGCTTCCGGATACTGCCGCACCGAGCTCATCTGCACTGTATGCACTGTTCGTACTGTACCAGTTATAGCTTATGCTTTCACTGTCAACCGTATAGGTGCTTACAAGCTTGTAATTGTCCTTCTCTTCCTGCGAAGTGTTTGTATAGAAAACCGTTCTGTTTGTGTTGTCACCCTGTGTAACCTTGTTGAAACGGTTTGCATTCGACTTTACCTGAACGGTATTGGATACAATATCTCCGCACTTTATTGTAAGAGTATTATCAGTGTCGTATGTAGTCGAAAACTCGGTATCGCAGACCATGCACACCCAGCCGTAATCGGTCTTGATTATGCTTGCTAATAAATCGGGTTCATCGCCGCCGAAATAGCCTCTTGCGTCTGCAAACTCTTCATCGCTCATATTCTTCAGAGTAATATCAAAGTAAACCGTACCCTTGAGCTTGGTATCAGTCATGTCCATGCCTTCAATTATTTCATACTCTTCCGTCTTGAATATTCCTGTCTGCTTTCCGAGTATTATACGGGGAGAAGTATCAGGCTTTATAACTACCGTCTTAGCGTCCGCTCCGTCAATCTCATAATAGCCGCCGTTAAGCTTGACCTCGCCTGTTACAGCGCTTTCTGAAGCCTTGGACTCGGTCGAACCCTTTATTACAAATTCATTCTCGTCTATTGTCGGTACAGTTTGACCGATAGCGTATGAACCGCCCGTAGTATATACCGAGCCTGTACCGCTCATTATAAGGTTTACTTTGTAAATGCCATACTTAGCACCATAAGCAGTGACCTTACCGCCGCTTATTTCGGCATCCATTCCGTCGCCGTTGTTTCCGCTGTAGTATATTCCGACTCTTGCTGCATTGCCTTCAGGCACAGTAATACTGCCGTTTTCGCTGACGGAAATTTTGTCACCGAAATTACTGGTAAGCAATATTGCACTGTTTAACGTAGATTCATTAGCACAACCTACTGCAGTAAGACTGCCGTTGCCGTCAACAGTAATGCCGCCGCTGACATTGACAGCCACACCCTCAAAAGATGCAGTTGTCGCATTTGCGTTCAGCACACCGTCATTATGTATTTCAAGCGAATTTGTCTTTACAGTACCTGTTGCGTTTACTGTACCGCCGTTCAGGATTATTGATCCGCCGAGAGAGCGTGCCATACTGTCTGTAGAGCGGTTCTCTGCATTCAGCACACCGTCGCCGCTGATCGTCATTGTGCCGTCACAATTGACCTCTTTATTATTTACGGCACTGAGAACGTATGTATCGCTTTCGAGGGTATCGGTCTGTACGATAGTGTTTTCACCGTTCAGCACTATTTTCGTACCGTCAGGGACTGTTACGACGCTCATCATATTCTCTTCTGTTGTCGCCTGAATGTTCACTCCGTTAAGCGTCAGCGTCTTTGTGTCATGATCCCAGCTCCAGCCGTCACCGCTTTCGTCCGCCGTCTTTTCTCTGAAATCAAGCGGTGTCGTGATGACATTGCTCTCGCCGTCATGCGTATGCGCCTCGCCCTCGGCAAATGCCGATAACGGTACAGCCGTCAGCGTCATTGCCGCAGACAGCACCGCACTTATGAGCCGTACAAATTTTTTCTTCATGTTTTTCCTCCTGTAGATTTACCCGTGCTTATGCCATGCACCTGCACTTATGCAGTGCCTCCTTCAGCTTTTCAAGCGGTATCGGCTTCTTGTGGAAATAGGTACAGCCAAGCCTGTATGACTGCGCCCCGAATCCCTCATCGTCCGACAGCCATATTACAGGCGTATCCCTGTCGGCATTCTTCGCCGCAATAACACCCTCCATACCGTCCGCTCCGTCGGCAAGCACGATTATAAGGTCAGCCGTCTTACACTCATTCACAAAGCTCTCATACCTCTGACATACCCTGTAGGCAATTCTTCGATATGCCGCCGTTGCGATCTGTGTTATTTTCGCTTTCAGTATCTCCGCCTCGTTTGCGGTATCGTAAACGCAGATGAGCATACTTCTCCCCTTATAATTTTATAATTATATCATAACTCATTTGCTTTGCGATTTCAACTTTTTGGCACGAACGGTTGTTATAACGGCGCAAACGGTCATAAATGCGGCATATAATACAAAAAACCGCACCCTACACCCACCGGTCAGGTGAAATATATCACCAAGCACTATCCCTCTCGCTTTTCGTAGGGCGAGCGTCTGTGTATGCTTGTACAGCTTCGTATTTGCACTATCCCCCTCACTTTTCGTAGGGGAGGAGCTCGCTCCTCCCGTTGCACCCAATACTTCCATTCCCACAACCATTGCAAAAGGACAATAATCCCTTGCCCCACACCATGTTCTTGCCTCCCTTGTCAAAGGTGAGGTGCTGTCTCCCGAAAAAAATTCGGGCGACTACCGAAGGGATTGCTCCCTATCCACGCCAACCCTCCCAAACCCGCACTATCCCTCAAAAAGCACTATATCCTTGCCTCCCTTGTCAAAGGTGAGGTGCTGTCGCCCGAAAAAATTCGGGCGACTACCGGAGGGATTGCTCCCTATCTGCACCAGCCCTCCCAAAACCGCACTATCCCTCAAAAAGCACTATATCCTTGCCTCCCTTGTCAAAGGGAGGTGGCTTGACGGCAAGGCACAAGCCTTGATATTGTTGCTTTCTGTTTGTGACACACCCACCTTTTTTATTTATCAAACTTTTCTGCCGTCAAGACGGAGGGATTGCTTTACACCCACCAACCTCTCCATCCCCCACAACCATTGCGAAAGGACAATAATCCCTTGCCCCACACCATGTTCTTGCCTCCCTTGTCAAAGGGAGGTGGCTTGACGGCAAGGCACAAACTGTTGTCTTGTTGCGTTTTAATTGCGACACATCTGCCTTTTTATTCACTAAACTTTTATGCCGTCAAGACGGAGGGATTGTCACACCATCCCCACCATCAATGAGATTTTCCGCCTCCTACATTCATAACTAATTATACCAAAAGCAGTTATATTTATATTTTATTATCATTTGCACAGTTAAATGTAATCGCAATATTATTTTCAATCTTCCTTTTATTTCCGTTATCCCCCCTCTGCGATTTTCCTTTCTTCCCCCTCATTTCGTGACACTTCCAATTCAACTATTAGCTATCCGATATAACGTATTTTATATATTTGCCATTATCACTGATAAGCCGAACGTGTTATCCGCCCGAAGCAATCCGCCGCCAAAAACCTCCCATAATTTTCAAGTTTTTGTGATGTAACCCTCTCTCTGCCGAAAAAATCTATATTCATCAAGAATCATCATTCGGATATTCTTGCGTCAATCTGCCGTCACCCCCGATAACATAACGGTTTACACCCATTCCGATGTAAAAACCGGTTCATCATAAATCATCACGCTGCGAATGACATATTCCGCCTTTATTTTACATTTATTTACTGTCGCCGCTTTACTTGCCGCTTTACTTGACAGAACAGCCGTTTTTGTATTATAATAAAGGTTGAAATTGAATTATACCGCCATATCGGGCGTATGAAAGGACAACTCGCAAAATGGAAGAGAAAAAATATGACTTTTCTGCCATAGAAAGTAAGTGGCAGAAATACTGGGACGAGCATCAGACATTCAAGGCTGAAAACGGCAGTACCAAGCCGAAATTCTACGCTCTCGTAGAGTTCCCCTACCCCTCCGGCGCAGGTATGCATGTAGGTCATATCAAGGCTTATTCTGGCCTTGAGGTAGTCAGCCGCAAGAGAAGGCTTCAGGGCTACAACGTACTGTTCCCGATTGGCTTTGACGCTTACGGTCTGCCCACCGAGAACACCGCCATCAAGACCGGCGTTCATCCCCGTAAGGTCACCGATAACAACATAGTAAAATTTACCAACCAACTCAAGCGTGTCGGCTTCTCGTTCGACTGGTCAAGAGTCATCGACACCACCGAAGAGCGTTATTACAAGTGGACTCAGTGGATATTCCTCAAGATGTTCGAGCATGGCCTTGTATTCAGGGATAAGACGCTCGTAAACTACTGCCCGAGCTGTAAGGTCGTACTCTCAAACGAGGACTCACAGGGCGGTCACTGCGACATCTGCCACAGCGAGATAGTGCAGAAGACCAAGGAAGTATGGTACCTGCGTATCACCGAATATGCCGACAAGCTGTTACAGGGACTTGAAACGGTCGACTATCTGCCTAACGTAAAGCTCCAGCAGGAGAACTGGATAGGCAAGTCTACAGGCGCTTTCGTCAACTTCTCCATCAAGGAAAACGGTGAGAAGCTGCGTATCTACACGACCCGTCCCGACACGCTCTACGGCGTTACCTTTATGGTTATCGCTCCCGAGCATCCCATAATAGAAAAGTACAGGGATTCCATAAAGAACATTGCCGACCTTGACGCTTACAAGGCGGAGTGCAGCAAGAAGAGCGAATTCGAAAGAACACAGCTTGTCAAGGACAAGACGGGTGTCAAGATAGACGGTCTTACCGGCGTAAACCCCGTTACCGGCAAGGAAATTCCGATATACATTTCCGACTATGTAATGATGGGATATGGCACGGGCGCTATAATGGCGGTTCCTGCTCACGATACCCGTGACTATGAATTTGCGAAGAAGTTCGGCATTGATATAATCGAGGTTATCAAGGGCGGCGACATCTCGAAGGAAGCCTACACGGGCGACGGCGAGATGGTGAATTCGGGCGAGCTGAACGGCATCACTAACAAGAAGGACGCTATCGAAAAGATGCTCGGCGTACTTGCAAAGCTCGGCTGCGGCGAAAAGGGCGTACAGTACAAGATGAAGGACTGGGCGTTCAACCGTCAGAGATACTGGGGCGAGCCTATCCCGATAGTACACTGCCCCGACTGCGGAATTGTTCCCGTACCTTATGAGGAATTGCCTCTGGAGCTTCCTCCCGTTGAGAACTTCCAGCCCGGTCAGGACGGCGAAAGCCCGCTTGCAAAGATAGATTCATTCGTACACTGCAAATGCCCCAAGTGCGGCAAGGACGCACGCAGAGAAACAGATACAATGCCCCAGTGGGCAGGCTCGAGCTGGTACTTCCTGCGTTACTGCGACCCCAACAACGACAAGGAATTTGCTTCGCAGGAAGCGCTCAAATACTGGCTTCCTGTTGACTGGTACAACGGCGGTATGGAGCACGTTACCCGTCATATGATCTACTCACGTTTCTGGCACAAGTTCCTTTACGATATAGGCGAAGTTCCCACTCCCGAGCCTTACGCAAAGCGTACCGCACAGGGTCTTATCTTAGGTCCGGACGGCGAGAAGATGAGCAAGTCAAGAGGCAACGTAATCGACCCGAATGACGTTGTTGACGTATACGGCGCAGACGTTCTTCGTGTATACGTTCTGTTCATGGGCGACTATGAGCAGGCTGCTCCGTGGAACGACAGCAGTATGAAGGGCTGCAAGCGTTTCCTTGACCGTGTATGGAATCTTCAGAATATGCTTGTCCGTGGCGATGAATACTCAGACGAGCTGAGAACATCAATGCACAAGACGATAAAGAAGGTCAGCGAAGATATTGAGAAGATGAGATTCAACACGGCTATTGCCGCTATGATGTCGCTTATCAACGAGATCACCGCAAACGGCAAGATCAATGATGCCGAGATGAAATCGCTGCTGATACTCTTGAATCCCTTTGCTCCCCACATCACCGAGGAAATGTACAATTCGCTCGGCTACGGCATACTGAACGAAGCGCAGTGGGTAACATACGACGAGGCACTCTGCGTTGACAGCACCGTTGAGATAGTAGTTCAGCTCTGCGGTAAGATAAAGGCTCGTATAAACGTTCCTACAGCCGCCGACAAGGACGAGCTGCTGAAGATGGCAAAGGAAGCTATCGCACAGTCGCTTGAGGGCAAGACGATCCGCAAGGAGATAGTTGTTCCCGGCAAGCTTGTAAACATTGTTGCAAACTGATAAATCACAACAGAATACAGCTAAACCGCTCCCGGAGTGTTACGGGAGCGGTTTTTAGTTTAGTCTGTATGCTTTAAGGAGGCGAGGGTGAGAGTGTTGCTTTTCGAGGAATGGTGAGGTTTTGGGAGGGGTGGTGCGGGGTGAGGGATAGTGCGGAAAATCTCATTGATGGTGCAGATGGGGAGCAATCCCCACCATAGTTGGCTCGGCTTGACCGAACAACAGAACTTCACCTTTTTTTCGAGAGGAGCCAAGTAGGATGGGAATTTGCGTTGCTTTCTGCATAGTTTAAGCCCATTTTGTCATGTTATGCTTTATCGCTATCGTTTTGATAGCGGTACTGCCTTAGCCAAGCACCATATCTTGCCTCCCCTCGAAAAAGGGGAGGTGGCACGGCTGATATAATTTTTTGGCTTGCTGTACAGTATTCAGATAGTCCAGCCTTTACAATTCTGAAACTATTCCGAGCCGTGACGGTGGGGATTGAAATTAATAGGAGTACTATCTTCAAATCTTCTAAGCAAACACAATCCCCACCGTCTTGACGGCAAAAAGTATAGCAATTTTGGAAACAGTCCGGTAAATTACAAAATGAAGATAATGTAGAATAACGGTTTTGCAATGCCGTCAAGCCACCTCCCCTTTTTCGAGGGGAGGCAAGGGTGGTGGTGCAAAGCAAGGGGATAG
>ENA-OUNS01001193-OUNS01001193.1-human-gut-metagenome-genome-assembly--contig:-NODE-1193-length-19318-cov-4.504542_pt1 | contig 19318 bp, 10 predicted proteins | sample MGYA00243237_ERZ505104 | MGnify/ENA primary metagenome ERZ505104 (study PRJEB26097, sample SAMN02711295) | human gut metagenome | biome: Gut microbiome | host: Homo sapiens | place: Denmark...
GATCGCGAATAGTGACTGGAGTTCAGACGTGTGCTCTTCCGATCTTGAAGATTATTAAAGGTGAGAAGATAGAACGAAGAGATGAAAGTAAAGTGATAAAAACAGAAGTGGATGCCAGCAATATATCTGTTTCGCTGGGTCGTTTTGATTGGCAGGAGGAACAAAAAGCAACTTTTATATTGAAGAATGTGGGTGACAAACCATTGGTTATACAAGATGTTGCCACTTCTTGTGGTTGTACTACCGTAGCTTATTCAAAGGAACCGGCATTACCGGGTAAGGAAATAGCTTTGGAAGTGGTTTATAAAGCCGAACATCCGGAGCACTTCGACAAGACGATAACGGTATATTGCAATACAGAAAATTCTCCGTTGGTTTTGAAGATTAGTGGGGATGCAAAATAACTGATTGATGGGATGAAGGAGCGGCTGCAATTGAAAAAATGGTTGAATGGAATAACAAACGTATTATTCTGTCTGTGCCTGCTTGTTGTGATACTGATAGTATTGCAGGTGTTTGTGGTGACCTCCTTCAAGATACCGTCGGACTCGATGGAACCGTCGTTGCTGGCGGGTGATTGTATTCTGGTGGATAAATGTTCGGGTGGAGCACGCCTATTCAATGTGCTTGATGCCGTGGAGAAAAAGGAGGTGAAGATACAACGTATGTCCGGATGGAGAAATTATCAGCGGAATGATGTGTTGGTGTTCAATTTTCCTTATCCGGGCAGGTGGGACAGCATTGCGCTGGACGTGATGTTGTATTACGTGAAGCGCTGTATCGCCATGCCGGGGGATACGTTGGAGATAAGGAATACGCATTATCGTGTGTCCGGATTTGATGGTATCGCAGGAAATGTGCAGGCGCAGGAGGAATTGGATGAATTGATATCTTCGGGAATGACGGAGGAGCGGGGCCTTGTTCTTAAGAGCTTTCCCGATGGTGGCTGTAATGGGTGGACTATCAGCGAGTTTGGGCCTCTTTATATACCGGCCAAAGGCAGCGTGGTAGGAATGAATCCGGAAACACGGTTGCTGTATCGGAACGTGATAGAGTGGGAACAGAAAAAGAAACTGACATTGCATGGAGATTCGGTTCTGCTGGGGGACAGTGTGATACACAATTACCGCTTCTGTGAGAACTATTATTTCGTTTCGGGTGACAAGATGGTGAATTCAAAAGATTCCCGCTACTGGGGATTACTGCCGGAACCATTTATAGTGGGAAGGGCATGGCTGGTATGGAAGTCCGTCAGCCCGAATACTGGAAAAATGAGATGGAAACGTATCTTTAAAAGAATAGACTAAGATGAAAGTTCTGTTTAAATTGCTCTGGATATTATTGATTGCCGGGATATTGGAGGCTTGCAATGCTTCCGGCAGATTGGAGTACGCACTGGAGTGTGCTGCAACCAACAAAGGCGAACTGGAAAAGGTACTGGAATATTATAAAGATGAGCCTGAAAAATATAAAGCCGCTTGTTTCTTGATAGAAAATATGCCTTATCACTATGCCCTTGAAGGTGAAGAACTGGATTCTTTGAAAACAGTGCTGGCTTCGGCAGATGCTTATGGGGTGATGCTGAAGGATACTGCCGTACCGGATTGGGATTATTATACCCCTTCCGGATTGCAGAGAAAACCGGATGTACTGAATATAAGGGCTGAATTCTTGATAAATAACATTGATTTGGCTTTTGATGGTTGGAAAAAGCGTCCGTGGAATGCTTCCCTTTCTTTTGCAGATTTCTGTGAATGGCTGCTTCCCTATCGTATCGGAAATGAGACTCCGGACAACTGGCGGCAGATATACCATGACCGTTATTCCTTTTTGCTGGACGAGGTTTATACGGGTATCGATGTAGTGGAGGCGATTAGCGTAGTTTGGGAGTATTTGCAGAAGGAAGACCCTTACCGGTTTACATGGGTCTTTAACTATCCGCATTTGGGAGGAGAGTACCTGCTGCATAATCGTATCGGCAAGTGTCAGGATGCTTGTGATTTTATGATTTATGTGATGCGGGCCATCGGCGTCCCGGTAGCCTATGATTTCTATACTTTCAATGCGGAAACACGGAAAGGGCATGTGTGGAATGTGGTGAGGGATGTAACGGGTGTCTGCCTTCCTTTTACTTTCCCTTCCCGGAAGCCGGAACGGGGAAGTTTCTATATTGACAGTCGGCGCCCGAGCGTGGTTTACCGCCGGTGTTTTGGCAGACAATGGGACATGGATGGCGATTTTATGCGGAACCGGTCCGTACCGGCTGCTTTTAAGGATGTGTTTGCAAGAAAAGTGTCGGATAATTATTTTGATTCGAATCTGGAACTGCCGGTAGAAGGGATGGACGGGAATTATGTTTATGTGGGGTTGTTCAGTGCTTATGGGTGGCGGGGAATAGATTTTACTAAGGTAGAAAGTGGAAAAGCGCTTTTCAGGAATTTGGCTTCGAGGCAGGTTTATATATTGTTGGCATTCGCAAACGGGCAGTATCGCCCTATTGGAAATCCTTTTTATTTTGATGGCAAGGATATACATCCTTATGTTGCAGATACCTCCAAGTGCTATTCTGCTGAATTGTATCGGAAATACCCTCTTTCGGAACGTATCAGGAATTATATGGGAGGGATAAAAGACGGGCATTTTGAGGCGGCTTGTGATAAGGATTTTAAAAATGCGGAGTTGTTGTGTACTGTGAAAGATACGCCCGGTATCAATTATAATCACGTTATTCTTGAGAAACCGGTAAGGGGTCGCTATGCCCGTTTTTGTTCTTCGGCAGAGGGATATGCGGAAGTTGCCGAAATGCATTTTTATAAAGGAGAGGAAGAAATTGTCCCTATAGACAGTTGGGGAGATGCTCCGGCTACAGTGGGTACTTTTGCCCATCAGGTCTATGATAATGAGCCGTTGTCGTATTTCATTTCATCAAAACCCGGTGCAAGTGTAACGGTGGATTTTGGAAAGGTTGTTACTATAGACAATTTTATGTATATGCCCCGTAACGATGATAACTTTGTCAGGATAGGGGATTGTTATGAACTCTTCTATTGGGGAGAGGGCTGTTGGAACTCATTGGGGAAGAAAATGGCAGAAAAACCTTTTCTGCCATATGACGGGATACCATCGGGAGCTTTGCTCTATTTGCATGACAGTACCCGTGGAGAAGAAGAACTGATATTTCATATGGAAGATGGTAAGCAGGTATTTGTATCGGATTGTAAGGATTGATTGGATTGTCTTTCAGATTGGAATAGAAAAAAATGGAATAGTGATATGAAACATTGGTGTGTATGGGTATGGTTTACAGCAGGTCTGTTTATGGCTTGTTCTTCGGAAAATCAGTGGTTGGACACAGCTTTGAATCTTGCCGGTGATAACCGTGCGGAGTTGCAAAAGGTACTGGACCGTTACAAGGAAGAGGACGGTGACAAATATCGTGCTGCTTGTTTTCTGATAGAGAATATGCCTTTTCATGGTGCTTACGAGGGAAAGGCCTTGGAGAATTACAGGAAGTATTTCAGTGAATACGTTTCATTTCCTTATTCCAGGCATGTGCAAGAGTTGATTGATTCCTTGAAAAGAGCAGATGGAGAATTTTCTATAAATCAATTGACTTATAAGAGGGACATTATGACGGTGGATTCCGCTTTTTTGGTCAATCATATAGAATGGGCATTCAAAGTCTGGCGGGAGCAACCTTGGGGAAAGCATGTTGATTTTGATACTTTCTGCGAATATATATTGCCTTATAGAATAGGGGATGAGCCGCTTTCTCTCTGGCGCAAAGAAATTTATGAGTGCTATAGCCCGATTTTGGATGAATTCAGGAAGACAGATGAGGCTGATAATCCTAAGGTTGCCGCCCAGTTGTTGATGGATACGTTGCGGAAAGCGAACTACCGGAATACGGCTCTTTTTCCGGTGGGGCCTCATTTGGGACCGGATGTACTGAAATGGCATACGGGCAGTTGCCGAGAGTTTACGGATGCCATGATATATGTGTTGCGGGCATTGGGCATTCCGTGCGGAGTAGATAGGGTGATGGTATTAGGAGACAACAATGCCTCTCATTTCTGGAATTTTGTTTTGGATAAGGAAGGAAAGACATACATTGCAAATCTTCCTTATGAAGAAGTATGGAGCAAAGCGGAAGAATATAGCATTTCGAGGGGAAAAATGTACCGGGCAACCTATAGTATTGATAAGGAGGCGGTACGGAAACTGGGGAAATATTCCGATGTTTACCCGGCATTCCGACGTCCGTTCTTCCGCGATGTCACTGCACTTTATACCGGTAGCAGGAATTGGACTGTAGCTCTTCCGGATTCTTTGCTTTCCGGACAGTTTCGTGAGGGGGATATGGTGTATTTGTGCCTTGCCAACAGACTACAATGGCAACCTATAGGATATACTTTCTTTAAAAAGCGGGAGGCTCGTTTTGAGGATGTGGGAGGCGGGGCGGTCTTTACGCTGGCTGCCTGGAACGGAAAGGAATACGCTGCAGTATCTTCTCCTTTTCTTCTGGAGCGTGAAACCGGAAAGATACGGTTCATTGTTCCGGAAGCTGAAAAGCAGGAATTGGTCTTGTATAGGAAGTGCCATCTTACTTTGAGTGTTCTTTTCAATGACCGGATGATTGGGGGAGTAGTGGAAGGAAGCGACCGGGCAGACTTTGGGTGGAAGGATACTCTACTTTTGATAAAGGAGGCTCCGTATCGGCTATATACTGTGGCCCGGTTGAAGTCTGATAAACCGTATCGGTATATGCGCTATAAGGGTGCTGACGGATGTTTCTGTAATATCTCGGAACTGGCTTTTTATGAGAATACGGAAGATACCATACCTCTATATGGGGAAATCATAGGTACTCCGGGAAGTTTTGAAGACAATACACATGAATATTTGAACGCATTTGACGGTAATCCGGATACTTCATTTGATTATATACATCCGGATGGAGGATGGACCGGGATGGACTTTGGAAGTCCCCATCGTGTGGAGAAGGTGGTGTATACTCCTCGTAATGAGGTGAATTTTATTTATAAAGGTAATTTGTATGAATTGTTTTATTGGGGTGGAGGAAAATGGAATTCTGTCGGGCGGCAAATGGCTGTGTCAGATTCTATTGTCTATTCAGGGTTTCAAGGTGCTTTATTTTATCTGAAGAATCACACAGCCGGTAAAGATGAACGGATTTTTGAATATAAAGACGGGAAACAAATCTTTTGGTGAATTATAGAATACTATTGAATATTTGATAGATAGAATGAATAATGTACGTAATCTATTGACTGGAAGTTTGGTCTACATTGCTTGTATAGTTTTATTGTCTTTGGCATGTAACGTTTCTTCCGGACTTCCTGTAGCTGATGTTATAGGGCAATGGCTCTATTTCGATAAAAGTGCATTGGTAGTTGCAGGATGTCTGTTGATGGCTGGATTGATGATGGAAAAAAGGTATTTTCTTTTTATACCGGTTTCGTGGGTATTGGTAATGCTGGGGGGCATTGAGGCTGTTTGGGGATTGAGGCAGCTTTATGGTTATGCTGTGTCCAACCATTCCTTGTATGTATTGACAGGTTCTTTCTTCAATCCGGGGCCTTATTCCGGCTATTTGGCCATGATACTTCCGGTCTGTCTGCATCAATGGCTGACCAAGAGGGGGGAGATTCTCTGCTCTGACCGGAATGACGGGAAAGGATGGAAAAAGGTGATGGATAAAGTTGGAGCTATGGTCGCTGGTGGTGTGATGCTGCTTATCCTTTGTGTGCTTCCGGCAGGAATGAGCCGTTCGGCATGGTTGGCGGCAGGAGTTTCCTGTCTGTGTGTATATGCTTGGCATATGGATTGGACGGATAAGTTCAGATTATTATGGCAGCAGCAAAGGCAGCGTGTGGTGATGGTAGTGGTCGGTGGATTCTGTGTCTTGCTATTGGCGGGCTATTTACTGTTTGTCTTGAAACCCGATTCTGCACGTGGCCGTCTTTTCATGTGGAAGATAACTTGTCGTGCCATTGCAGAAAAGCCGTTGACCGGATATGGGATTCATAATTTCGCAGCAGCCTACGGAAATGCGCAGGAAACTTATTTTGCAGCAGGTGATTATGAACCGTGGGAGGAACGTGTGGCGGGAAGTCCGGAATATGCATTCAATGAATATCTGCAGGTTGCGGTCGAACTGGGTATTCCTTTGGCTGTATGTCTATTGGTTGTGGTCGTGCTGTGTTTGTATAGGGGAGTCCGTAAAGGACGTTATGGTATCTGTGGGGCCATTCTTTCTTTGATGATATTCTCTTTTTCCTCCTATCCGCTACAACTTCCGGTATTTATCGTTACATTTGGAGGATTGCTTGTAGCGTGCTTGTTCGGTGCCGACCGTTGGCAATGGTTGGGGGTGGCTGTATTAGTAGGCATCATTGGCGGTTTTCGCCTGAAGAATGACTTGCAAGTGGAGCAGGCTTGCCGGGAGTGGATGAATGCGCGGGTGCTGTATAATGCAGGTGCGTATCAATCGGCAGAGAAAGAGTACGGGCGCCTTTATCCTCTGTTGAGGGACCGGGCATCTTTCTTGTTCGAATATGGGCATGGATTGCACAAGCAGCAGCAGTTCAGTAAATCCAACCGTATTTTGAAAGAAGCTTTACAGCGTAGTTGTGACCCCATGATACTGAATGTGATAGGCAAAAACTATCAGCAGATGGGTGATTGCTTGTCAGCGGAAGACTGGTTTATCCGTTCCACCCATCGTTTGCCGGGACGTATTTATCCCTATTATCTGCTTGCGAAGCTTTATGCGGAACCAAGCTTCAGGCAACCGGACAAGTTTGAAAAAATGAAGTGGATGGTATTGACGAAAGAGCCGAAAGTGCATTCTACGGCAATACGACAGATGAGGGAGGAAATAAAAAAGATTCAGCTTATTTTTGTCCATATTAAAAAAGATGAATAAGAACGTAAAGCGTTAATAATGAGCGAACTAATTACTAAAGTGCTATGAAAAAAGTGTCCACATGCAAATATCGGTTCGTTTTTTTGAAACGATTAATTTTATCAATTTATAATTGAGTATGAATATGAAGACACAGAACTATCGATACCTGCTATGCATGGCCGTTGCCCTGCTTGCCGCCTGCTCCGATGCCGGAAAGGGAAAAGAGTCCGAGGAAGGGGTGGCAACCGTCCTGCCAAGTGAAAGCAATGAAGTGACCGTGAAAGTCCTGAAGCGGGCGACCTTTGAGCATGAACTGGTGAGCAACGGAAAAGTAACCGCCGGTGCCATGGCGGATTTGCGTTTTGAGACCACCGGTGTAGTGGCACACATCTACGTGAAGAACGGTGACCCGGTGCGCAAAGGGCAGAAACTTGCCGAACTGGATAAGTTCCGTCTGAAGAACAAGACCGCGCAAGCCAAGGATGCTCTGGACAAAGCGGAACTTGAGTTGCAGGATGTATTGATAGGACAAGGCTATCCGGTGGGTGATACTTCCAAAATTCCTGCCGACATCATGAAGCTGGCACGAGTAAAGAGCGGTTACGACCAAAGCCTTTCCCAGTACGAACTCGCCGCCTATGAAGAAGAGCATGCTACGCTGGTTGCCCCCTTCGACGGCGTGGTGGCGAACCTCTTTTCCAAGCCCTTCAACGAGGCAAGCACTTCGGAATCTTTCTGCTCCATCATTGGCACTCAGAGCATGGAAGTGGACTTTACGGTACTGGAAAGTGAACTCCCCCTGATAAAGAGTGGCGACAAGGTGATTGTCACCCCTTACTCGGATGCCGCTTCCAAACAAGAGGGCCGCATCACCCAAATCAATCCTCTGGTAGATGATAAGGGAATGGTGAAAGTAAAGGCATCCGTCAATGGCAGGGGACGTCTGTTTAGCGGCATGAATGTGAGGGTAAATGTACACCGTTCTCTGGACAGTCAGCTCGTGATACCCAAAAGTGCCGTCGTACTGCGTTCGGGTAAGCAAGTCGTCTTTACCCTGAAAGACGGAAAGGCGCAGTGGAACTATGTGCAGACCGGACTGGAGAATGCGGAAAGCTACAGCATGGCCGACGATGCCCTGAAAGAAGGCGATACGGTCATCGTGACGGGAAATGTGAATTTGGCACATGAGGCGCCGGTGAAGGTGGTGGAAAATTGAAAGATGAAAATTGAAAGTTGAAAATTCATAATTCACAATTTAAATTCATAATTGAAAATTGATAAAGTTTTTGATACAGCGGCCTATTGCCGTACTGATGGCATTTACAGCATGCTTCATTGTCGGGCTGGTGACTTACTTCACCTTGCCGGTATCCTTGCTGCCCGATATTGCCATCCCGGAAATTACAGTGCAGGTGTCGGCGCAGAATACCTCGGCGCGTGAATTAGAGAATACGGTGGTGAAACCTCTGCGGCAGCAGCTCATCCAGGTGGCGAAACTGAAGGACATGGACAGCGAGACGCGCGATGGTGCAGGCATCATCCGCCTGGGCTTCGACTTCGGTACGAATACCGACCTTGCCTTCATAGAAGTGAACGAGAAGATTGACGCCGCCATGAACTATCTGCCCAAGGATGCCGAACGCCCGAAGGTGATAAAGGCAAGTGCGACGGACATTCCTGTCTTCTACCTCAATCTGACCCTAAAAAACGACAGTGCATACGGCAAGGTGGACGAACGCGCGTTTCTTGATTTGTGCGAGTTTGCCGAAAATGTCATAAAGCGTCGCATCGAGCAGTTGGCAGAAGTGGCAATGGTGGATGTCACGGGTTTGGTCGAACGCCAGTTACAGATTGTGCCCGACCCGGATAAGCTTGCTGTGTTGGGGCTCTCCATTGAAGACATAGAAAACGTGCTGGCGCAAAACAACGTGGAGCCGGGCAGCATGACTGTGCGCGACGGCTACTACGAATACAACATTAAGTTCTCCACCCTGCTGCGGACAGAGGAGGACGTGAAGGGCATCCTGCTGCGAAAGGAAGGACGTATCATCCGCTTGGGAGACTTCTGCCGGGTAGAGATTGTTCCTGCCAAGGAGAAAGGTGTCTCCATGAGCAATGGCAAGCGTGCCGTTACCCTTGCCGTCATCAAGCAGGCGGACGAGAATATGGAAGACATGAAGCTTGCCATCAACAGCACGATGGACTACTTCAAGAAAGTATATCCCGACATTGATTTTAGCATCAGCCGTAACCAGACGGAGTTGCTGGACAATACCATCTCCAATCTGCAGCAGAACTTGTCGTTGGGTTTCCTGTTCATCTGCATTGTGGCGGTACTCTTCTTGGGTGACATCAAATCACCGTTCATCATCGGGTTGAGTATGGTGGTATCTATTGTCATCTGCTTCCTGTTCTTCTACTTGTTCAAGATGTCACTCAATATCATTTCTTTGTCGGGATTAATCCTGGCGTTGGGTATGATGATTGACAGCAGCATCATTGTGACGGAGAACATTTCGCAGTATCGCGAACGGGGCTATTCGTTGCGGCGGGCTTGCGTGACGGGTACGGGTGAGGTGGTGACGCCGATGCTGAGCTCATCCCTGACCACGGTTGCCGTGTTTGTGCCGCTGATATTTATGAGCGGCATTGCGGGAGCGCTTTTCTATGACCAGGCATTCTCTGTTACGGTGGGGCTGCTGGTTTCCTACTTCACGGGTATCATGCTGCTGCCGGTCCTCTATATGCTGGTCTACCGGACGGGGTTGCGCGGCAGGTCGTGGTTCTCCCGCATCCGCATCAACAATCCGTTGAAGGAACATACGCTGGACCGTTTTTATGATGTGGGCATCGACTGGGTATTTTCCCATAAGACGGTAAGTATCATATTCTGTGTGGTTTCTATTCCTCTTTGTGTCTTTCTGTTTTATTCCATAGCCAAGGAGCGTATGCCGCAGATAGACCAGAATGAACTGATAGTCCACGTGGAATGGAACGAAAATATACATGTGGACGAGAACCGGCATCGTGTGAATGTGCTGTTCGGACAGTTGTTGGACAAGACTGTGGAACAGACGGCTGCCATAGGCCAGCAGGACTATCTGCTGAACCGTGAGCAGGCTCTCTCTTCTTCGGAGGCAGAATTGTATTTCAAGACTTCCTCGCCTGACGGGATTGCTCCCTTGCAGAAGCAGGCGGGCGAGTGGTTGATGCGGGAATATCCGTTGGCGACAGTCTCCTTTTCTCCACCCGAAACCGTGTTCGAGAAGCTTTTCGTGACCGGGGAGGCCGATGTGGTGGCGGAACTTTATGCCCGTAACAAGGAGAAGGCGCCGGCGGCGGAAGAATTGCGCGGACTGGAACAACAGTTTGCGGAGCTTACGGGGACAGCGCCCGTAGGTATCGCTTTCGAGAACCAGCTTGACATAAGCATCCTGCAGGAAAAGCTGTTGCTCTATGACGTTTCGTATGACGAGCTTTACCGTACGCTGCGGACGGCATTCAAGGAGAACAGCGTAGCTATGCTCCATTCCTACCAGCAATACCTGCCTATCAGCATTGTGGGCGAGGAGCGGACAGTGAATGAGGTGCTGCAGCAGACATTGATACAGACCCGTCCGGACAGTAAGGGCGAAGTGGAGTATATTCCGCTTCGGGAGCTGGTAAAGGTGCGTCCGGCCGAGGATTTGAAAACGATTACGGCAGGACGCAACGGTGAATATATACCGTTCCGTTTCTATGAAGTGGACGATGCTCCGGAGTTGATGGAAAAGGTGAAGCGGGAGGCAGATGCCACGGGTGACTGGGATACGGCCTTCTCCGGCAGTTTCTTCTCCAACCGCCAGATGCTGGACGAGTTGGTGGTGATTCTTTTCATCTCTATCCTGCTGATGTATTTCATTCTTGCCGCCCAGTTCGAAAGCTTCGTGCAGCCGCTCATCGTGCTGCTGGAAATTCCGATAGATGTGGCGTTTGCCCTGCTTCTGTTGTGGATATGCGGGCATACCTTGAACCTGATGTCTGCCATCGGACTGATAGTGACGTGCGGTATCATCATCAACGACTCCATCCTAAAGCTGGATGCCATTAATGAATTACGGAGGGCTGGTATGCCGTTGCTCGAGGCCATCCACGAGGCGGGGCGCAGAAGGCTCCGGCCCATCATCATGACATCGCTCACCACCATTTTCGCTATGGTTCCGCTGCTGTTCTCGTTCGACATGGGCTCGGAGCTGCAGAAGCCGCTTTCCATAGCGATGATTGGGGCGATGTTCGTGGGGACACTGGTCAGTCTGTTCATCATCCCGTTGATATATTGGTTTATTTATAGAAAAGAAAGAGCATGAAGAAATTAAGTCTTATACTTTTGTTCAGTCTGGGAACCCTTTCCGCTTTTGCCCAACAGCGGATAACGCTCGATTTGCAGCAGACCATTGCCCTGGCGAATGACAGTTCGCTGGAAGCCTTCCGCACCAAGAACATGTATCTGGCCGGTTATTGGGAATACCGCACCTATAAGGCAAACCGCCTTCCCAGCCTGACGCTGAACATGACTCCGGCACAGTACAACCGTGATATCACCAAGCGTTACGACTCCGAACAGGACCTTGACATCTATCGCAGCCAGCAATCCTTCTATGCATACGGCAATCTTGCCGTCAGACAGAATTTCGACTTGACGGGCGGTACGTTCTATCTGGATACGGAGCTGGGCTATATGCGGAGCTTCGGTGGAAACAAGTATACCCAGTTCACCAGTGTTCCGGTTCGTTTGGGCTACTCGCAGAGTCTGGTCGGTTACAATCCTTTCCGTTGGGAACGCAGGATTGAGCCGCTGAAGTACGAAAAGGTGAAGAAGGAGTATATTTACAATGCAGAGCGAGTATCCGAGCAGGCCACTACCTATTTCTTTGCGCTTGCCATGGCACAGGCGGAATATGACTTGGCCAAGGACAATGCCGTCTCCACCGATACCCTCTACCGCATCGGCATGCAGCGCTTGAAAATAGCCGCCATCAGCCGTGCCGACCTGCTGACGCTGAAACTCGACGTGGTGAACGCCCGCAATACTTTGCAGAATGCCGCCAGTGCCTTGAAGCGCGCCATGTTTTCGTTGGCATCTTTCTTGAATATGGAGAAGAACACGGATATCAGGGTGTCGCTTCCGGGACGTCCGAGGGCGCTGACCATACCGGTTGATGAGGCTTTGCTGGCCGCTCAAGCCAACAATCCGGAATTTCTGGGGCTTCGTCAGGAAGTGCTGGAAGCCGAGCAGACAGTAGACAAGACGAAGAAGGAATCGCGCTTCAACGCCAGCATCAACGCCAGCGTCGGCTTCAACCAGGTGGCAGAGAAATTCGGTGAAGCATACAGGCATCCCATGCAGCAGGAGATGGTGTCGGTCAGTGTCTCCATTCCACTGGTGGACTGGGGCGTGAGGAAAGGCAAATACAACATGGCGAGGAACAATCTGAACGTGGTGAAGACTTCTGCCAGGCAAAGTGAAATCAGCATTGAGGAGGAGGTTATCATGACCGTCAGCGACTTCAACGTCCAGCAAGCCCTCGTCGCCAGTGCCGAAGAGGCCCTCGACCTTGCCATCCTGGCGTATAACGAAACCCGCCAGCGCTTCATTATCGGCAAGGCAGACATCAACAGCCTGACCCTCTCGCTGAACCGCCAGCAGGAAGCGCAACGCAATTACATCTCCGCCTTGCAGGACTACTGGCTGAATTATTACAAGATACGGAAACTGACGTTGCACGACTTTGCCAGCGGATTTTCGCTGTCGGAAAAATTTGATTATAATAACTGATGAAACGAGTTTCTTCCTTCACCGTCATAGTGGCGTTTGTCTGCCTTGCTTTGGTAGGAGTGGCGTTGATACCGCTGCTCCCCGTCAAGCTGAATCCGTCACGCAGCCTGCCCGGCTTCACGGTGGGTTTCAGCATGCCTGGCACTTCGTCGCGGGTGGTGGAGATGGAAGTGACCAGCAAGCTGGAATCCATGCTGGCGCGTATCCGCGGAGTGAAGCGGCTGAACTCCACCTCGGGCAACGGCTACGGCAACATTACTGTGGAGCTGGACAAGCATGCCGATGTCGAGGCAGTCCGCTTCGAAGCTTCCACCATCATCCGGCAGACGTGGCCCCAATTGCCCGAAGGTGTCAGCTATCCCACCATTCACATGAAAGTGCCCGACGAGAACGCCTCACGCCCTTTCATGTCCTTCACACTGAATGCCCCTTCCACTCCGATATTGATTCAGCAGTATGCCGAGGAGCATATCAAGCCGCGGCTGGCAAATATTCCGGGTATCTATAAGGTGGAACTCAGCGGTGCCACGCCCATGGAGTGGAGACTGGAATATGACAGTGAACAGTTGCGCTTGCTGGGTGTGACCCTATCGGACATCAGCGAGGCAGTACAGCGGCATTACCGGAAGGAATTTCTGGGTACGCACAATGTGGATACAGGTAACGGTAGCCGGGAATGGATACGCCTGGCACTGGTGCCGGAGAGCAACTCCCTTGGTTTTAATCCTGCTGCCATCACCGTGACGGCTACCGACGGGAAACTGCTCCGCTTGGACGAACTGGTGTCGGCTGTTCGTATGGAGGAGGAGCCGCAAAGCTATTACCGCATCAATGGGCTGAATTCCGTCTATCTATCCATTACTGCGGAAGAAACTGCCAACCAGTTGCAACTGAACCGTGCCGTGATGGACGAGATGGAAGCTGTTCGGCAGGTACTTCCTGTCGGATATGAAGTGCATACCAGCTATGATGCGACCGAGTACATACGGGAAGAACTGGACAAGATTTACTTCCGTACCGGCTTGACGGTACTCATCCTGCTTGTATTCGTATGGCTCATTACTCGTAAGTTGAAATATCTTTTTCTGATAGTTACCAGCCTGGCTGTAAATATAGCGGTGGCACTTATCTTCTACTACCTCTTCGGACTTGAGATGCAGCTTTATTCGCTGGCGGGTATCACTGTCTCGCTGAATCTGGTGATAGACAGTACCATTGTCATGACCGACCACATTCTGCACCGGCGTAATCTCAAGGCCTTCCTGTCGGTGTTGGCGGCAACCCTCACTACGATGGGTGCGCTTGTTATCATTTTCTTCCTTGACGAGAGGATACGGCTCAACCTGCAGGACTTTGCAGCGGTAGTGATCATCAATCTGGCTGTTTCCTTGATGGTGGCATTGTTCTTTGTTCCGTCGATGATTGAGAAGATAGGACTGGTGAGGCGGATTACGGGGAAGAAAAGGCGTCTTGTCTTGCCGGGGCTGACGCAAACATTCAAAACAAGGTTGGGACGGATTTTCAGACGTTTCCCCGTTTATTTCTCCTGCTGCTACTCTGCTCTCATCCGTTTTTTGTGCCGTTGGCGCTGGGCTGTATGCCTGCTGTTACTGTTGGGTTTCGGTCTGCCCGTTTTTCTGTTGCCCGACAAACTGGAAGGAGGGGGAAAATGGGAAGCTGCTTACAATAAGGTATTCGGTTCGGATACCTATAAGGAGTCGGTGAAACCCGTTGTGGACAAGGCGCTGGGCGGCAGCTTGCGGCTTTTCATACAGAAGGTGTACGAAGGCAGTTACTTCACCCGTAATGAGGAGGTGGTGCTCTATGCCAACGCCAACCTTCCCAATGGCAGCACCCTCGAGCAGATGAACACTTTGATGAAACGTATGGAGACCTACCTCAGCCGGTTCAAGGAAATCAGGCAGTTTCATACTTCCATCTACAGCCCCCGGCGTGCCAGTATGCAGATTTATTTCAAGAAGGAAGCCCGGAACAGCGGTTTTCCCTATACACTGAAAGCCAATATGATAAGCAAGGCACTGGAACTGGGAGGCGGCAGCTGGGGCATCTACGGATTGCAGGACCAGGGGTTCAGTAATGACGTCCGCGAGAGTGCCGGCTCCTACCGCATCAGGATGTACGGCTACAACTACGACGAACTCTATGAGTGGGCGGAGAAGCTGAAGGCCAAGCTGCTGACGCACCGGCGTATCAAGGAAGTGCTCATCAATTCGGAGTTCTCCTGGTGGAAGGATGACTATCAGGAATTCTACTTCAACCTGAACAAGGAGCGCATGGCGCAAGAGGGCATCGACGCGCAAGTGCTTTTCTCTGCGGTGCGCCCCATCTTCGGCAAGAATCTGGAGATTGGCTCGGTAGCGGCCGAGCAGGGAACGGAGAAAATCAAGCTCTCTTCCCGCCAGTCTGCCGAATATGACATCTGGGCGATGCAGTTCTTTCCCTATGGAGTAGGAAACAGCAAGCATTACAAGCTTTCCGAACTGACTACTGTGGAAAAGGGACAGATGCCGCAGGAGATTGCCAAAGAAAACCAGCAGTACCGCCTCTGCCTGCAATACGAATATATCGGCTCCAATGAGATGGGCAACAAGATACAGAAACGTGACCTGGAGGAGTTCAACAAACTGTTGCCGATGGGTTATACAGCCGAGTCGGACAGCAACAGTTGGTCATGGGGCGAGAAGGACAACCGCCAATACCTGCTTCTGCTGGTGGTGATAGCCATCATCTTCTTTACGACCAGCGTTCTGTTCAACTCCCTGAAGCAGCCGCTTGCCATCATCTTTGTGATTCCGGTTTCTTATATCGGGGTATTTCTTACTTTCTATTGGTTCCGGCTGAACTTCGACCAGGGCGGTTTTGCCTCGTTCGTCCTGCTGTGCGGCATCACGGTGAATGCCAGCATCTATATCCTGAACGAGTACAACAGCATCCGACGTCGTTTCCCCCGTCTTTCCGCTCTTCGTGCCTACGTCAAGGCGTGGAATGCGAAGGTCGTTCCTATTTTCCTCACGGTAGTTTCTACCATTCTGGGATTTATCCCTTTCATGATAGGTGAGGACAAGGAGGCTTTCTGGTTTCCATTGGCGGCGGGTACCATTGGCGGACTGGTGATGTCCGTCATCGGTATCTTCTTTTTCCTGCCGGTTTTTGTGCTGAAACAGCGTGATTTTCTTAGGAAATGATTACTTTTGCTCGATTTTGTTACCTGAATGGATACTTGAATTTTAAATATGGAAAGTGCGGAGTACTCTTTGGATGAGTTATTATGTCAGTCTCTTCTGTTGTTTCGTCAGTATCGGTTTTATGATGCTCCGGAATGTGGAGAAAAGGCATTCCGGATATTGGAGGAAGCCCATGTATGGATGGGGCGTACGCAAGAGTGTGTGGATATGGCGAAATGGGGGTGCGTGATAGAGTGTCTTGCGCAGAAATACTACATAGAAGATGATACGGATGCGATTCTGGAAGAAATTGATGCTGCCTTGGTTGCGCATTGGAAGAGGATAGAGAAAATCCATGCAGAAGTCACCACCGTTTATTTATGGCTGGGGTACTATTTCCTGCTACGTTTCAGAAACCGGGAATCCCGTTCCCATTCCCGTTGTAAACAGATAATGTCCAGCTTGTTGTGTGCTTTGGTCGAAATCTTCCGTAAGGTGGAGAAGGGGGGAGCCCCGACAGAAGTCTTGTCACATCTTTCGGTAGATGTTTGGGGAGAGACCGTCTGCTGGATGGAGCAGGTACATGATTCCCGTCTTTGCGAGAAGCAGTCGTCAGCTTTGCTGGCACAACTCTATAACCTGAAAAGTGTGGAGTTGGAAAAAGGTCTGGGAAAGCAGGATGCTTTGCTCCAGCAGATTCTGGAGTTTTATTGCTTTTAAGGGAAAATTATCTCTGCTTAGTTTTATCATTTCTGCTTCCACACTTCCACCTACTTCCTGCATCCCTTTATTCATCGGCATTACAAGTGCTGTGGAAGCAACTCAAAAAGGTGGAAGCAACTTTTGCTTCCACAGCGGAAATACGCCGAAAAGTAAGTTAATATCTTGTTTGTTAGTGTATTAATAGAATGTACAGCATTTTGCAAATATCTTGTTTACACGATATGCGTTTCGTGTAAACACGGTATTAACTTCGTAAAAGACCGTTTACCGATAGACTGCAGCTGGGCTCATAATAGGAATAAGATAGGTGCACAGTATGGGGAAACTATGAGTATAATAGGTGTTCAACGGTTATGAAGCACCTTGTTGACGGTCGTTAGTCGAGTGGTTGACGGCCGTTGGCAGAGCGCATCACGGCCGATAGGCGCTGATAACTCCGTACAGAAAATGGAAAGGAAGCCTATGTAAGGGGAAACAAGCTCTGAGCTATTTGTTTTGTTTGTCACATTTATCTTGTTTTTGTACATTGTTGAAGCGGTTTTTTGTATCTTTGAAGGGAGAGGCCGTAAAAAAGCTTATTCTCATCCAAAGTTTAATTATATATACATGGATTATGAAGCGATGTATAGTACTGTTCATAACATTCTGCTGTGCAGTTGTTTCTAATGCGCAGACAAATGGCATTGTGACTGATGGGGAAAAAGGATTGCCGTTGGCTGGTGTGAATATTTATCTCCAAAAGGATTCTGTGTATACGCAATGATAATCTGGTAAAGAACATGTTCATATGAAAAAACTGTTATATCTTGGGCTTTTGTCCGTTTGTGTACTGTTAGGTTCTTGCGTAGAGAAGAACGTATCCAATGTTTTTGATAAGGTAGAGAGGTATATGGATGTATATCCTGACAGTGCATTGCTGCTGTTGGAGCAAATTCCTCATCCGGAGGAGCTTCGTGGGAAGCAGCGGGCGGACTATGCATTGCTGCTGACGCAAGCACGTGATAAAAACTATCTGGATAGTTTGCAGTCGGATTCGTTGATAAAAATTGCGGTAGATTATTATAAGGATGATGGTGTAAAAGCAGGAAAGGCATTGTTTTATTATGGTAAAGTGGCAGCTTTGCAAGATAATGATACATTGGCTATACAAGCTTATTTGAGCGCTTTGGCTAAATTGGAGAAAACAGAAGAGTATAAGATGATGGCTTTGGTGCACCAATATGTAGGTAGGCTGAATGATGACTCGGAAATGTATGATATGGCACTTGACAACTATCGAAAATCTATTTTTTATAATAAAAAAGTCGGTGATACCTTGAAAATGGTGTATAGCTATCGTAATATCGCCTGGATTTATGAGGTTCGGAAAGAGTATGTTAATGCTGCACGATATGCGAAGATGGGAATGTCTTTGTTAAAGCAGGATAGTTTGTCTCCGGTATATTCTTCTTTGGCGCACTTTTTGGGCGAACAAGAAAAACGACAAGGAAATTATGTGAAAGCAGTTGAATTTTTTCATTCAGCCTTAAAGAATGAGCAAGTTTCTACTCTTATTCCTTATTATAATTTGTCATTGGGAGATGCCTATTTGCAGTTAGGGCAATTGGAAAGGGCAGAAATGTATGTGAGGAATGCTTTGTCTTCGGAAGATTGCTATACACAATCCGGTGCTTATCATTATCTTTATTTGTTGGAAAAGAAACGTGCTGAGTATGCTAAGGCTCTGCTTTATAAAGAAAAGTCTGATTCGTTGCAAAAAATAGCACAGGAGATGAATTTGCAGCACAAAATCTTTGAAATACAGCAAAAAAATGAGGCAGATAAATTGGTGGTGGAGAATAAATTGCTTATGCAAGAAAAGCAGATTCAGCTATATTTTTGGCTGCTACTGTCTTTATCCTTTATAGTTGTGGGATTTGTAGCATATCAGGAAATAAAAAAACAATATAGAAAGAGTTATAGAAAACGCCTTAAAAGGTTTATGGAGAAGGAGCTCAAAACTTATCAAGAGAATGAAAAGATAATAGAACAGTATATTTGTCAAATAGAGGAATTGAAGAAATGTAATCAGCAAGCACAAAAGGGAATGTTGTCTGAGGTACTTGTTAAGGAACAAATAGGAATCCTGGCCCAGAAGATACAGGTTTTGAAAAATGAGAATAAAGAAATACGTGAACATTCTCAGCAAGGTGCTTTGTTTCTTTTAGGACAGCTAAAAGAAGGAAATTTGAATGTGAAAAAATTGAGTGAAGAGGAATGGCTGAACATCTTTGGCTATATAGATTTATTGTCTGGCAATTTTGTGACTAACTTGCGACAGAAGTATAAATTGAACGAGCATAACCTTATGTTGGCTGTGTTGATAAAGTTGGGATTTTCTACAGCAGAGTTGGTCGCAGCTTTTGTCTGTGAGGAAAATTCTATTTTTAAAAAGAAACAACGTTTGAAGGAAAAGCTCCATTTAGGAAAACAAGATGATTTGAATGCGTTCTTTAAAACAAATCCGTTGTATTTGTCCATCCAGAAAAACAAACTATAGTATTTATTTAGTTGATTATTATATGATTAATTGAATTAGATTTTGTCCATGAGTGTTTTGTGTAATACACTGTATTTTGCGCTATTTTTATGCCGTAAAATCAAACATGGGTACTATGAAAATGA
>ENA-OUNS01001233-OUNS01001233.1-human-gut-metagenome-genome-assembly--contig:-NODE-1233-length-18962-cov-5.252499_pt1 | contig 18962 bp, 13 predicted proteins | sample MGYA00243237_ERZ505104 | MGnify/ENA primary metagenome ERZ505104 (study PRJEB26097, sample SAMN02711295) | human gut metagenome | biome: Gut microbiome | host: Homo sapiens | place: Denmark...
ACTGGAGTTCAGACGTGTGCTCTTCCGATCTTACAGTTCCACCCAGTCTTCATCATATCCAATAAACAAATATGGCATGTTGGCAGCAATATATTGCAATGCCTCCTGTGATGCTTTCTTTCTACTCATTGGGATGTCAAAGATTCTTCCATCATAAAGCCTCACAACAACAGAATAGGTTTTACCTGTCGGAATAAGGTTTATTCTGTGCTGTACCACATTTTCATATACCCATAATACCTGATCTGCCTCTGCGAAATACACCTTTGTTCCCTTTACAGCCATAAAATAATCCTGCCCGATGCGCATTCCCTGCACCGCCGGCTGCATCTGATAAAAATATTCAATCTGCGAAAGTATATATTCTTTGTTTCCTTTTCTTTCGCAATATTCTTCCAATGCTTTTACATTCTTGCCCTTTATCCCACTGACAAGCATATAAATACCGCCGAGCAGAGCACCTGCTGCAAGCAATATAAAGAAGATAATGGTTCCCATATTTCCCTCGCCGATGTCACCGTCATTGATCACATAAGGCAGGAATAATGCCGCACTTTCCTCCGGCAATCCAATCCTATCTACAAACTCATTAAAGTATGTCAGATAATCACCCGAAAGCGGCTGGATCGTTCCGGAAATCTTTACCGGCTGCAGGTTGTCCATTGCTGATTCGTCTCCATCCAGATACGCCCAGTAAGCATCCATATTTTCTTTCGCCCGGTTCATTGTGGAACCACTGCAGTTTACACCCATATATTCTGCCTCTCCGACAGGAACCATAAATTGCATGGCCGTCATACTGCCCTTATCATTTTCCTGATAGGCATAATAATCCATGAAATAATATACGTCACCCTCAACCTTCACATTTTTCTGTATATCCTCTGCCTTTAAATCTTCAATTTTCAATGGTTTTTGAAAAAGCACATTAAGGTCATCCCATGTTATCGCCACAAATACAGCAGCAAGCGCCCACAGAAGAACCGTAGCAAAAATACAGTTTGCCATGTATTTTTTCTTCAGTTTTTCAATCATATTTTTCCTCACTTTTCTCTTACTTTATTTTTCTGAATCTCACACCGCTGTCATACCTTTTCTTCAAAAGTTTTCTGTACGTCGCATTTTTCTTCTTAGGCAGTTTAAACAACATACCTTTCTTTGTCTTTTTAAATGCAGACGCACCAACCTTTTTCATTTTTATCGTTTTCAGCGTTACGGTTTTGAGCTTCTTACACTTATAAAACGCTTTTTTACCGATCGTTTTGACATTTTTCGGTATCGTGATCGCAGTAATGCTTCTGTCACCTTCAAACGCACTGTCTCCGATCGTCACCAGACTACCCGGCAGTGTTACCTTCTTTAATGCCGTGCAATGATAAAACGCTTTCTTGCCGATCTTTGTAATACCCTCTGCAATCTTTACTTTTTTCAGCTTTTTATGGTTTGCAAATGCATACGGAGCAATTTCTTTTACATAGCAGGTTCTTCCTGCTGCATCCATAAAAGTAGTCGGAATCGTGATGTCCTCCGCATCTTCATCTGCTTCCTTGAAGGTGACATACACTTTACCGTTCTCTATCTGCGCAATCTCATAAACCAGACCGCTGATATCCATGCTGTCTCCGACCTCCACAGCCTCATCCGGCGTCTCATCCACATCATCTTCCGGCATTTCACTTGACCGCTGACCATGTGTTGCGCTTGGGGATTCGCTTGGCTGCTGGCTTGGCGTCTCACTCGGTGCCGGGCTTGGGCTTGGCGTCTCGCTCGGTGCCGGGCTTGGGCTTGGTGTCTCGCTCGGTGCCGGGCTTGAGCTTGGCGTCTCGCTCGGTGTCGGACTTGGGCTTGGCGTCTCGCTCGGTGCCGGGCCTGGGCTTGGTGTCTCGCTTGGTGTCGGACTTGGGCTTTGCGTCTCGCTCGGTGCCGGGCTTGGGCTTGGTGTCTCGCTCGGTGTCGGGCTTGGGCTTGGTGTCTCACTCGGTGTCGGGCTTGGGCTTGGTGTCTCACTCGGTGTCGGACTTGGGCTTGGCGTCTCACTCGGCGCCGGGCTTGGGCTTGGCGTCTCACTCGGTGTCGGGCTTGGGCTCGGCGTCTCACTCGGTGTTGGGCTTGGTGTCTCGCTTGGTGTCGGACTTGGGCTCGGCGTCTCACTTGGTTGCTCGCTTGGTTTTTGGCTTGGCGTCTCACTCGGTGTCGGGCTTGGGCTCGGCGTCTCACTTGGACTCTCCGATTCGCCGGATGAGGTACCGTAGTATTTCTCTACTCCGATACTCTCAAGCTCTGCCTCTGTTGCCAGATCTGCCGGATAGGCTTCCTCTCCCTTATGAAGCAGATACAGTCCTGCTGCAGCACCTACCAGACCTGCATTGTAATCCAGTGCCACCTCATTACAGTTATAATCCGCCTGATTGTCTGCGTATGTGTCATATTCATCACTCGGGCCGCCAACAAGGGCTCCCAGCAATGTATAATGGTCTTCCCGTACCTGTCCTGCATCATTTGATCTGGATGCAGCACGGTGATGCGGATATTTTGCCGCATTCTCATTATAGCCGACTACAAAACAACGTTTCGCTTTGTTATTTCCAAGCAGGTATTTCATCTGTCCGGTTGCCCAGCTACTGTAATTGCCGTCTGTCATGGATAACTTCTGGTTTGCCTGATCATAGATCAGTCCCATAAACTGTGCAGATGCATTATATCTTGCTGACCCCCAGCCATCGATCAATTTAAATCCCTGTTTCGTATTTTTACTGCCATAGCTGGCAAAGGCACTGACTGCTGTATAATCCTCTTTCAAAACCGCTGCTACCGGCCATGTATTGTCCCATGTCAAGCACCAGCCGGTATTTAACTTCCCATAATATGCATCCCGTTCCTGTTTGTGAATTTCTTTGCCCGTTGCAGCATATAATGCAGAAGCTGCTGCACAATAATCATCCTCCCAGTTATTTGACTTATAAAACGGAGAAGCCCCCTGTGTTGCTACCTGCTTATTACTACAGTTCTTTGCAAAATCGAATAAATCCTCTGCTGTCTTTAAATAAGCTTTGCTCTTTGCAAGTGCTTCTGCTCCGCCCTGCTTCTGGTAGTTAGCCGCCTGCAATGCAAGTGCTGCTACCGCAACAGAGACTTCATCTGTCGCAGGATTAGAGGTCGTTGCGAAAAATGCCGGTCTGCCTATTGTCTGTCCTTCCGGAGCTTCCCACTTTGCATGGTCACTGTCTCCGTCTCCGACCTGATAGCAGAAAGCTTCTACAGTATCTGCCCCCTCTTTATAGATCGTACAGCGTGTAAAATAATCACAGAAGTAATCCATGATCGTATTAAAATGCGCTGTCTGTCCCAGCTCATCGTAAGCATCGGCAAACTGATAATACCCAAGTGCCAGAACGGTTGCAGCGTATCCTTGTGGCAGGCCGAATTTCACATGATCGCCCGCATCATGATAGCCACCGCTTACATCTACCGTCTTTCCATTATAGGTCACATGGCTGTCATATGTATGGCAATTTCCTCTCCAGGAAAAAGCACTGTTTTCATCCACATCTGTTCCGCACATATTTCCATCATAGAAATAAAGCGATTCCTGCAATAGCTTGGCAAAATTGTAGCTGATGTCCAGATTCAGATCCGTCGTCGTATCTTTCTGCGCACCGCCGCCACTACCGCCGCTTCCACCGGTCTCATCATTGGTATCCCCTTTGGAATAATCTATCGTTGACTGTGTTCCATAATTGTATGCCACATTGGTGATCGTAATATCCGATGCGTTTACCCATGTACTGCTAAATCCAAATCCCGGCGGGTTAGCAGACATTTTACCTGTCACAAGTACCGCATTGGAATTTTCTTTATTCGGATACAGATAGATCGTATCGCCATCTGCGGTAAAAGTTGCATTCCAGCATTTGAATTTAGCTGCACTGCCGGATGGCACTGTCATTGTGATCACCCAGTCACAAATACTTTTTCCGGTCTGATTATCCACAGAAAGCTCAAAACCGGACCAGTCATTACTCGGCTGTCCCTGCGCATTTACCGTAACAACCACATTTCCGGAAGCCTCTCTATCCGTCGTTATCTGACCGCCGCCGCTTCCACTATTACCGGATGTATCTGTCGTAAAATAAATATCTGATATTTCATAGCTTACAGTGCTGCCCGATGCCAGATTGGCAAACTGCAGTCCCAGCTTTCCGATCCTGTCATAGCCACTCCAATCCATAGAAGCCAGATCAAATTTTGCCGTGGCACTCTCTCCTGCTGCAATATTAACCCATTCTCCATTTTTCCAGCTATAAGCCTCGCTCATACCAAATGCCATACAGCCGGTCTGCTCTCCTGCATAGGCTGTCAAGGTATTTACCTTAAAATCTACCACAAGCTGCTTTACACCCAGCGCATCCAGCTCCTGCTTTTCATCCATATCCGATGGCAGCTTGACCAGAAGCTCTGCAACCGGCTTGTTAGAGCCTTCTCCGTCTTCCGCAGCTAATATACCATTTTTTTGTGTATATGGCATCAGATCAATCTTATCTTCTGCCGCATACGTCTTTTCTCCCGGAACTGTTATGCCTGTCAGCACAACCGCCGCAGACAGCACAAGTGCCAGGACCCTGTTTCTTTGTTTTTTTCCTCGTCTTTTCACATGAACCTCCCATAGGCATACAATAGTTATGTTTATTGTAACAAAATAATGAGCCAATGTCGCTTGGCTCATTATACGGAAATGATGCACTTGTTTTGTATAAAATGTCATGTTCTTTCGGATTACATGACTTATTTACAGCTTACACAAAGCTGATCACTTCTTCCTTCGGCGCTTTTGTCTTCTCCACAGAAATAGCATGCAGCACCGGACCTTCCTTGCCATAATCTTCAAAGTATTCAATGGCTACCTTTGCTGTTACCTTGACCCATTCCTTCTGTTTTAAGGTATCTGCTTGGTCATACTTGCAGGCATACCCCAGAAATGCCATATCCTCTGCACAGCAGGTCATTGCCATTCTGCCCGGTACAAAATATCCCTTCGGAAAATTTTCAGGATGCAGCACCATACCCACATAGGAGATCGTCTTGCCGGCATAACGCTGCATATTATCCAGCACATCAATATACCAGATTCCATAGCCTGTATCATCCAGATCGATCACATCTGCACCCACATCAAACGGCAGATCTTCTTCGAGCGTCGCATTTACTTCGCCGTTCTTATCCTCAAAGATGATCTCAGCATTCTGGTTGATTGCCTTGATATTTCTCTTATAAGTCGGTATCTGCTCGATAATATTGTCACAGCGGTTCATGATGATCAGCTCGGACTTGCGGATATGTTCTGCCAGCAGAGATTTCATATTCGTAAAATAGGTGGAAAATGTAGAACCGTCGATACAGGTGATCTGCTGTTCCAGCTTCCAGTGCCATGGCAGTTTTACATTTTTGCTGTTCCACATACCGTTAAACTCGATCAGGATACGCGCCGGTTTATGCTTTTTCTCCAGCTCGATCAAATTCTGCGCTGTAAAATCTTCCTCATCCTCGATCAGTTCCATGACCGTTCTGCTCTTTTTCAGAAGTGTCGCATCATATTCGATATCGCCTTCCTCACATACGATCAGAAGCGTTTTTGCGCGCATCTGGAAATAAGGCTGCGCGATCGTATACTGGATGAATTCTGTCTTACCACTGTCTAAGAATCCGTTAATCATATATACAGGAATCATAAGTTCTTTCCTCTTTCTTATCATATTTCTGTCTGCTTATTTACTGAACAACTCTTTTAAAGCATCTTCCTTCAGTTCGGAGCCAATGACACAGATCTTACCGGTGTACTCAGCACTGCCATCACGGATCTCGCTCTCACCCGGTACATAATCAAAGTGGATAAAGCCGTTCTCAGACGGAAGCATACCTTTTGCACGCAGGATAAAGCCATATTTTTCTTTGTCCTCTAATGCATCCAGCATATTTTGTAATTCTTCCTTTGTATACTTGTCCGGCGTTTCCATGCCCCAGCTTGTAAATACTTCATCTGCATGATGATGTCCATGCCCGTGGTCATGTCCGCAGCAGCAGTGTCCGTCATGATCATGATGATGTTCATGCTCTTCGTGATCATGGTCATGATGCTCATGTTCCTCGTGATCGTGATCATGATCATGGTGGTGCTCATGTTCCTCGTGATCATGGTCATGATGACAGCACTCATCGTCATGGTCGTGATGATGATGTTCATGCTCATGCTCTTCCATAACAGCTTTCAGGAGCTCTGCTTCCAGATCCTTGGCACCTTCGATGGCTTCCATGATCTTTTTGCCGTCAAGCTCGTCCCAAGGGGTTGTAATAATAGCTGCCTTTTCATTATGCTGACGGATCAGTCCGATACACTGGTTGATCTTTTCCTCGCTCATTTCACCTGTACGGCTTAAAATGATCGTGCCTGCATGCTCGATCTGGTTCTCGAAGAACTCACCAAAATTCTTTAAATAAGTCTTGCATTTCTTTGCATCCACAACTGCAACCGCGCTGTTCAAATGTACGCCTGCTTCTCCTGTTGCACCTTCCACCGCACGCATGACATCGGAAAGCTTTCCGACACCGGATGGCTCGATCAGGATACGGTCAGGATGATACTGATCCAGTACCTGCTTCAGTGCTGATGCGAAGTCACCAACCAAAGAGCAGCAGATGCAGCCTGAGTTCATCTCTGTGATCTCTACGCCTGCTTCCTTTAAAAAGCCGCCGTCAATACCGATCTCACCGAATTCATTCTCGATCAGAACGACCTGCTCGCCCTGCAGTGCCTCTTTTAACAGTTTCTTTATCAAAGTTGTTTTTCCTGCTCCCAAAAATCCGGAAACAATATCAATTTTTGTCATGTTCTTCACCTTTCTTTGTTCTGTTTCTTACTATAGTTATCTTTTACACCGAAAATCACAGGATTTTCCATGCCGCTATACACATTATAGCACACTTGTCAAACAAGAAATTCCGCAAATCTTCCTTTATCTGCCTGACTGCATTCCACCGTCACTGAAATGCCATCTGCCTCATAGCTTTCCGAAAGCACATTTGCCTGTTCTTTCAAATAAGAGAAGATGTCTCCTCTTGCATAAGGCAGGCACATATGACAGATCTCATGCCCCGCATACACCCGTTTCAGCACTTCATCCGCCAGAAGCGTTATGCCGTCCTCTTCCTTTGCGGACATATATACTGCCGAGTCAGTTGCTCTTGGGTAACTTGCTCCTTCCATCCGGTCAACCTTATTATATACCATCAGAACCGGAATATCCGCAGCACCGATCTCCTCCAGCGTTTCATTTGTAACGGCAATATGGTCTTTGTAATCAGGATCCGAAAAATCCACCACATGCAGAAGCAGATCTGCACCTGCTGCCTCCGACAGTGTAGACCTGAATGCCTTGACAAGACCATGTGGCAGCTTGTCAATAAAACCGACTGTATCGGACAGGAGCACCGTTTTGTTTTCCTTCGGTGTAATACTGCGGACTGTTGTATCCAATGTCGCAAACAGCATATCCTTTTCCATGACCGTTTTTTCCGCATCACCCAGATAGCGCATGACCATGCTGTTCATGATCGTCGACTTTCCCGCATTAGTATAACCGACCAGTGCAACGCGAGGGATCGCAGATCTTGCACGTTTCTTCTGCTGTGTCCGGCGTTCCGTTTCCATTTCGGCAAGCTCGCGCCTGAGCTCTGTCAGGCGGCTCTGTGCCCGTCTTCTGTCAAGCTCCAGCTTCTTCTCGCCGCTGCCTCTGCTGCTCATGGAGCCGCTCGTTCCGCCCTGTCTGGATAGTGCATCATGCAGTCCTACAAGACGTGGCAGCAGATATTGCAGCCTTGCCACCTCTACCTGCAGCATTGCTTCTCTGGATTTTGCCCTGGATGCAAAAATCTCCAAAATCAGCGTCGTACGATCCATGACTGCCATTCCCGTATCATCCTGAATATTCCGGAGCTGGGACGGCGTCAGCGAATCATTGAACAAAAGCAGGTCTGCCTGCAGTTCTTCCGCTTCTTCTCTGATCTGCTCCAGTTTTCCCGGTCCTACATAAATTGCTTTATTGATCTGTGTGTGCTGCACACAGCTTCCCACTACTTCCATCTCACAGGCATTTGCCAGCTCTGCAAGCTCTGCCATAGAACGTTCAAATTGTCTGTCATTTTGCGTATCCACGCCTACCAGATATACCTTGTCCATGTTTCTCCCATTTCCTTTTCTATTTCCAAACATCACCATTTTAATATGTTTAGAAGCATTACGCAAATAAAAAATCTGTGAAATGCGCGCATCTTTGCAAGCTTGCTTTTACTGTATAGGAATAACAAATGAATTTCCTATACAGTAAAAAAGAAGGATAGCATACGCTACCCTTCTTCACGCTTTCTCTCTTTTTTCTATCACACAAAATCAGCTTCTGTCCAAAAGCTCTGTATAGAAATCTGTGTAATCCGTTCTGCCGGCTTTCATACAGTCGATCGCTGATGACGGATGCAGATTTAATCTGCCTGTCAGGAAGTATGGGATATCATAGCCCCAGACAACTCCCTGCTCTTTCAGTGCCATCATCTGTGTCTCCACAAATTTCAGTACCGGGAATAAATTGTATTTCGGATTTTTCAAAAAGCCAAGTAACAGTTCCATTGCACAGTTACCTGCACCACGTCCCATGGAACTCATCGTAGCATCCAGCAGACTTACCCCTCTTGCCATAGATTCAATCGTATTGGCAAAAGCAAGCTGCTGGTTGTTGTGTGCATGGATTCCGACATATTTGCCTGCTGCATCCATTGCATCCACATATTTATCGGAAAGGGCGCGGATCTGCTCCGGATAGAGAGAACCGTAGCTGTCTACAAGATATACACCATCTACATTTGTCTCTGCCAGCATCTTCAGTGCTGTATCCAGATCTGCCTCCTGCGCATTGGAGATCGCCATGATATTGCAGGTAACTTCGTATCCTTTTTCCTTTGCATCCTCGATCATATGGATCGCTGCAGGCATTGTATTGATGTATGTTGCCACACGTACCATATCGATCACGCTGTCTTTTCTATCAATGATATCTTTTTTGTAATCGCAGCGGCCTACATCTGCCATGACCGAAATTTTCAGATCAGAGTTGTTATCTCCCACGATCGCACGGATATCGTCTTCATCACAGAATTTCCACTTGCCGAATTTATTGACATCGAACATATCCTTAGATGCCTTATAGCCGAATTCCATATAGTCAACGCCCGCTTTTACATTTGTACGATACAGTTCATTTACAAACTCATCCGTAAAATAAAAGCCGTTCACCAGTCCTCCGTCTCTAATTGTTGCATCTAATACCTTGACGTCAGTACGAACTGTCATCAAGTTTCCCTTCTGTGCCATTGTAATCTACTTCCTTTCTTTTCTCTTTCATGCTTCAACGCTTTAAAGCATGTGAGTACATACTAGCACACCTGTCAAAATTCTGCAAGTCCTTTTTTGTTTTCCGACAGATCATAGACAGAATTCCTGTCGATTGCTTTCTGCCCCTATAGCTGTGGATACTTTTCTTTCAAGTATCCACAGAAAGCCTCCACGCCCTTTTTATTCAGGTGATCCGCATCCCCGAAGCAGTCATTCGGATAACAGTAAAAATCAGGGTAAAACAGCACATCCGGAAACTCCTGCACCAGATTCGCCATATAGCCGCGATAATGATCTTTCAACTCCCGTGTAAAGATTTTATAAGAAGTCTCATTGACCGGTGTCTGCTCTAAGATCACCTGTATGTTGTTTTCCCTGCACAGAAGAAACATCTGCGTCAGATAAGCTGTAATGATATCGGAAGCACTAAAGTCACTGACCTTGGCTTCTCCGTCCACATCATCCGAATGGTCTGCCGTTCCATAATAGGTATGCCCACTGTCTGCTTCCACCTGTGCATATTTCTGAAGGTTTTCCTGTCTGCGTCCACAGAATACCGCTTTTTTCAAAGCCGTTGCATATTTATTCGGCATATAGAATTTATATTGCAGATATTCCAGTCTGCAGTGGTCGATCAGAATATGCTCCGTGTTCTGAAAACTTTTTGCACGTGATATCAGATCCGAAAAGTCCGCACTGCGCAGCGTATGAAAATAAATGCATCTTGTCCATAATGTATCCACATCCATATAATGCATCGGCGCATACGCGATCACAACCGTCTGCGGCAGATCATCCGCGTGTGTTTCGATATATTCCTTCAGCGCATAATAGCCCTCGATCGGCGTTGTCCCGCCCAGTGCAATATTATAGCTGCCTTCCCAGAGAAGCGCCGGATCCATGCCCGCCTTTGTGCGGGAATCACCAACGATCAGTACCCTTGCAGCAGTACCCGTTTTATCCTGCACATAATCCTGCTGCTGCCTGTACATCGCATACTCCCCATCCAGATAGTTTTCCGGAAAAAGCATGCAATACAGTGGCAGAAGGAGAAAGAAAGGAAACAAAAGCAATATTAACTTTTTGACAATACTACCGATTTCTTTCCACATCATTTCTATTACCTCAAAATTGGAAATATACAAATTCCTGTGCATTAAATGATGCCAGCAGGATCACAAGGAGCATAAATCCATAATAAAAGCTCCAGCGAAGCACCGGTTTCCACGTCTCTGTCTTGCGGATCGGATCTGCATGCAGACTACAGGCGTCATAAACAGCCAGCAAAGCAAGCGGCAGAGCCAGTTCCAGAGCCGTCCGCAGTGTCAGTCCGAGTCCCGCAAAGCCTGTTCGCAGGTAAGAAAGCGGATGCCCTATGCCTGTCCACATATCCCACAGGATATATACTGCCTGTGATACCGACCCCGCCCGGAAAAAGACCCATGCCAGCATCACGAGAAAAAATGTCACAAGTCTGCTGATGACCAGAACGCCCTTCTTCTCTGTCCCCTCTTTGACGCGTCTGATATGTGCCCGAAACAGTGGAATACTGTTTTCCAGAATCTGCAGCATACCATGAAGTCCTCCCCAGATAATATAGGTAAAGGCAGCGCCATGCCAGAGTCCGCTCACCAGAAACGTTACAAGCAGATTTGCACAGTGCCGCAACTTTCCGACTCTGTTACCGCCAAGCGGGATATAGACATAGTCCCGGAACCAGGTGGATAAAGAAATATGCCATCTGCTCCAGAACTCCTTGACAGAGGCTGCAAAATACGGACTGTTAAAATTCTGCATCAGCCTGATATCAAACAGCTTTGCCGTTCCGATCGCAATATCCGAATATCCCGAAAAATCGCAGTAAATCTGTATCGTAAAGAAAAAGGCTGCAAGCAGCATGGCAAAGCCCGGATAGTCCTGCGGCGTGTCAAAAACCAGATCCACATATACTGCAAGATTATCAGCGATCACAAGCTTCTTAAAAAAGCCCCACGCCATCAGCTTCAGTCCATATACTGCATCTTCCCGGTGAAAGGTATGTTCCCCCTTGATCTGCGGCAATAAATTCGATGTACGCTCAATAGGTCCTGCCACAAGCTGTGGAAAAAAGGAAATAAAAGCAGCATAGGTAAAGATATTCCGCTCTGCTTCCACTTCTCCCCGATATACATCGATCACATAGCTGAGCGTCTGGAAAGTATAAAAAGAAATACCCACCGGTAACAATAGGGTAAGCGTATGCGCCTGCACCGGGATCGCACATTTTTGGAGAATCCGTACGATCGTCAGATCAAAGAAATTGTAATATTTGAAAAAAAACAAAACGCTCATGCATGCTGCGACCGTCAGCCATAAAAACAGCTTTTTGTGTGCAGGGTATTTTTCAAGCAGCCTTGCACAGCCATAAGACAGCACGGTTGTAAACAGAATGAGTACGACATATTTGACATTCCAGCTCATATAAAAATAGTAGCTGACAATAAGCAGAAAAAAAGAACGGTATTTACTTGGAAGTGCCCAATATAAAAAAAAGACAATCGGAAGAAATATGGCAAATGCCAGTGAATTGAATAACATGTTCTTGTCCTTTGTTAAATACTTTATAAAAAAGCAAGCAGGACGGTAAGCCGGGTTATGTCGTTGAATGATCATCTATCTAGACCTGCTGTTGCCAGCAGGCTCAAGCAACCTACCTGAGAACGCAACGGGCCGCTGCATCGTTCTCTGCTCGGTCTTGCTTCGGATGGGGTTTACATGTGCCCCTGCTGTTACCAGCAGGGCGGTAGTCTCTTAAGCTGCCTTTCCACCCTTACCGGGAGATCCCGGCGGTATATTTCTGTTGCACTTGCCTTGGAGTCACCTCCACCGGACGTTATCCGGCATCCTGCCCTGTGAAGCCCGGACTTTCCTCACCTGCTGCCTTTCGGCATCTGCAGCTGCGATTACCTGTCTTACTTGCACTTTTCAAAAGCGTTTATTATTATAGCACTATTTATTCAAAATAACAAACCTTTTTTCCGATTTCATAATCAGACAATTTCTTTCAGACTTATGGCAATTCGAATACCTGTCCTGGTACCTTTACATGCATTACATGTTCTTTATAGGATTCTGCCTGCGGATTATTCATAAGTTTCTCATAAACTTCATAGTGTCCCCACATATGCATCGGAAAGACCAGTTCTGTATCTGTATGCTTCATGAAATAATCCAGTCCCCAGTAATATTGCTCTTCCTGTCTTGGATCTAACGGAACAAATGCTACATCAATCCGTATATTTTTTAATTTATGGATTTCTTTCTGATAATCCATCCGCATCTGTTCGTTATAATATTCACTTTCTTCTTCCCAATGCCACCAGTTCAGATCTCCTGCGTGATAAATAATCCTATCATCTACATACACAAGAAATGCTACACCCGCATCCGTAGAATGAAGTGTCTGTACTTTCAGATTACCAATCCGATATTCTTTGTCGGCAATAACAAACCATACCTTTGAAGGGACCGGCTTTTCTGTAATATCTGCCGACAGTACATATCTTATGTTCGGATATATGTTCTCCAGCTCAAATATTTTCCGGTCAAAATGATCGTAATGTGAATGGCTGGAAAATACATAAATTTCTTTTTCCGAATCAAATTCAGGAAGTTTACCTTTATACCAGTCGAAGATCAATACATATTTTTTGTATTCTACAGCAAAACCGCTGTGATCCAGGTACGTGATCTTCATTCTTTATGCCTCTCCCTTGATAACCTTTACAGCATGCACAAGTTCCGGAAGTAAGAATCTGAGACTTTCTTTTACTGCCTGTGCTTTTCCCGGAAGGTTTACGATCAGTGTATCTCCACTGATTCCGGCCACACTTCTGTTCAGCATACTGCGTCTTGTCAGTTTCATAGTATGCGCTCTCATTGCTTCAGGAATCCCCGGTACCGGTCTGTCTACAATATTCATGGTTGCTTCTGGTGTACAGTCACCCGGATTACATCCCGCACCGCCTGTTGTAAGGATCAGATCTGCTGTTTTTCCATCTGTCATGCGCTTCATAACAGTTGACAATACTTCTCTGTCCAGTGGAAGTGCCCGCATAAAGACAACTTCAAGTCCAGCTTCTTCTGCCACAAGCTTCACTGCTTCCCCGCTTTCATTCGCTTTCGTTCCTTTGTATATATCTGTATTTGCCGTAATAATTGCTACTCTCATATCGTACCTCCAACGTTCATTTGTGATAGTCATATACTTTTATATTTTAACCCTTTTATGAAAATAATGCAATCTTACACATACAGAATCAATAAAATATCATACTATAAAGCTTTGCGGTACAGCATCTCCACATCCTTTAATGTTGTCTGTCTTGGATTAGCCGCAATATTTCCACTCTTCATCGCATCTGCAGCCATCTGTGGAATCTTATCTTCGGTTACACCGACCTCGGAAAGTGTTTTTGGAATTCCCAGAGATGCATTCAGTTTCTTGATTTCTTCTACCAGCATTTCCGGTTTAAAATCTTTCACCGGCTCTTTTTCTTCGCTGATATAATTGTATATCTTTTCGTAACGTCCATGATCTGCCAGCGCATTATATTCTACAATTACTGGAAGAAGGATTGAATTGGCCACTCCATGCTGTACACCAAAGAATGCGCTGACCGGATGTGACATGGCATGTACATCTCCAAGTCTTGCCCAAGCAAATGCAATTCCCGCAAACATACTTCCTGACATCATTGCACATGCAGCTTCCTCGTCCTTTCTGTTTGCCACAAATCTACGGATATTACCGCCGATCAGTTCCATTGCTTTTTCTGCCATTGCATCAGAAAACGGTGAAGCGCCAAGTGATGTATATGCTTCCCATGCATGGATCAGTGCATCAATTCCACATGAAGCCGCAACCATCGGTGGTACAGACATGATCATCTCCGGATCTAACAGTGCGTATTTTGGAAGTAATTCATAGCTGAAAACCGTTAATTTATAATTTCTGGAGGTATCTGTAATAACGGAGAACGCCGTAACTTCACTTCCGGTACCTGCTGTAGTAGGGATTGCTATGATTGGTTCGATCGGTCCCGGAACAAGATGTGCACCTTCATACTCTGTAATGGATCCGCCGTATCTTGCCAGAACACCTACTGCCTTGGCAACATCCATCGGGCTTCCTCCTCCAAGTGCAACTATACTTGTCGCTCCTGATTCCTTATATACCTTTGTCGCCGCATTTACCATATCTACTGTAGGGTTTGGAAGAATATCAAGGAAACTTACTGTTTCTATACCTTCTGCCTCCACAATATCCAGCACTTTCTGTACGACTCCTAATTTCTCCAGTCCTCTGTCTGATACTACCATCATCTTTTTAGATCCGCTTTTTTCAAGAAGCTCCGGCAGTCTTTTTAAAGAGCCTACACCAAATACAATATCTTGCGGTACTTTGAACGTGTAATCTTTCATTTTTATCATCCTCCAGATTCTTATTGTCTATTATGGTAAAAAAAAGAGACCACACCCTGACGAGTATGGCCCCTTTACCAATTCCTAATTCATATTATAGACACATTCTATTCTATATTTCAAGTGTTTTTTGAATTTTAAGTCATAATTCTAAATAATGATACACACCATGCCTCCATTACTGTCATTCACAACCTTTTGCATAGTATCCTGAAGTTTTTCCTGGCTTTCGTCATTAATAACTGCCATTTTATTCTTCATCCCGTCCATGACAAGTTCTTCTACTGTCTTTCCGAATATACTGGTTTTCCAGATACCTCCTTCCATTTTTTCCTCATTTTTAATATACTGGATCAAATCTTTCGCCTGCTGCTCATTTCCAACAATCGGGGCTATCTCCGTCTCTATATTAGCACGGATCAAATGAATGGACGGCGCCTGCGAATGAATTTTCACCCCATATTTATTTCCCTGTCTGATAATCTCTGGTTCATCCAGTACGATCTCTTCTTTTGTCGGGCTGACTACTCCATACCCTTTCATCCGGACTGCAGTAAATGCATCTTCTACATTTTCATATTCATTCTTTAAGATTGAAAGTTTCTGCATCGTCTTTATCAGATCATACTGGCCTGTGATCGTAGTTCCTGTCATCTCACTTAACATTTCATAATAATATTTTTCATACATGTGGATCTGAATGATAACACAGCCTGTATCCATCTGTATCTGTTCTACATACCAGTCTTTTATGTATGGACTTTCCGGTCTTCCGGTTAAAGCTGCCGCATCTCTGATCTCTTCCAGGTGTTCGAGGATTTTTTGTATATGTTCCAGAAGGTCCTGTTTGATCTTGTGTGTAACCGGAAGCATTTCCACCCATTTCGGTATATAAAACTGTACCTCAGATATCGGGAATTCATACAAAACGGCCTCCAGAATCCGATAAATATCTTCTTCCTTTATTTGTTCACAATTTACGGTCATTGCTTTAACTCCATATGTATCTTCCAGTTTTTTTGCCTTCTCCTTAGCCTCCTGGCCATGTGGTTTTTTTGAATTCACCAGTACTACAAATGGTTTTCGGATAGACTGAAGTTCTCTTATAGTCCGTGCCTCCGCATCTTCATAATTTTCCGGCAGAATATCTGTAATCGTTCCATCGGTTGTTACCACGATTCCTATCGTTGCATGTTCATGAATCACTTTTTGTGTACCGATCACCGCTGCCTTGGTAAATGGTATTTCTTCCTGATACCACGGAGTCTTTACCATACGTTCATGCCCGGCCTCCTCGTGTCCCGAAGCACCCTTTACCATATATCCGACACAGTCAATCAGACGGATCCTTACTTCAACATCCTGGTCCAGACGTATCACTGCAGCATCTTTCGGTACAAATTTGGGCTCTGTTGTCATAATCGTCTTGCCTGCCGCAGACTGAGGAAGTTCGTCTCTTGTCCGCTCTTTCTTATGTTCATCTTCCATTCTTGGCAACACCATTACATCCATAAAGCGTTTGATAAATGTCGATTTTCCTGTTCTTACCGGTCCGACAACGCCGATATAGATTTCTCCGTTTGTTCTCGCTTTTATATCTTTATATAACTGTTCTGTGTCCACTTTCCCTGCTCCTTCCCGTTGTGCTGTTAAAGTATATGCACTTCTTCGCTCTTTATAGAACTTGCACTACAGATCAATAGTCATTTTCTATCATTTCCGTATCTGTTTAGCATTTGTTTATGCATCTGTAATTTGTTAAAATATAAGCAAAGATAAAGTTTTATTACAAAAAGGAGATTCTTATTATGGAAAGACATCAGATTACCGGACACACCGAATTAATCGGTCTTCTGGCTTATCCAATCCGCCACTCGCAGTCACCTGCAACACATAATGCAGCTTACGAAAAGCTAGGTGTTGACATTGTAAATCTTGCATTTGAAGTAGATGCACCTGAACTTGAAGATGCAATCAAGGGCTTACGCGCACTGAAGATGCGTGGTGCCAATGTTTCTATGCCAAATAAGACAATCGTACATCAGTATCTGGATGAAATCTCTCCGGCTGCCAAACTCTGTGGTGCGGTAAATACCATCGTCAATAAAGACGGCTACCTGGTCGGACACATCACAGACGGTATCGGTTATGTACAGTCTTTAAAGGACAATGACATTGACCCTACCGGAAAGAAAGTAACAATTGTAGGTTCCGGCGGAGCTGCTACTGCTGTTGAGATCCAGGCTGCACTGGATGGTGTTGCTGAGATGTCTATCTTCGCAAGAGATGACAAGTTCAAACAGAATGCACTCGATACGGTAAAGAAAATTAACGAAAATACCAATTGTAAAGCAACATTCTACCCTCTGGAAGATCTGGATAAATTAAAAGAAGAGATGCATTCTTCTTATCTTTTCACAAATGCCACAGGCGTTGGAATGAAGCCACTCGAAGGAATCACTTATATTCCTGATCCTTCTTTCTTCCGTCCTGATCTTATCGTCACAGACGTTGTCTACGCCCCACACGAAACAGCAATGTTGAAAATGGCAAGACACGCCGGATGTAAAACAATGAACGGACAGGGCATGATGCTCTTTCAGGCAATTGCAGCTATCGAACTGATCCTCGGCAAGCGTGTGGACAGTGAATACATGAAAGAAAAACTGGGAATTTCCTACGTTTATGAAGATTAAGGAGAATTTTTCTATGAACACTGTAAAAGTAAGAAATCTGGAACTCGGAAATGGAATTCCGGCAATCTGCATTCCTAATGTTGGAAAGACAAAAGAAGACATCCTTTCCCTTACCCGTACATATCTTGGCATGCATATGGATCTGATGGAATGGCGGATGGACTGGTACGAAGATGTTGAAGATATTGCAAAAGTCTCAGAACTCGTCAAAGAACTTCGTGATGTAATGGGCGATACTCCTCTTCTCTGTACCTTCCGTACAGACAAAGAAGGCGGCGTACATCCAATGTCCACAGAAAAATATGCCGAACTTAACAAAGCAGTTGCAGCAACCGGCAATGCTGATATTATTGACGTAGAGATCTTTACAGGAGATGACATTGTACGGGAGATGATTGATGCAATCCACGCTTCCGGTGCAAAGGTCATTGCCTCTAATCATGATTTTGACAAAACACCTGCCAAATCTGATCTCATTTACCGTCTCCGCAAAATGCAGGATATGGGGGCCGATATTCCTAAAATGGCTGTTATGCCACAGACCAAAAAAGATGTTCTGACCCTTCTTTCTGCTACTGAAGAGATGGCATCAGACTATGCCGACAGACCGATCATCACCATGTCTATGGCTGGACTTGGAAGTATCAGCCGTATTGCCTGCGAGGCATTTGGTTCCTGTCTGACATTTGGTTCCGGAGCACAGGCTTCTGCACCTGGACAGATCGGAGCAGAAAAATTACATCAGGCACTTCAGATTGTGCACGATGCATTGTAAAAAACGAAAAAAGAGAGAGGGCCCATGGATATTCCCACAGGCCCTCATTTTATGTTTATTACATTTATTTTAATATATTATCCTGCCACACAACATAACACAGACACATATTTTTTATCCCTGTTTTTTCTGTGTAAGAAGCCTCTGCGCTTCTTCATCTCTTTTGGCATCTACCTGATCCAGTTCCTCTGTTGTAAGCACTCCCAGTTTTTTCTTCTGGAAATCCATATTAGAAAGTAACAGGTTCATTGCAAAGCCGACGAGCAATGCCCATCCGGATCCTTTGAACGCCAATACCGCTGCCATAACACCTGCAATACTCTTATCTGTGTTAGACTGACAGTATTCCATACCAATTCTTGCACAGACATAAGCCTGGAACAATAATGTAATTGCTGATCCGACTCCCATGATTGGTTTCATGAAAGATACGATCGGTACCAGGATAACACTGATAAATGTCGCCATACGGAAAGAACTCATTCCACCAATCAATGATTTCATTGCTTTCTTTCCTTCTTTGTAACGCATCGCTACTGATACGGTCATTCCAACCCATAACGGTCCTGCCAGCGGTGGGAATGGTGCAAAA
>ENA-OUNS01001244-OUNS01001244.1-human-gut-metagenome-genome-assembly--contig:-NODE-1244-length-18842-cov-5.979560_pt1 | contig 18842 bp, 17 predicted proteins | sample MGYA00243237_ERZ505104 | MGnify/ENA primary metagenome ERZ505104 (study PRJEB26097, sample SAMN02711295) | human gut metagenome | biome: Gut microbiome | host: Homo sapiens | place: Denmark...
GCTGCCGTCGGGCGGATGATTTTTTGCTTGTCAGGACCGGTTCAGGTTGCCGAGATAGCCGAGGATGTTGTCATTGATCTCGCCGGTGAGCGCACGGTTATAGTTGCAGATGAACGTGCCGGCGATGAGGATCATCATCGCCTCGGCCTCATGCATGCCGACCTCCTCGCCGTAGATGCGGATGAGGCACTGTTCCATGAGTGTGCGCCACGCGAGAAACTCCTCTTGCACGAGCCGGCCGATCTCGGGGTCGTAGCGCGCGAGGACGTAGGTCTGCGTCGTGGCGTTCGGGCGCTGCTCGTGTGCCGGGGCGTTGGCCACGTAGTCCATGAATGCGTTCATGTACGCGAGATTGGAGTCGTAGTCCGCGCGGTCGTGCCCGGCGAACCACTGGCTGCACTTTTCGCTCATATACTCGCGCGTATAGCGCACATACGCGAGGATGAGGTCGTTTTTGCTCTCAAAATAGTTGAGCAGCTTGGCGTGGCTCATGCCCGCCTCCGCTGCAATGTCGCGCAGGGAAACATTCATCATGGGCTTGCGCTCGATGCAGCGCTGAAACGCCATGAGAATGTCCCGGCGGATCTGGTCACGGTCGACAATGATCGGCATCTTGGTCGCCTCCGGGGTTCTGGGATGCTCCGATTATACAGCGATTTTCAACATCCGTCAAATGGCGGAGAAAATCCGCGCCGCACCTTGACAAAAATGTGGCAGCGTGCTATCTTTTTTCTGACCAGTTGGTAAATTACGAAAGGCGGCGGCAGAAATGACGGACGTGATCCTGCGCATCTCGGGCATGGACTGCGGCGCCTGCGCGGTGCGCATCGTGCGCGCGCTGCGGGGGCTGCCGGGGCTGCGCGAGGTGTCTGTGAGCGACACGGCCGGCTGCGCGCGCCTGACTTATGACGAGACGGCCGTGGACCTCGGCGAGATCGCGCGCTGTGTGCAGCGCGCGGGCTTTGACGTGCCGGTCGGGACGGCGGAGCTGCGCTGCCCGGGCGCGGACGCCGGGGCGGAGGCGCGATTGCGGGCGGTGTTCGGCGTGCGCAGCGTCGCGCGCGCGGGGGATACCTTCACGGTGACGCTCTGGCCGGTCGGCACGGACGCCGGTGCGCTCCCGGCGGTGCTCGGCCCGGGCGCGGAGCTGACGGCACAGCACGGCGGCGAGAAGGCCCTGCAGGGCCGGACGCGCCAGCGGTTGGCGCGTCGGTTGGGGCTTGGCGTGCTGCTCACGGCGCTGATGCTGTGGCGGCTGCCGGTGCTTGCGCAGCTTGCGCTTGCGGCGGCGGTGCTCTTCGGCACTGGCGCGGCGCTCTGGCGCGGCACGTGGCGCGCACTGCGTGGCGGCAGCCTCGGGCCGGATGCGCCCGGTCTGCTCGCGGCGCTCATTCTGTTTGCGTACAGTACCTATGCGGCCTTCACAGGCCTGCAGCCGTGCTTTCCCGCGCCGTGCGGCATCGTCTGCGCGCTGCTGGCGGGGAAGTGCGCGGCGCAGCTGGTGCGCGGGACACTTGCAGCGCCGGTGCAGCGGCTGTGGCATCTGCGCCCGCGCACGGCGACGGTCGTGCGCGGCGGCGCGGAGGTGCAGGTGGACGCCGACACGCTCACGCCGCAGGACGTGGTGCGTATTCTGCCGGGCGAGCGTGTCCCTGTCGACGGCATCGTGTGTTCCGGTGCCTGCACGGTCGATGCATCCGCCCTCATGGGTGCTTCCCGGCCGGAGGAAAAGGCGGTGGGCGACCCGGTCCTGGCCGGTGTGCTCAACCGCGCGGGCAGCGTGTCGGTCACACCCACGGCGGTTGGCGACGCGACGGTGCTGCAGCGGACGATCGCGGCCTTGCAGCGCGCGCAGACCGTGCGCACGCCGGAGCAGGAGCGGCTCGAGCGGGCGGCGTCGCGCCTCACCGCGCTGCTCATCATTCTGGCCGCCGGCGTTGGCGCCGTGTGGTTTTTCCGGCGGCAGCCGGGTGATCTGGCACGCGCACTGACCTGCGCGTGCGGCGTGCTGACCGCTGCGTGCCTCAGCGCGGCCGGACAGGCCGCGGGCGTCGCCGCACTGGCGGGTGTCGGCCGCGCGGCGGAGCGGGGCGAGCTGCTCATGCACGGCGCGGAGGCCTCGGCTGCGCAAACGGCGCGCACCGTGCGCCGGTGCGGCTGGCTGCTGCTGGCGTATCACGTTGTGTGTCTTCCGCTGGCTGCGTGCGGGGTGATCGGCCCGGCCGCGGCGGCGGTGCTTGCGTGCGGCGCATCCGGCGGCGTGCTGCTGTATGCGCTGCGCGGAAACGGAACGAAGGGTGAGCGGCCATGACGACCACAGTTCTGGAACTGAATGTGTCCGGCGTGATCTGCCGGGCGTGCGAGGACGCCATCGCGGACGCGCTGCTGCACACGCGCGGCGTCATCTCCGCACAGGCGCACTACTGGCGCAGCCGCGTGACGATCACGTATGATCCGGATATCGTCACGGAGGGCACGCTGCGGCAGGTGCTCACAAATACCGGCTATCCGCCAAGCGCGCACGGCATGGGCGGTGTGGTGGTCGATCTGATCTGCCTTGCGCTCGTGGGCGTGCTCTACTGGGGGCTGCCGAAGCTGCTCATGCTCGTGCAGGTCCCGGCGCTTGCCGAGAATGCTTCGCTCGGCCTCGTGTTTCTCGTCGGCCTGCTCACGAGCACGCACTGCATCGGCATGTGCGGTGGCATTCTGCTCGCGCAGACGACGGATGCGCACGGTGTGACCGGCCGCAGCAAGCGCGGGCTCATCGCCTCGGCCGCGTACAACGGCGGGCGCGTCATGTCGTACACGGCGGTCGGTGCTGTCTGCGGCGCGCTCGGCGCGGTCATCACCTATACGCCGAACATCAAGAGCATGGTCTTTACCGTCGCGGGTGCGCTCGTGCTGCTCATCGGCCTGCGCATGGCGGGTATCCTGCCGGGGCTGCGTCCGGCGGAGACGGAGTTGCCCGGCGCCTGCAGCCTGAATGCGCGCACGCGCCGCCGCTTTGCGGGACAGCCGCTCATCATCGGCCTGCTCACGGGCGTCATGCCGTGCGGCGCGCTCAGCGCCATGTGGCTCTATGCCATGAGCAGCGGCAGCGCAGCGCGCGGCGCACTCGTGATGCTGGTGTTCTCGCTCGGCACGGTGCCGCTGTTGTTTCTGCTCGGTGCGCTGCAGTCGTTTCTGCCGCGCGGCTGGATGAAGTACATCGTCAAGGGCAGCGCCGTGCTGGTCGTGACGCTGGGGCTGTCGATGCTCGTCAAGGGCATCCGCCTGTTTGGTATGTAAACAAAACCCGCACAGGACACCGTCCTGTGCGGGTTTTCGTATATACGGTATCAGTCCAGCTTCAGGTCGCCCTCGCGGATCCAGCCGAGGCGGCGGCACAGCAGGCCGATCGCCCAGCAGATCACGGCCGGGAGCACGAAGCAGACCATGATGAGACCGATCCAGTCCATGGCCCCGGGCTGGATGGCCACGGCGCCGTTGGCAATGGCGGCCTCGCTCGGCGCGACCCAGCCGGTCCACACGCCGATGGGGCCGCACAGGCCGCATGTGCCCATGCCGGAGTTGACGGCCGCGCCATTCATCTGGAGCTTGAACACACACGTAGCGATCGGGCCCGTGATGGCCGACGTCACGATGGCGGGGATCCAGATCTTCGGGTTGCGCACGATGTTGCCCATCTGCAGCATGCTCGTGCCGAGGCCCTGGCTGACCAGACCGCCCCAGCCGTTTTCGCGGAAGCTCAGCACGGCGAAGCCCACCATGTTCGCGCAGCAGCCGGCCACGGCCGCGCCGCCTGCGAGCCCCGTGAGGGAGAGCGCCGCGCAGATGGCGGCTGACGAGATCGGCAGCGTGAGCGCGATGCCCACAATGACCGACACGAGGATGCCCATGACGAACGGCTGCTGCTCGGTCGCCCACATGATGAGCGTGCCGACCCAGCTGGCCGCCTTGCCGATGGGCGCGGCCACGAGCATGGCCAGCCCAATGCCGACGAGGATCGTGACGATGGGCGTGACGAGGATGTCCACCTTCGTCTCCTTGCTCACGGCCTTGCCGAACTCGGCCGCGACGATCGCCGTCACGAGCACGGCCAGCGGGCCGCCGGCGCCGCCCATGGCATTGGTCGCATAGCCGACCGGGACGAGCGAGAACAGCACCATCGCCGGCGCGTGCAGCGCGTAGCCGATGGCCACCGCCATCGCCGGGCCGACCATGAGCGATGCGCACCCGCCGATCGTGTAGCCGACCGCGGCGTCGCCCTTGCCGAGGGTGAAGATGATCGCGTTGAGAAAACCGATGTGGAACTGCTGACCGAGCGTGTTGAGAATCGTGCCGATCAGCAGCGAGCAGAACAGCCCCTGCGCCATCGCGCCGAGCGCGTCGATGCCGTAGCGCCGCAGAGAGATCTCAATATCCTTTCGCTTCAGAAAGTCCCGGAACCGCTGCATAGTGTATTCCTCCAGAAAAACAAGTATGCTTTACATATGTCATGACACCTGTAAAGCATACTATAAAGACTTCCTCTGCACTTGTCAACTAAAATAAACTTCTGTCAATCGTCCAGCAGCAGGCCGGCCGCTTTCAGCGCGGCGCAGGCGCGCTCGCACGCGGCCGCGTCCGGGCAGCGCAGCGTGTGCAGATGGATGCCGCCGGTGAGCATGCTCAGTGGGGCGGCGTCGTGCGCCTGCACGCGCGCGAGAAACTGCTCCACATCGTAGCGGCTGCTGATCTGCAGCTGGCCGGTGAGCTGGCCGTAGACCGGGTGCTCGACGATGACATCGAGCACGGTGCAGCCGTTGTCGACGAGGATGTCGAGTTCCTGTCCGGTCTGCGCGAGCGTGTGGCGGCAGGCGATCGTGCGCGTGATGCCGTCCGTCGCCCGCGGCAGCACGTAGCCGCGCGGGGTAGCGGAGATCTCGGCGCCGCCGGCGCGCAGCAGCGCAATGTCGCCCACGATGATCTGGCGGCTGACATTCTGCTCGGCGGCGAGGGCCGACGCGCTCACGGGCCGGTCGGCCGTCCGGAGCCGGTCAAGAATGGCCTGACGGCGGGATGCGGCGTCCATGGCTCAGCCCTGCGACTTTCCGCCGGCGTTGAGCAGGTCGAGCTTGATCTTCAGCAGCTTTTCCGACAGGTCAACGTAGTAATTGTGCGGATAGTCAAAGCGCAGCACCTCCGGCCAGAGTGTGGTGAGCTGGTCGGCGCAGTAGGCGCGGATGTCGTCGAGCGCGGGCTTTTGGTACACGAGCTGGCCGCCGCGGAAGATGGGCACCTGCAGCTCGCGCGCCGTGAAGTTGGTGAGCACCTTCTTCTTCCATGTTGCGTCGGGATCACAGATCTCGAGCGGCTGCGTGTCGTCCACGACCTCATCGTGCAGGCAGATGTAGTCCGCCTCGGCCATGCCGGAGTCCTTGCTGTAGAAGCGGTAGACCTTTTTGAAATGCGGGTTTGTGATCTTGCCGACGTTCTCGCTGATCTTGATCTTCGGGATGATGTTGCCGTCTGCATCCTCGATGGCCGCGAGCTTGTACACGCCGCCGAACACCGGCTCGCTGCGCGCGGTGATGAGCCGCTCGCCCACACCGAAGCTGTCGACCTGCGCGCCCTGGCGCAGCAGCCCCGCGATCAGGCGCTCATCGAGCGCGTTGGACACGGTGATCTTGCAGTCGGGCCAGCCGGCGTCGTCGAGCATTTTGCGCGCCTTCTTCGTCAGGTAGGCGATATCGCCGGAGTCGAAGCGGATGCCGCAGTGCGTGATGCCCTTCGGCCGCAGCACTTCGTTGAACGCGCGGATGGCGTTCGGCACGCCGGACTGCAGGCTGTTGTAGGTGTCGACGAGCAGGGTGGCGTTGTCGGGATAGGTCTCACAGTAGGCGCGGAAGGCGTCGAGCTCGGAGTCGAACATCTGCACCCAGGAGTGCGCCATCGTGCCGCCGGCGTACACGCCGTACACCTCGTCCGAGATCGTGCAGGCGGTGCCAGCGCAGCCGCCGATGTAGGCCGCGCGCGCGCCGAGGATCGCCCCGTCGGCGCCCTGTGCGCGGCGGGAGCCGAACTCGAGCACCGTGCGCCCGTTCGCCGCGCGGCAGATGCGGCTGGCCTTCGTGGCGATCAGGCTCTGGTGGTTGATCTGCAGCAGCAGATACGTCTCCACGAGCTGCGCCTGAATGGCGGGTGCGCGCACCGTGATGAGCGGCTCACGCGGGAACACGGGCGTGCCCTCCGGCACGGCCCAGATGTCGCCGGTGAAGCGGAAGTTTTTCAGGTAGTCCAGAAATGCCTCGCTGAACAGCTTCCGGCTGCGCAGATAGGCAATGTCATCGTCGGTGAAGTGCAGGTTCTCGATGTAGTCGATGATCTGCTCGAGACCGGCGGCGATGGCATAGCCGCCGTCATCCGGTACGCTGCGGAAGAACACATCGAAATACGTGATGCGGTCCTGCATGCCGTGCTCGAGATAACCGTTGCCCATCGTCAGCTCATAGAAGTCGCAGAGCATGGTCATGTTCAGCGCTTTGTTGGGGTCCATTGACCTCGCCTCCTGAATGGTCTGCGGGGATGCAGACAAGTAAAATATAGTCCCTTTGATTATAACGATTGTCGCCCGGTAAAGCAACGATTATAAAATTAACAAGGGAAAACGCGCGAAAATTCGTTTCGCGCCGTTGACATCAAAAAACGCGCGTTGTATCTTTATAAAGTAACATCAAACAGGAGGACAAACCACCATGTCTTTGACCCCGGAACGCACGGCCGAGCTTCAGGAGCTTTGCCGTCAGTATCGGATCGACGTACTCACCGCCATCCACGGCGCGCAGTCCGGCCACCCGGGCGGCAGCCTGTCCGTTTGTGAGATCCTCACGCTGCTGTATCAGCAGCGCATGCATGTGGACGCCGCGCACCCCGACGATCCGGACCGTGACCGGCTCGTGCTCTGCAAGGGCCACGCCGCGCCCATGCTCTACCGCAATCTGATCGGCAAGGGCTTTCTGCCCCCCGAGAGCATGAACACCCTGCGTCAGACCGGCAGCCCCCTGCAGGGCCACCCGTGCATGCGCACGCCGGGTGTGGACATGCCGTCCGGCCCGCTGGGCATCGGCCTGGCTGCCGCGCAGGGCATGGCCCTCGGTCTGAAGCTGAACCATTCCGACGCGCGCGTGTACGCCGTGCTCGGCGACGGCGAGCTCGATGAGGGCGCCGTCTGGGAGGCGGCCGCTTCTGCCGTGAAGTTCGGGCTCGATAACCTCACCGCCATCGTGGACTGGAACAAGGTCCAGCTTGACGGCACGACCGACGAGATCATGCCGCTGCGTGACCTGCCCGGCAAATGGAAGGCCTTCGGCTGGAACGTGCTGCGCTGCGACGGGCACGATCTCGCGGCGCTCGACGCCGCGCTCGATGCGGCCGTGGCCTGCAAGGGCGTGCCGACCGTGATCCTCGCCGACACGGTCAAGGGCAAGGGCGTGTCTTTCATGGAGGGCAAGTCCGCCTGGCACGGCAAGGCCATTCCGGACGCGGAATTCGCGCAGGCAATGCAGGAACTGGGAGGTAACGTCTGATGGGAAAATCCATTCGTGAAGTTTACGGCACCGTGCTCGCCGAGCTCGGCGACACCAATGAGAACATCGTCGTGCTCGACGCTGACCTGTCCGGTTCCACCAAGAGTGGCATCTTCGCCAAGGCGCACCCCGAGCGTCACTTCAACATGGGCATTGCCGAGTCGGACATGGTCGCCACGGCGGCGGGCCTTGCCACGACCGGCAAGATCCCGTTCGTGAACACGTTCACCGTTTTTCTGACCACGCTGGGCCTCATCTCTGCGCGCGCACAGGTGTGCTACGGCAATCTGAACGTGAAGTTCGGCGGCGCCTACTGCGGCATGTCCGATGCGCTCGACGGCGCGACGCACCACGCCACGGAGGACATCGCCGTCATGCGCGCGCTGCCGAACATGACCGTGCTCGTCCCGTCGGACGCGGCCAGCACCCGCTGGGCCACGAAGTACGCCGTGGACACCTACGGCCCGATGTACCTGCGCCTGTCGCGCGACGTGTACCCGGACCTGTATGACGAGAACACGAAGTTCGAGTGCGGCAAAGGCGCCGTCGTGCGCGACGGCACGGACGTGACCGTCATCGCCTGCGGCATCCTCGTGCACAAGGCGCTTGAAGCGGCTGAGCAGATGGCTGCGCGCGGCGTGTCCGTGCGCGTGGTGGACATGTACTCCATCAAGCCCATCGACCGCGAGCTCATCCTGCGCTGCGCGCAGGAGACCGGCGCCATCGTTACCGCCGAGGAGCACAACATCTACGGCGGCCTCGGCAGCGCCGTGGCGGAAGTGCTCGCCTGGGGCGGCGCGGCTGCGCCGACGGAGTTTGTCGGCATCCCCGACACGTTCACCGAGACCGGCAAGTACACCGACCTGCTGGCCAAGTACGGCGTGGACGCGGCCGGCGTCGTGCGCGGCATCGAGCGGGTGCTCGCGCGCAAGCACTGAGTTTTTTGCACTTAAGCCGGCAGGCAGGACGCCTGCCGGCTTTTTTCGGAGGAAGATCATGCAGCGATTCTTTGCCCCCGGCCGCACGGAGCTGGCCGGGAACCATACCGATCATCAGCTCGGCCGCGTGCTGGCGGCGTCCGTGGATGTGGGCATCACCGCGCGCGCGACGCGCCGGCGCGACCGCCGCGTGTGCATCCACTCGAAGGGGTTCCGGCCGTTCACGGTCGCGCTCGACGATCTGGCCGTGGATCCGCACGCGTATGGCAAGCCGTGGGCGCTCGTGCGCGGCATGGCGGCGGCCATTCTGGACGCTGGCGGCGCGGTCGGCGGCTTCGAGGCGTGGGCGTCCTCCGCGCTCAAGCCGGGCGGCGGCCTGTCGTCCTCGGCCGCGTTTGAGATCCTCGTCGGCCGCATCTTCAACGCGCTCTACAATGGCGGCGCGTTCTCGCCCGAGCAGCTCGCGCGCTTCGGCCAGCAGGCGGAAAACCGCCACTTCGGCAAGCCGTCCGGCCTCATGGATCAGCTCGCGTGCGCGCTCGACGGTGCGGTGTATATCGACTTCGCCGCCGGGGAGATCGCTCCGGTCGCGGCGCCGTTTGCCGACATGGGCCTCACGCTCAGCCTGACGGATACCGGCGGCAGCCACGCGGGGCTGACGGCGGCGTATGCGGCATTGCCGGCCGATATGTGCAGCGTGGCGCGGCGCTTCGGCGCCGAGACGCTCTCGCAGGTCGACCCGGCGGATTTTTACGCCCACCGGCAGCCGGGCCTTGCCGACGACCGCGCGGCGCACTTTTTTGAGGAGAACGCGCGCGTACCGCAGATGCGCGATGCGCTCGTGCGCCGGGACGCTGCGGCCTATCTGCGCCTGATGAACGCCTCCGGCCGCTCGTCGGAACAGCTGCTGCGCAACATCCGCGCCCCGGGCGGCGACGACCGGCTCGAGCGCGGCCTGCAGCGCGCGGCCGAGCTGCTCGACGGCGTGGGCGCGTGGCGCGTGCACGGCGGCGGCTTTGCCGGGTGCGTGCAGGCGCTCATGCCGCGCGATGCCTTCCCCGCCTACCGCAAGGGGATGGAGGCGCTCTTCGGCCACGGCTCCTGCCGGGAGCTGCACATGACCGGTGCAAAATAAAAAATCAGCCCGCTTCCGATCGGAAGCGGGCTGTTTGATATTCTTTATTTGAGCCGGATATTCAGCAGCACGGGGTTGTGGTCGGAGAACCGGAACCCGTCGTCCTGCGCCTGTACGCTTGTGAGCTCCACGTTCGGCGAGAGAATGAAGCCGTCGATCACGTAGTGCTGCGTGGCGTCGCTCTCGGCGTCGTAGGGCTGGTTGTCGAGGCGGCAGGTCGGTGCGGACGTGTCATAGGCAAAGCGCCAGCCGTCGGGCAGCATGCTGTCGTCGAGCGTGCCGGGCGTCCAGAGTTCGGCGTTCTTGATCGGGTACTTGTCCAGCCCGCCGGGGAACGTCTGGTTGAAGTCGCCGCCGGCGATGACGTAGTTGCCCTTGGCGTATTCCTGCTCGAGGAACGACTTGAGTGCGGCGGTCTGCGCGGCCTTGCCCTCGCCGTCGTCATAGGCCTCCAGGTGGAGGTTGACGAGCACGAGCTGCGCGTCCGTGCCCTCGAGGTCGATATACACCGGCATCAGGCAGCGCTTGAGGTTGGCCACCGACACCGGCCACTTGAACGGGCTCGGCAGGGCGATGCGCTCGGCCGAGGCGATGGGCGCGGTCGCGAGCGTCATGATGCCGGAACTCACCTTGCCGATCGGCGGGGTGGGGTAGGGCACGAAGGCGCATTTATAGTTGCGCGCGTGCGCGGTGTCCAGTCCGGTCTCAGTGCGCATGCGTTCGGCCTCTTCGATGCCGTAGGAGCGGGTCGAGGGGTCGGCCTCGATCTCCTGCAGGAACGTGAAGTCGGCGTCCAGCGCCTCCACGGTGCTGACGATGCCGTCCATGTTCTTTTCCACGACGGCCTTGCTCGGTGCGCGGACCTGCTTGCCGCCGTCCATGAAGAAATCGGACTCCTCGCCCAGTCCGGCGTAGCCGACGTTCCACGTCAGGATGGACACGTCGTCGCCCGGGGCGAAGCTGGCGGTGCTGTTCTCGCCGTGGGTCACGACGGCGGTCTCGGTCTTGACATTCAGCTGCGTGGCGGTCAGCCAGATGAGCAGCGCGGCGACCAGGCCGACGATGACGGCCAGAATGATGAGAATGATCTTGAGCGGTTTTTTCATGGGGCAGTTCCCTCCTCGGGGGCAGTGTACCACAATCTCCCGCGCCATGCAAACACAATCTTGACGTGATCTTTACCCAAACCTTACCGATTGAGCAGCCAGATGCCGAGGTTCAGATATGCCGCGAACAGCAGCCAGAGCAGATACGGTGCGCTCAGCCATGCAGCCGTGGCATTGCGGCGGGAAAAATCCGCGATCATAAACAGCACGAGCGCGATCAGCCCCACGAGCCAGAAAAACGCCGGCCCGTGTGCACCCAGCAGGAAAAACAGCACCGGCCACAGGCCGTTGACGGCCAGCTGGATGCTCCAGAGCGCGGTAGCCTCCTGGCGCGCGCGGCCGGTGCTGCTGCGCCAGACAAGCCCCATCGCGATGCCCATGAGCAGGTACAAAATCGTCCACGCGATGGGAAACAGCCAGTCCGGCGGGGCGGCCGGCGGCTTTGTCAGCAGGTCAAAGCCGGCCATGCCTGCGCGGGTGGCGAAGCTCGACGCGCCGCCGACGGCCAGCGCGATCGCGCAGAAGGCAACATATGGGCGGATGCGCTTCCATTTGTTCAACTTGCATCACCTCGGACGAGATCGGGATAGTATAAGTTTACGCGCCTTCCTCTTGTTAAATACGTCTGAGTTGTGGTAAACTGGTTGCGCAATTTTGACACAAACGGAGGTTTCCGATATGAATTATGAACATCTGAAGCAGGCCGACCCGGAGCTGTACGCCTCCATGGAGCGGGAGCTGGGGCGCCAGCGCGACCATCTGGAGCTGATCGCGTCCGAGAATTTTACGAGCCCGGCCGTGATGGAGGCCGTGGGCAGCCACCTGACGAATAAGTACGCCGAGGGCTACCCCGGCGCGCGCTATTACGGCGGCTGCGACTACGTCGACGAGGTCGAGCGTCTGGCCATCGACCGCGTGACGCGGCTCTTCGGCGCCGACCATGCCAATGTCCAGCCGCACTCCGGCTCGCAGGCGAATATGGCCGTGTACGCGGCGCTGCTGCAGCCGGGCGACCGCATCCTCGGCATGAACCTCTCCCACGGCGGCCACCTGACGCACGGCAGCAAGGCGTCCCTGTCCGGGAAATATTTTGAGGCGCATTTTTACGGCGTCGACCCCGAGACCGAGACCATCGACTATGACGCGCTCGCGCGTGTGGCCGAGGAGGTCCGACCGAAGCTCATCATCGCCGGGGCGAGCGCCTATCCGCGCGTGATCGACTTTGCGCGCTTCCGCGCTGTTGCCGATTCCGTCGGCGCGTACCTGATGGTCGACATGGCGCACATCGGCGGCCTCGTCGCCGCGGGCGTGCACCCGAGTCCGGTGCCGTATGCCGATGTCGTCACCTGCACGACGCACAAGACGCTGCGCGGCCCGCGCGGTGCGATCATTCTCTGCCGGGACGAGCTTGCCAAAAAGATCGACAGCGCCGTTTTCCCCGGCACGCAGGGCGGCCCGCTCATGCACGTCATCGCCGGCAAGGCGGTCTGCTTCGGCGAGGCGCTGCAGCCGGCCTTCCGCGCCTATCAGCAGCAGGTGGTCAAAAATGCCGCCGTGCTCGCCGAGACGCTGCAGCAGGGCGGTGTGCGCCTTGTCTCCGGCGGCACGGACAACCACCTCATGCTGGCCGACGTCTACAGCCGCGGCCGCACCGGCGCGCAGATGCAGGACCTGCTCGACGCGGCGAACATCACCGCCAATAAGAACACCATCCCGTTCGACACGCAGTCCGTGCGCGTCACGAGCGGCGTGCGTCTCGGCACGCCGGCCGTCACGACCCGCGGCATGGGCGAGGACGAAATGCGCGAGATCGGCGCGCTCATCTGCCGCCTGATCGACGAGGGTGAGGCCGCCGTGCCCGCCGTGCGTGCGCAGGTGCTGGATCTGTGCGCGCGCTTCCCGCTCTATCCGGATCTGCACATGTAATGTCCAAACGGCAAAACCGCGCTCCCGTCAATCGGGAGCGCGGTTTTTCTTATGGCTTGCACGCGCCGCAGGGCGCATAGCCTGCGGCCTGCGCCTGTGCGGCGCTGTCAAACGAGACGAGGTTCTCGTCCTTGATCTTGGCGGCGTACTGGCACGACGGGCGGTGGTATTTCTTTGCCTTGCGGCTGGCGACACAGGTCGATTCCACCACCGTGTCGGGTGCGGGCGTCGGCTCCGGGGTAGCCGTCGGCTCCGGCGTTGCGGCTTCCGGCGCCGGCGTGAGCGGCGGCGCGTCACGCTCCGTCGTGATGACGACGGCGGCCGCCGGTGTCTGCGCCGCGCGCACGGTGACAAAACCGGCGTACCCCACGGTGACGGCGAGCACGAGCACCAGCTCCACAAACCACCACGTTTTCCACAGCCGTGCCGCGCGCGGCGCGTATTGCAGCGCGAGCAGCAGCACCGCCGCCTCCAGCGCTGCGATGCCCCAGCCGACCAGCCCGCAGGCGAGCAGGACGATGCTCCCGACCGCGCAGGCACAGCCCAGCAGCACCTTCCAGATGCGGCTCCATCCGATATGCATCCCGTTTTCCCCCTCAAAAATAACAAATGCGGATTTTCTTTCCTGTTTTTTCTCTCTATAAATTGTTTATTCTATCCGTTTCCGCAAAAAAATCAAGCCCTAAATGAAAAAAGTCTTACCTTTTTGCAAATTTTGTGTTAAACTATCTATCAGGGGGCAGGGTTGCGGCCGCAGTGCGGCTGCAATGCCGCCCTGCTTTGTTTGTTTTTGGTTTTGTTTGGCTGAGGAAAGGATATTCAGATGTACGAAATTGGTCAGTTGATCGTGTATGGCAACGAGGGTGTCTGCCGTGTGGAGGAGATCGGCACGCCGAAGATCTCCGGCGTGGACAAGCACCGGGACTACTATACGCTTGCCCCCATTTACCGCGAGGGCAAGGTGTTCACGCCCGTGGACAGCAAGGTGTTCATGCGGCCCGTGATCACGCGCGAGGAGGCGCTCGCGCTTATTGACCGCATCCCGCAGATGACCGCGCAGGTCTATGAAAACGCCAACCTCCGCTTTCTCAACGAGCACTATCAGCAGTGCATTCAGGATTACACCTGCGCCGATCTCCTGCAGCTGATCAAGGACGTGCGCGCCAAGCGCCGGCTGATGACCGCGCGCGGCAAAAAGCTCGGCCTTGTCGACGAGCGCTACATGAAGCGCGCCGAGGAGATGCTCCACGGGGAGCTGGCCGTCGCGCTGGGCGTGACGCGTGAGCAGGTGCCGCAGTTCATTGCCGACGCGCTCGGCGATGCAGGCGAGCCGGAGGCTGCCCTTGCCTGAATCCAAACCCAAAATCCCGCCGGACACAGTATCCGGCGGGATTTTTTTGCATTTTGCCCTTGACAGACGGGCAAACTGCGTGTATGCTACGGCTTGAATTCGGGATTCGTTCCCGATTTGGAGGCGAAACCATGCGAAACAGTTATCACACGCAGCAGCGCTGTGCGCTGCTGGCGTTTTTGTCTGCGCACGCGGACGAGCAGTTCACGGTCGAGCAGCTGCTCGCGGCCATGGGCGACGAGGCCCCCGGCCGCAGCACGGTCTACCGTGCGCTCGACCGCCTGGTCGAGGAGGGCACCGTGCGCCGCTTCGCGCCCGAGAGCGGCGGCAGCGCGGCCTATCAGGCCATGGACCCCGGCCACTGCGACGCGCACCTGCACCTCAAGTGCGTGGACTGCGGGCGGCTGATCCATCTGGACGAGGACGTGTCCGACGCGCTGCAGTCGGACCTGCTGCGCGCGGCCGGCTTCACGGTCGACGGCCGCAGCACGACGATCTACGGCACGTGCGCCGCCTGCGGCAGAAAGCGTGACGGCCATGCGTAAGAGCCTGTGTGTGCTGCTGGCGGCGGTGCTGGCCGTGTCGGCGTTTTCGGGCTGCACCGTGCAGCGAAACCCGGCCGCGGACGACGGCAAGCTCCACGTCGTCACGACGATCTTCGCGCCCTATGATTTTGCGCGCCAAGTCGGCGGGGACGATGTGTCGGTCACGATGCTGCTGCGCCCCGGCTGCGAGGTGCACGCCTATGAGCCGACGCCGAAGGACATCATCGCCATCCGCAATGCCGACGTGTTCATCTACGTCGGCGGCGAGTCGGATGCATGGGTCAAGACCGTGCTCGAGGGTGTGGACAACCCGAACCTGCGCGTTGTGACGCTCATGGACTGCGTGGAGCTGCTCGATGAGGAGACTGTCGAGGGCATGCAGACGGAAAAGCATGACCATGACCATGCTGCTGATGACGCGGAGCCGGACGAGCATGTCTGGACGTCCCCGCGCAACGCGGCGCGCATCTGCCGGAAGCTCGCCGATACGTTCGCTGCGGCGGACAGCGCGCACGCGGCGGCGTATGCGCAGCGGTGTGGGGACTATGTGGAGAAATTAAACCAGCTGGACGCGGAATTTCAGGATATGGTGGAGCATGCTGCGCGGAAAACGATGGTTTTTGCAGACCGGTTCCCATTACGATACTTTGCCGATGCCTATGGTCTGGACTATTATGCTGCCTATCCCGGCTGCGCGGACGCGGCCGAGCCCTCGGCGGCCACGGTGGCGTTTCTGATCGACAAGGTGCGCGCGGAGGGCATCCCGGTCGTGTTCACGATCGAGCTGTCAAACGGCAAGCTCGCCGACACGATCTGCGAGGCCACGGGCGCGAAAAAACTGGAGTTTGCGACCTGTCACAACGTGACGGCGCAGGCATTTGCAGACGGCGCAACGTACCTGCAGCTCATGGAGCGCAACGTGCAGGCGCTGCGGGAGGCATTGAACTGATATGGCACTCATTACTTGTGAACACGTCTGCCTCGGCTACGACGGGCAGACGGTGCTGCGCGACGTGAACTTCACGGTCTCGCGCGGCGATCTGTTGTGCGTGGTCGGCGAAAACGGCTCCGGCAAGTCCACGCTCATCAAGGGCCTGCTCGGGCTCAAGGCGCCGGAGCAGGGCAGCATCACGCTTGGCGACGGCCTCGTGCGCAACGAGATCGGCTATCTGCCGCAGCAGACGCAGCTCCAGCGCGACTTTCCCGCGAGCGTGGCGGAGGTCGTGCGCTCGGGCTGCATCAACCAGATGCACGGCCGCCCGTTTTACTCGCGGGCTGACCGCGCCCGCGCGCAGGAGAACATGGAGCGCATGGGCATCGAGGATCTGGCGCACCACAGCTATCAGGCGCTCTCCGGCGGCCAGCAGCAGCGCGTGCTGCTCGCGCGCGCCCTGTGCGCCACGCGCAAGCTCCTGCTGCTCGATGAGCCGGTCACGGGCCTCGACCCCGTGGCGACGGGGGAGCTGTATAACCTCATCAAGCTCGTGAACCTCTGCAATGACATCACGGTCATCATGGTCACGCACGACATCGACGCTGCTCTGCGCTACGCCACGCACGTGCTGCACCTGGGGCACCAGCAGCTCTTTTTTGGCACGGCGGCGGCCTATAAGCAGAGCGACGCCGCGCGCCGGTTCCTGGGAGGGCGGAAGCTATGAAAGCCATCCTCGAAATGCTGTCGTATCCGTTTCTTGTGCGCGCGCTCGTCGTGGGCGTGCTCGTGTCGCTGTGCGCGTCTCTGCTCGGCGTGTCGCTCGTGCTCAAGCGCTATTCTATGATCGGCGACGGGCTGAGCCATGTCGGCTTCGGTGCGCTCGCCATCGCCACGGCGCTCAATCTCGCGCCGCTGGCCGTGGCAGTGCCGGTCGTGGTCGTGGCGGCGTTTTTGCTGCTGCGTCTGTCGCAAAACGGCAAGCTCAAGGGCGACGCTGCGATCGCGCTGCTCTCGAGCAGCGCGCTGGCCATCGGTGTGATGACCGTGTCCATGACCAGCGGCATGAACACCGATGTGAATAACTACATGTTCGGCAGCATCCTGTCGCTGTCGTCGGCCGATCTGCGCCTGAGCCTCATCTTGTCGGCGGCGGTGCTGGCGCTGTTCGTGCTGTGCTATCCGCGCATTTTCGCCGTCACGTTCGATGAGACGTTCTCGCGCGCGACCGGCGTGCACACGCAGGCGTACAACATGCTGCTCGCGGTGCTCACGGCGGTCACAATCGTGCTGGGCATGCGTATGATGGGCGCGCTGCTCATCTCGAGCCTCATCATCTTCCCGGCGCTGACGGCCATGCGCGTGTTCGGCACCTTCCGCTCGGTCACGATCTGCGCGGCCGTGGTGTCGGTGGTGAATTTTCTGCTCGGCATGGTGCTGTCCTACGTGCTCGAGACGCCGTCCGGCGCGAGCGTCGTGGTGGTCGACCTTGTGGTGTTCCTGCTCTTTTGCGGCGTGCAGCGGATCCGGTGCCGCGTGGAAAAATAACAGACAAAGCGGCGGCTCCGACCGGAGCCGCCGCTTTCCATTTCATCAGCACTGCATCTGCTTGAGCATCTCCTGGCGCAGGTGCGCAATGATGCGCTTTTCGAGCCGGCTGATGTAGCTCTGCGAGATGCCCAGCAGGTCCGCGACCTCTTTTTGCGTGGCCTCGCGCGCGCCGCCGATGCCGAAGCGCAGCAGAATGATCTGCCGGTCGCGCTCGCCGAGCGTTTCGATGGCGCGCAGGAGCATGGCGCGCTCCGCGTCGTCCTCAAGCGGGCGGCTCACGGTGTCGGCGTCTGTGCCGAGAATGTCCGAGAGCAGCAGCTCGTTGCCGTCCCAGTCGGTGTTGAGCGGCTCGTCGATGCTCACCTCCGTTTTCTGCGCACTGCATTTGCGCAGGTACATGAGGATCTCGTTTTCGATACAGCGTGAGGCATAGGTCGCGAGCTTGATGTTCTTGTCCGGCTTGAAGGTGTGGATGGCCTTGATGAGGCCGATCGTGCCGATCGAGATCAGGTCCTCGATGTGGATGCCCGTGTTTTCAAACCGGCGCGCGATGTACACCACCAGCCGCAGGTTGTGCTCGATGAGCAGGGAAGCGGCCTCCTCGCTCCCGGCGGCGAGTGCCCGGATGGCCTGCTGCTCGGCCGCGCGGTCGAGCGGGGCGGGCATGGTGTCGCTCCCACCGATGTAAAACAGCCCCGGCGCGCCGCCGCGCAGGCGCAGCCGCAGCGCCGCCCAGAGCGTATGTAGTTTTTCCAGTAGTTTTGGCACGAAAACTCCTCCTCAGCTTTTTGGCGGCAGCACCATGGCAAATGCGCCGTCGGATGTGAGCGCCTGCGCGCTCAGCACCAGCAGCATCGGCTCCGCCGCGCCGTCGATCATCACACTGTCCGGCCGGAACGCCGGCAGCAGCGCGCCGGCCACGCCAACCGCGCGGTACGGCAGCAGCACGACCCGCCCGGTGCACTCCGGCAGCGCGCCGAGCACTTCCAGCGCCTGCACCGCGTCGTCCGGCAGCGCGTGCAGCGCCGGAAACATCGGCAGCACCGCCGCGCGCTCGACCACCGCCGCCGGCAGGCCGGATACCGGGTCGTGCAGGTCGTTGCCGCTGTCGCGCAGAGCCTTGAGCGTCACGCTGCGGCCGGCGAGCATGACCGTCACGGTGCGCACCTCGCGGTCGGCAGCCTTTGCCCGCCGGCGGAACACGAGCGACACGGCCGCATAGCACGCGGCGAACGACAGCGCCAGCACCCGGCCCGACACCGTCACGAGCGCGCCACTGCCCGGCGACACGCCCGCGAGCATGCTCGCTGCGTACACCGCGCCGCCGAACGCGGCCGACACGGCGAAAAACACCACCGTGCACCGCACGAGATGTGCCTCCCCGCCGAAGGCGATGAGCGCCATGGCCGCGCCGAGTGCGAGCTTCATCGCGCCGTTTGCCAGCCACCCGCAGCCGGGCAGGACCATGAGCGCCGCATACAGCGCGCCGATGAGCGCCGCGAGCGCGTACCGCCAGCGGCGCAGCACCACGCCGCACACGCGCGCCGATGCCAGCACCAGGCAGTAGTCGATCAGCAGATTCAGCCCGAACAGGCTGTCGAGATAGATGACGTCCATGGTGGTATCCTAGCACGCCGCGCGCGGGAAATTGCGCAAAAGCAGCCTGCCGGAAAACCTGACAGAAAGTCCATGCATCGCCGGGGCGGGAAATGCCGCAGAGCGTTGCTTTTGCGCGAAGCGGCTGGTATAATGTTGCGTGATTTCGGAATTCGGCGCGCGGGCCGACCGCGC
>ENA-OUNS01001274-OUNS01001274.1-human-gut-metagenome-genome-assembly--contig:-NODE-1274-length-18596-cov-6.105981_pt1 | contig 18596 bp, 18 predicted proteins | sample MGYA00243237_ERZ505104 | MGnify/ENA primary metagenome ERZ505104 (study PRJEB26097, sample SAMN02711295) | human gut metagenome | biome: Gut microbiome | host: Homo sapiens | place: Denmark...
GCGATTATCTCAGAAATGTGGTAAGATGAACAGGTACTGATTATTGAGGATTTACTTTATCTGTCCGTTTGATGTATTTCAAAAGGGTTTGCACAAATATACATTTGAAAATCAATGTATAGAAATGCCGGAACTAAAACTGGATGATGAAACAAGAAAGATATTTCTGTGTGCAGGAGGAACGGCAGATGATGTGTCAGATGATATGAAAGATTTTTTAGACTGGCTTATCGGAAAACGAGGAAAATCAGAACTGGTAAAAGCATTAGATAATGCCGTGCAGAAAGCACGGGATCATGAGGAATGGAGGCTTGAGTATATGACATTACTTATGAGAGATCAGGAAATGATAAGAAGGGGACGGGAGGAAGGACGACTTCAGGAGATTTTTTTGTCGGTACAGGAAGGTGATTATTCGATAGAAAGAGGCGCACAAAAATCCAATATGTCTGAGAAAGAATTTGAAGAGTTAATGGTAAAGGAAGGCTATAAGCTGCCGGCAGAGGCTTAAGTGTATTTATAATATGAGAAAATACGGCATATCAAAAGAGAAGCTCTTGAGATATTCCGCAAAAACCTGTATGATTAGATTATTATAAATAAATTAATCAAGATATGCGAAGCAACGTAAAAGACTTGTTGCTTCGCATATTTTAGATTATGTGAAATTTAATAAAAGATATAGTTGTGGCACCTTTTTTTATCATATATAATAATTATAGGGAGAGAATAATTGTGAGGGAAAGCAGATAAATGAAGAAACATGAAGAGCTTAGCTTTACGGATGATAGATCTAAATCTTATAGAACGTGGAGCAGACCATAATGACTTACGAAAAAATTACATCATATTCATCTGTCCGTTTGATGTAGAGGAATGGAGGCTTGAGTATATGACATTACTTATGAGAGATCAGGAAATGATAAGAAGGGGACGACTTCAGGAGATTTTTTTGTCGGTACAGGAAGGCGATTATTCGATAGAAAGAGCAGCACAGAAAGCTGGTATGGATATCCAAAGTGTTGAGAAAGCGATGGTAGATGCTGGATATAAGATTCCGGAATGTGTTTAATACTTAGAAACAGGGGATATCATTTTGGCAAGTTTGATGTCTATTATCCTTGGGATGTGATGAATTATTTGGGATTGGCAGATGATTTGAAAAATAAGTTTACACTGTTGGGAGATACAATAGGTGATTTATATAGAACATTATTTATATTTGTTTAAACAACATAATCGTCCGTGGTCGGATATGGAAAAAGGTATATTTATCATGATCATGGCATTTACAGTTGCTATGTGCTTTATTGCAGTATTAAGAAAAAAGATAAATATCTTAAAGGCAATAGCGATAATCTGTCTGGTAATATGCTTTTGCTTTTTGTATGCAACAACGCTTTTTACAAGGCAGCCGCTGGAAAGCAGGCAGTTTAGATGCTTATTGGCACAGGATTGGAAATTGTTTGCAGCGGGAGTGCAAAGTGAGCGTGATCAGGTAACGCTAAATGTGATTTTATTTTTGCCATTTGGCATTTTATGGGACATTATAAGGGAAAACAAAAGCAGTTTGAAGGAATGTGCCGTTATCGGAGGTCTTATTTCACTTTCAGTGGAAACTATGCAGTATATTTCTGCAAGAGGAGTCTTTGATATTGAGGATCTGCTGACAAATATAATAGGAATGATAATTGGCACAGTGATAATAAAAGTAATTTATATTATATAAGCGACCATGGAATATGAAGCGATTGTGAGTGCTGAAGATTATAAAATATATGTTATAAACGATAAGGCTGTCATAACATCAAGTGACGTTGAAGAGTCAAAAATAAAAGATGCTATAGGATAATAAGGTTATAATATAGACAACAAAAGGAGAAAGAATTACTATGAATTTTATATTTGTGGCACTGGGCGGTGCTGTAGGTGCAATGGCCAGATATGCTATCAGCCTTATACCATTAAAAAATGAATTTCCTTTTTTGACTTTGATCACCAATGTGATCGGTGCAATTCTGATTGGATTTATTGCTGGAATAACAAGTGGCAGGGATGGAGTATCCAGGAACATGGTTTTATTTTGGAAGACTGGTGTATGCGGTGGCTTTACCACATTTTCTACATTTTCGCTGGAATCCTATAATCTGTTTGAACATGATCACTGCCTGCTCGGATGCGGATATGTGTTGCTGAGCTGTTTAGGATGTATATTTGGTGTAATGTGTGGCGAAAAACTTGCTGCAATGATCAAGTGACAAATATATTAAAGGAATAGTACATTTATATAAAAAGGAGAAGATACAATATGGAAAAGATCAGCTTACTTCATCCGACCGGACATGGAGATGATTACACACAGCTTTCGGATGTGACAGTACACGATTTGGGATTTGATACCATATGTGAGCAGCTTTCCGATAAGGAACAGGAAAGGCGCATGATACTTAAGGTGATGTCGAACATGACGGCTGATCCATATGTGGCGAAATACCGTGGGGATATTTTTGATGACATAATGAAATATCCGGATATGAGAAATAGGATGCTTGAAATATTAAATGAGGTCAAATTTTTAAAGGAGTTTGGCAGTTTCAAGCGTGATTATGACGAGACGGCAGGTGCATGGGATCTTATACACAGACTTGACGAGATAAGTGATTATATAAAGTCTGTGGAGGCGATACAGAGCTGTCTTGACGGAGTGGAATTATCGGCACAGGGACTTCTTGATCTAAGGGAGTATGTGCAGCATATATATACTGACAGCGGATTTGAAGAACTGAAAAAAGATATTTCCAACCTGAAAGCTACTACGGATTCGCTAAAAAGCGTGACAGTGGGGATCAATTTAAATGACAGATTTGAGGCTGAGTCCGTAGGTCTTGTGTCCATAAATAACAAGCCGTACACGAGATCAAATATCGTTGGAAATTTCTGCGATATGCTCATATCACGTGCAACGCAGAAAAAGGATATAAACGAGGATCAGCTTGTGGAAAATAAAAATCTGCATTTTCATCCTTTTTCTGCAACGGAGTCACAGATACTTGAAGCAGGAGCAAAAATGAGCGTGATGTCTGCAGCAATGAAAAATCCACTCATGATCGGTCTTGCGGGGGTGGCAGAGGGCGATACAACGCAGGATATCACAAGATATATGGATAAGGTGACAAATCATATGATTTCCACGATCGTAAAGCGTCTCCGTGATACTTTGTCCAAATATGTAACTATAACGATCACAGATATAACAGGAATCATTCCTGAGTTTGTTTACTATATAAGATGGGCAGAATATATAGAAAAAATGCAGGCGGAGGGATTGAAATTCAGTCGGGCTGTTGTATCCATAACAACCCACGCATGCGGCATATACAATATGAAGCTGATTCCTGTGGTGTCAGAGGAACATGAGACGATCGTCACAAATGATCTGGATTTTGACGATGAGCATTGTGTATACATCCTTACAGGTGCAAACCGCGGTGGAAAAACTACGATAACACAGGCAATAGGACAGCTTTTTGTAATGGCGCAGGGCGGCATATATGTGCCGGGCGATTCATTTGAATATGTGCCGGTGGATTGTATATATACCCATTTTCCGGCTGACGAAGATAAGACGCTCGACCTCGGACGTCTTGGTGAGGAATGTAAGCGTTTCAGGGAAATATACAGTGCAGCTACCCAAAAAAGTCTGCTGCTCTTAAACGAAACTTTTTCAACTACATCATTTGAAGAAGGATATTATATTGCCAAAGATTCGGTCAAAGCTATTTTGAAAAAAGGCATAAGAACGATTTATAATACACACATGCACAAGCTCGGATATGAGGTGGACGAGATAAATGCCGCAGAATCAGAGGCTTCGGTTCGTGCTGTATCGCTCATAGTAAAGTCTGATGCAGGAAAAAGATCATTTAAAGTGGAGCTGGCACCGCCGGAAGGAATGTCATATGCCAGTGATATTGCCAAAAAATATGGAGTGACATATGAACTGTTAACGCATGCACAAGATGTCTAACCCCATTTGTTTTCAAACTGTTATTTTTTTTAGGACGTAAATTGTATTTTAACAAGCATTCCGCTATACTGTAGATAAGTATAGCGGATTATTTTAGTTTAGGTTTTTATGGCAGTTACTTGGAAATATAGAGTTTGATAGTGAAAAGGGAGCATGTATGGATAATAACTGGAAAGAAATTATCAGAAAAGATTTATTTGAGCGGCAGGATACAGGGTATGGTGATTTTCAATCAAAATTAATGCCAACAGTTCCAAGGGAAAGAATTATAGGGATAAGGACACCCGTTTTAAAGAAGTATGTAAAGGATCTGTTAAAAAATGACACTATTGAAATAGATGATTTTTTGCATGATCTACCACATTATTATTATGAGGAAAATAATCTTCATATGCTTATAGTAATGCAGATCAAAGATTATGACCGGGCACTTTCACTTATTGAGGATTTTTTACCATACATAGACAACTGGGCTACATGTGACAGTGGTGTGCCGGCTGTTTTTAAAAAGAATACCGGTAAACTGCTGCCATGTGTATATAAATGGATTGGATCTGATCGACCATATACGATCCGTTACGGGATAGGTGTGTTTATGAGGCTGTATCTTGATGATGGATTTGACATAAAATATGCGGAAGATATAGCAAAAATAAGATCGAAGGAGTATTATGTAAATATGATGAAAGCGTGGTACATTGCCACTGCTCTTGCAAAACAATACGAAGCAGTACTTCCTGTTTTAGAAGAAAAGCAGATGGATGACTGGAGCCATAATAAGGCTATTCAGAAAGCAAGGGAAAGCTACAGGATCACGCCGGCACAGAAGGAATATTTAAAGACACTTAAAGTCTGATAAGAGGAACAGATAAAATATTTTACAAAGGGAGAAAACTGTACATGATCATACAACATAACATGGAGGCTGCAAACGCACAAAGACAGTATAAAATAAATGTTGGTGAAAAAAGCAGAACAGTCCAAAAACTTTCATCCGGTTATAGGATCAACAGGGCGGCGGATGATGCCGCAGGGCTTACGATTTCGGAAGAAATGCGCTCACAGATCCGTGGACTTGAAAAAGCATGTAGGAATGTACAGGATGGAAGCTCGCTTGTCCAGACAGCAGATGGGGCTTTAAACGAAATACATAGTATAAATCAAAGACAGCGTGAACTTTTAGTTCAGGCAGCAAATGATACAAACACGGATGCTGACAGGGAAAGCATTGATATGGAAATCTGGATGCTGAATGAGGAAAAGGATCGCATATATAACGACACTGAGTTTAATACAATAAAAATTTTTAAAGGAAAAGATCAGATAATAGATGGACCGAAAACGACTACAGTCACAAACGAGACATGGCCGATAAATGATACAAGTACTTCAGTAAAAAAGGATGTCATATGGGTTGAGAAAAACACTACACCTCCACAGGATGTGCATACCCAGACACAGAGAGTGGTTCCGGGGCAATTTTCGTCTACATATACGGAAACCGAAGAACTAAATAAAAAAATGCCGGACGGACATGATATCTTTGATGAAAAAAGTATATATACAACCACGGGATATACAGACATTTACACAGATACACTTGACATTAAATATCAAAAGCAGGGGAAGGATTCAAAATATACGAATCTGCAAAAACCAAAGGACATGGTTGGAGGAAACGGATATATAAATGTCTACAATGAAGCTGGAAATCTGTCGCTGTCGTGTGCGATGTCGCAGCTTGGAGTGAAGTTAGATGACGACCTTGTAGGATATAGTATGTATTACGATCCAAAGATCACCAAAAGTACGACATCTTCTCCTGATGGAAATGTTGCAGAAACAACATTTCAATTAGGTAAAAATGTAACTTTAGTCCAAAAGATAGAGCTGATAAAAAATGGTGACGAACAAAGCTATAACATATCATATGCATTAAACAATGGAGATGCGCAGCCACACAAGCTGGATGTGCGCCTTGCGTTTGATACAATGAATACACCGATCGAATCGGTTAAAAATAAAAATCCGTATAAACTGGAAAATGATGATGCGGAAATAGAAATTAATGGTGATAACAAAGGAACAGGTACATTTAAGACAGTTCTTGGTGCGATAGATGATTTATATGATACGTGGGATGACAGTAAGGTTATAGAAAATGTCAGCGGAATAGTACATACCGGAACAGGCTTCTGGTGGAAAGACAATACGATGCCGGCTGGAAACAAAATTGACCTTGGAAGTGTTACATATGGACCTATAAAGCTGAAAAAAGACCCATATGAAGTTACTACGACAACAGACAGTCAGCGGCAGAGAAAACAGACAGAAACAATAACGACAGAGACTTCAACGATCCAGCCAGAGTATCTTGATATCCAGGCCGGTGCAAATGCATGGCAGAATATACCGATAAGATTATATGATCTGTCAACAGTAAAGCTTAAAGAAAATGTTGGGGATACAGACCCGGTATCGGCATTTCATGCAGCTGATTCATTAAAGCATCTCGATCGTGTGATCGACAAAATATCGTCTATAAGATCCTATTATGGTGCAATGCAGAACAGGCTTGGATCGGCGTATAATAATAACGCAAACTACTCTGAAAATATTTCTGCCAGTGAATCACGTATAAGAGATACTGACATGGAAAATGAACTTGTCACAAACAGTAAATATAATATACTGCAGCAGGCGGGAGAAGCTCTTATTGCGCAGGCTAATCAGAATAAACAGGGAGTTTTGGAATTGTTACAGTAGTTATTTTAATAGATAAGTGGTATAATATAACTATCTTAGTAGAAAGTGAGGTTTATGTACATGAAGAAACTGGTCAAAAATTTATTGGCAGCATGTATGTGCCTGTCGATGGCATTTACAGCTGTGCCGGCTGTAAATAGCGGGGAGAGTGGGGCTGGCATTTTTAATGCGCAGACTGTACAGGCTGCAAAAACAGGATTGTATCATGAAGAAAACGGCTGGAATTATTATGAAGATGGTGAATGGTCAAATGCCACAACACTTGTAAAATACAATGGTTCGTGGTGGTATGTTGAGGACGGAAGCATTAATTTTGATGCTGAAACGCTTGTAAAGTATAACGGCTCATGGTGGTATGTACATGACGGAAAAGTTGATTTTGATATACAAACGCTTGTAAAGTATAATGGCTCATGGTGGTATGTACATAATGGAAAAGTTGACTTTAATGCCAATACCCTGGTTAAATACAACGGGATCTGGTGGCATGTAAAGGGCGGAAGAATCGACTGGAACAGTTCAACCGTAGTTAAATACAATGGCACATGGTTTTATGTAAGCGGCGGTCAGGTACAATGGAATGCCACCGGTTTATGCAGCTACAATGGAACATGGTGGTATATAAGAAACGGACGGATAGATTTTAATTCACGTACACTTGTTAAATACAATGGTATCTGGTGGTATGTAAATGCTGGAAAGATAGATTTTAATTCATCAACGCTTGTAAAATATGGTGACAGCTGGTTTTATGTAAGAGGTGGTCAGGTTGGCTGGAATGACAGTGGATATTGTTCATACAATGGAGATGATTATTATGTAAGAAATGGTGTCGTTGACTTTGGCGCAGCATCAGGAGCGTATAGCAGTTCATCTTATGATTATTCATATGATAATGATGATCAGAATTCATACACTGTCTATATCACAAAGACCGGTTCTAAATATCACAGAGCAGGCTGCCGTTATTTAAGGAGCAGCAAAATCGCAATTGATGTAGATGATGCAATAGCGCAGGGTTATGATGCATGTAGCGTATGCAATCCATAAATATGATAAAAAGCTATATGCTAGAAAAATGAAACAATATAGCTATGATTTAAGGTGCTTTGCCGATTGACAAAGCACCTTATTGATTTTATAATAATTAGAGCGTGGGCTGTTTTGACAGTCCTTTATTACTTTACTGGAGGAACAGATATGGATAACGAAGCAGTTGTTTCCAAAAATTTTATTGAACAGATCATAGAAAAAGACTTAGCGGAAGGACATTGCAAGACGGTAAAAACCCGTTTCCCACCGGAACCGAATGGTTATCTTCATATCGGACATGCAAAGTCAATTCTCCTTAACTATGGACTTGCTGAAGAATATGACGGAAAATTTAATCTTAGATTTGATGACACTAATCCTACAAAAGAAAGATTAGAGTTTGTAGAATCAATAAAAGCGGATGTTAAATGGCTTGGGGCAGATTGGGAAGACAGATTGTTCTTTGCATCAAATTATTTCGATAAGATGTATGAATGTGCAGTTGGACTTATAAAAAATGGCAAAGCATATGTGTCAGATCTATCAGCGGAAGAGATAAGAGAGTACAGAGGTACTTTAAAAGAGCCGGGTAAAGAGGATCCTTATTCAAAAAGATCTGTTGAGGAGAATCTTGATCTTTTTGAACGTATGAAAAACGGAGAGTTTGAAGATGGCTCAAAAGTTTTAAGAGCACGTATAGATATGACTTCGTCAAACATAAACATGCGTGATCCTGTAATCTACAGGGTAGCACATATGACACACCACAATACAGGTGATAAATGGTGCGTATATCCGATGTATGATTTTGCGCATCCTATCGAGGATGCTATCGAAGGGATAACACATTCTATCTGTACACTTGAATTTGAAGATCACAGACCTTTATATGACTGGGTAGTTATAGCATGTGGATTTAAAAATTCACCTGAGGAATCACCGAAGCAGATTGAATTTGCAAAGCTTTATCTTACTAATGTTGTTACAGGAAAGAGATATATAAAACGACTCGTTGAGGAAAATATCGTAGATGGCTGGGATGATCCTAGGCTTGTTTCGATCGCAGCACTCCGCCGCCGTGGTTTTACACCGGAATCGATCCAGAATTTCGTAGAACTCTGCGGTATTTCTAAAGCCAACAGTTCAGTTGATTATGCGATGCTTGAGTATTGCATCAGGGAAGACTTAAAGGCAAAGCGTCCTCGTATGATGGCAGTGCTTGATCCGGTTAAAGTTATCATTGATAATTACCCGGAGGGTCAGGTTGAATATCTTGAAGTCGACAATAATGTAGAAAATCCTGAACTCGGAAAGAGAAAGGTTCCTTTTACAAGAGAATTATATGTGGAAAGAGAAGATTTCATGGAGGAACCACCAAAGAAATATTTCCGTATGTTCCCGGGAAATGAAGTTCGTTTCATGAATGCATATTTTGTAAAATGCAACAGCTGCGTGAAGGATGAAAACGGAAATATAACAGAGATACATTGTACTTACGACCCACAGTCTAAAGGTGGCAACAGCCCGGATGGACGTAAAGTAAAAGGAACAATTCACTGGGTATCAGCAGAATACGGAAAACGTGCAACAGTTCGATTATATGAAAATATCGTTGAGGAGGAACTTGGAGTATACAATGAGGATGGAAGTCTTAATCTGAATCCAAATTCTCTTACTGTACTTGATAACTGTATACTTGAACCGGCGCTCATGGAAGCAAAGGCATATGATAGTTATCAGTTTGTCAGAAATGGATTTTTCTGTGCCGATTGTAAAGATTCAAAAGATGGACAGCCGGTATTTAATAGAATCGTATCATTAAAGAGCTCATTTAAGCTCCCAAAATAAATAGGTGGTTGAAAATTATGGATTATATGTCGGATTTAGAAAAATTTGGAATAAAAGCAGGTCATATTGAAGAATTATACGCTGATAATTCTCAGGGTAAACCTCAAAAAGCAGTAAACACTGTAAAAGAAAAAGAGCAGGAAAAGGAAGAGGACTTCCTGTTTGATAAGAAGATACAATGTCCGGTTTGCGACAAAGAATTTATGTCACGTACAGTGAAATCTTCAAAAGCAAGAATGATAGGAACGGACAACGATCTAAGACCAAGATTTAAGTCGATAGATACGTTAAAGTATGGTGTTACATCATGTCCTTATTGTGGCTACAGCGCATTGAACAATGAATTCGTGCATCTGTCCACTACACAGATACACCTCATCCGTGACGGCGTCTGTGCAAAATACAAAGCAGATATGGCAGATAGGCCTGATGTATACTCATACAACTATGCTATAGATAAGCATAAGCTTGCGTTTTTCTGTTCGGTTGTCAAAAAAGGAAAGGCAAGCGACAAGGCTTATATCTGCCTTAAGATTTCCTGGCTTTGCAGAGGTAAAAAGGAAGAATTAGAGGCGAAAGGATATGAGCAGTCATCTAAAGAGTACCAGGATGCTGAGAAAGAAGAACTGTATTATTATGGTCAGGCATTAGATGGCATGACTAAAGCTGTAGCGTCTGAATCCTTCCCGATATGCGGAATGGATCAAAATACAATGGATATTCTGCTTGCGCAGATGAACACAAGGCTTGGCAACTACGAGATAGCTTCAAAACTTGTGTCAAGGATACTTGTATCTCAGACGGCAAACAGAAAAGTAAAAGATAAGGCACTCGATCTGAAAGATGAGCTTGTCAGTATATTAAAAAGAAGCAAATAGGTATAAAAAATCCCTTCCAACAGATATTTGATCTTGTTGGAGGGGATTTTTATTAAATAATGATCCAAAACGGATTAATTGTTTTTCTGTTTCTCTAACTCAAGAAGCTTCATTGCACGAACCTTTAATGGAAGTCCGAACAGAGTGATGAATCCATCTGCATCGTGGTGATCATAGAGATCTCCGGTAGTGAAGCTTGCAAGTGATTCACTGTAGAGAGAATATGGTGAAGTAGTACCGGCCTTGATGATATTGCCTTTATAAAGTTTAAATTTAACTTCTCCGGTTACATATTCCTGTGTAGACTCCACAAAAGCCTGTATAGCTTCACGCAGAGGTGTGAACCATTTTCCTTCATACACAACCTGTGCAAGCTGGTTGGCCATATCTTTTTTAACCTTCATGGTATCGCGGTCGAGACATAACTCCTCGAGCTGGTCGTGTGCCTCCATAAGGATAGTTCCACCAGGAGTTTCATAAACACCTCGTGATTTCATTCCTACAACACGGTTTTCTACGATGTCAACGATACCGATTCCGTGCTTGCCGCCGAGACGGTTGAGTTCACGGATTATGTCTGAAACCTTCATCTCTTTTCCGTTTACGGATTTTGGAACACCTTTTTCAAAAGTCATAGTTACATATTCCGGTTCGTCAGGAGCATGCTCCGGTGAAACTCCGAGAACTAAGAGATGATCATAGTTTGGCTCCTGTGAAGGATCCTCAAGTTCAAGTCCCTCGTGGCTTATATGCCATAAGTTTCTGTCACGGCTGTAGCTTGAATCTGTGCTGAATGGAAGATCGATTCCGTGTGCTTTACAATATTCGATCTCAGCTTCACGAGAATCCATTTTCCAGTTGTCCTGACGCCATGGAGCGATTACTTTAATATCAGGAGCTAAGGCTTTAATACCGAGTTCAAAGCGGATCTGGTCATTTCCTTTTCCGGTAGCACCATGACAGATGGCAACAGCGCCTTCTTTCCGGGCAATTTCTACGAGCTTCTTTGCAATTCCCGGACGTGCCATTGATGTTCCGAGAAGATATTTGTGCTCATACACTGCACCTGCCTGTACACAAGGTACAATATAATCATCACAAAACTCATCTGTGATATCTTCTATGTAAAGCTTTGAAGCGCCTGATAATTTTGCTCTTTCGTCAAGACCATCAAGTTCTTCACCCTGTCCGCAGTTTACACAGCAGCAGATCACATCGTAATCATAAGTTTCTTTGAGCCATGGAATGATGGCTGTAGTATCGAGTCCGCCTGAATAGGCTAATACAACTTTTTCTTTCATAAGTAAATGAACCTCTCTTTATATATGTTTGTTTCAAACTGCATTGTTTAGCAGTCAATCACTATACTAAATATATAACAGACTGCCATATAATGCAAGTGAAAAAATATACATTGAAAATGAATATTTATACAAAATTTTGTATATTTTTTCTCTTTACCAATTTCATAAGCTGTACTATTATAGTTATAAAGTTAAAAAGAGATGCCGTATTTAAAAAGGTATTCGGAAAAGAGGATGTACATATGATCAAAGCAGGAATTATTGGTGCGACAGGCTATGCGGGAGCAGAGATTGTCCGTATACTTATGAATCATAAAGAGGTGGAGATAGCATGGTTTGGTTCCAGAAGTTATATAGATCAAAATTATGCGGATATATATAGTAATTTTTTTCAGATTGTTGATGCAAAATGTATGGACGATAATATGGAAGAGCTTGCAGCATCGGTCGATGTTATATTTACAGCAACTCCACAGGGATTTCTGGCAGGAGTGCTGACAGAAGAAATATTAAATAAAGTAAAGATCATAGATCTTTCAGCGGATTTCAGGATAAAGGATGTAGCAACTTATGAAAAATGGTACAAAATAGAACATAAGTCACCAGAATTTATAGATGAAGCTGTATACGGCTTGTGCGAAATCAACAGGGACAAGATAACAAAGGATACGAGACTTGTTGCAAATCCGGGATGTTATACTACATGCTCGATCCTTACAGCATACCCACTTGTAAAGGAAGGTCTTATTGACACAGATACACTGATCGTAGACGCAAAGTCAGGTACATCCGGAGCAGGAAGAGGCGCAAAGACACCAAACCTTTTCTGCGAAGTAAATGAAAGCATGAAAGCATACGGTGTTGCTTCACACAGGCACACACCTGAAATAGAAGAGCAGCTTGGATATGCAGCCGGAAAAGAAATTCTCATAAATTTCACACCTCATCTTGTTCCTATGAACAGGGGGATCCTTGCTACAGAATATGCCACATTAAAGAGAAAACCTGATGGAACACTTCCTACATATGATGAGATAAAAGCTGTATACGATAAATACTATGCTAAGGAAAAATTTGTAAGAGTATTAAAAAAGGGTGTCTGTCCTGAAACAAAATGGGTCGAGGGAAGCAACTATGTAGACATTAATTTTGTCATAGATGATAGAACTGGCAGGATCGTTATGATGGGAGCACTTGATAATCTTGTAAAGGGAGCCGCCGGACAGGCAGTACAGAATATGAATCTGCTATTTGGGTTTGATGAGGCAGAAGGACTTAATATGGTTCCAATGTTTCCGTAAGATTTGTGATATATGACTTATAGTGAGGGCAAATATGAATAAGATAGATTTTAAAATACGTCAGATGACAATTGATGATTATGAAGAAGTATATAAATTATGGCAGGGAATCCATGGATTTGGAATACGCTCCATTGATGATTCAAAGGAAGGTGTTGACAGATTCTTAAAGAGAAACCCAGGCATAAGTACGGTTGCAGTCGCAGATGATAAAATTGTCGGTGCGATACTCTGTGGACATGATGGCAGAAGAGGCTGCCTGTATCATGTATGTGTGCATGAGGCATACAGAAAATGCGGAATAGGCAAGTCGATGGCGGTTTCGTGTATGAGAGCACTTCAGGCAGAACACATAAATAAGGTGAATATCATAGCCTTCAAGAGTAATGAGCTTGGAAATAATTTCTGGAAAGAAGAAGGCTGGACTTTCAGGGACGATCTAAACTATTATGATTTTACTTTGAACGAAGATAATATAACAAGATTTAATAAATAGATAAAATATCCGGATAGAGAGGAATTTAGAACAATGGACGAAAAAAATATGGAACAGATAATGGAAAAAGCACAGGTGCTTATAGAGGCACTGCCTTATATCCAAAGGTTTAACCGCAAAATAATCGTAGTAAAATATGGCGGTTCAGCAATGGTAGATGAAGATCTTAAAAAACAGGTGATCCAGGATGTTACCCTGCTTAAGCTTGTAGGATTCAAGCCTATAATTGTACATGGTGGAGGAAAGGAAATAAGCCGCTGGGTTGGAAAAGTCGGAAAAGAACCGGAGTTTATAAACGGCCTTAGAAAAACAGATGCAGAGACAATGGAAATTGCCGAGATGGTTTTAAACAAGGTCAATAAATCACTTGTAAGCCTTGTTGAGGGGCTGGGAGTCCTTTCTATAGGAATCAGCGGAAAAGATGGCGGCCTTCTTAAAGTTAAAAAGAAATATTCAGATGGAAAAGATATAGGATTTGTTGGAGAAATCACAGAAGTAAATCCTAAAATATTATATGATCTTCTCGAAAAGGATTTCCTGCCGATAGTGTGCCCTATAGGAATGGATGAGGATTCAAATTCATATAATATCAATGCTGATGATGCAGCCTGCGCAATTGCAAGAGCTGTTTCAGCAGAAAAATTAGCTTTCCTCACAGATATTGAAGGAGTATATAAAGATCCTGATGATAAATCGACACTGATTTCAGAACTTACTGTCAGTGATGCAAAAAAGCTTATAACAGATGGATTTATCGGAGGCGGAATGCTTCCTAAGCTTAATAACTGTATAGATGCTATAGATAACGGTGTATCGCGCGTGCATATCCTTGACGGAAGGATAGCACACTGCCTGCTTCTTGAAATCTTTACAAATAAAGGAATCGGAACCGCAATTCTGAGAAAGGATGAGATCAAAGATTATGACATACAGTAAAGAATATATCGATCGGGCAGAAGAAGTCATTCTGCATACCTATAATCGTTTCCAGATCGTTCTGGACAAAGGAAACGGTGTCCATCTGTATGACGTAGATGGCAAAGAATATCTGGACTTTGCAGCAGGAATCGCTGTATTTGCCCTGGGATACAATAATCAGGCATACAATCAGGCACTGAAGGATCAGATCGATAAAGTGATCCATACCTCCAACCTGTATTACAATGTACCAATGATGGAAGCAGCAGAGAAACTGGTAAAAGCAACCGGACTTTCCAAAGTGTTTTTTACAAACAGCGGAACCGAGGCCATCGAGGGTGCGATCAAAGTAGCAAGAAAATACGCTTACCTGAAAGACGGCTCCAACGATCATGAGATCATCGCGATGAACCATTCTTTCCATGGAAGAAGTCTGGGAGCTTTATCCGTAACCGGTAATACCCACTATCAGGATCCATTCAAACCACTGATCGGAGGAATCAAATTTGCAGATTTCAATGATCTTGAAAGCGTGAAAGCACAGATTACCGACAAGACCTGTGCGATCATCATGGAAACCGTACAGGGTGAGGGCGGTATCTATCCGGCAGAGCCGGAATTCCTTCAGGGCGTACGGAAACTGTGCGATGAGCATGATATTCTGCTGATCCTCGATGAGATCCAGTGCGGTATGGGACGTACCGGAAACATGTTTGCCTGCCAGGCTTACGGCGTACAGCCAGATGTTATGACCTGCGCGAAAGCCCTGGGCTGCGGTGTTCCGGTAGGAGCCTTTGTCCTGAATGAAAAGACAGCCAACGCATCTTTAGTACCTGGCGACCACGGAACCACATACGGTGGCAACCCTCTGGCATGTGCGGCAGTCAGTAAAGTATTTGACTTGTTTGAATCTGAAAAAATTGTGGAACATGTCAATAAAGTTGTACCGTATCTGGAGAAAAAACTGGATCAGTTGGTGGAAAAATATGATTTTATTACCACAAGACGTGGAAAAGGTCTGATGCAGGGACTGGTACTGGAAGGAAAACCGGTAGGAGAAGTGGTTACGAAAGCAATTGAAAACGGTCTGCTGGTTATTTCCGCAGGGACGAACGTGCTTCGTATGGTACCTCCGCTTGTGATTACGGAAGCAGATGTCGACGAGATGATCGAAAAACTGGAAAAAGCACTTGTTTAAGATAGTGATGTTAGGTATAAAAACAGAACATGTGCACATACTAGAGCATGCCCGGATTAGAAAGCAGTCCGGACATGCTCTTTATTATTAAGAAGAAGGAGGTATGTGCAATGCCAGCATTACAGTGTTCAGCGGTAAAATGTATGTATAATAAGGATAATCTTTGTTCCAAAGGAGATATCCAGGTAAAAGGAGATCATGCAGCTACGGAAAATGAAACCTGGTGTTCAAGTTTTGTGGAAAAGACCGGAATGTCCAATGCTTATACATGCGGAGGCGGCTGCAGCTCTATTCAGGTCGGATGTGCAGCCCATGATTGTACCTATAACAGACAGGAGGTATGCCAGGCGGATCATGTGCACATCGATGGAAGCCAGGCCTGTATCTGTGAAGAAACCTGCTGTGGAACGTTCCGGTGTGAATAAAGCAAGATGATTCTGCAATAAGATAAGAAAAACTCTCCGGTCTTTGAGGCGAAACACAAAGACGGAGAGTTTTTTGAAAAAGATAACATTATGAAACAGATGCGGAAACCTGGAATGGGAATGCGATCTGAGCTCCATCCACATAGATGGTCACTTCATTACAGGAAGCACTGATGCCGTAAGCTGCGGTAGCAGTTACTGCATCGCCACCGGTAGTGGCAAGATCCGGTGAAGTCAGATCTGCCAGATAATAAGGAAGACATACAGTATCACCGTCAAGCACACGAAAACTCATCTGATCATATAAGAGAGGATCATCAAATGCCAGATTTTTATATGTGTATGTAATGACAATAACTTTATCAGGATTAGAAGTATCATATTCACTGCGGTCATCCGTAACTTCTACTTTGTCAATCGTAAATGTAGCAACGTCTTTTCCGTCACTTTGAATAGTTATCGCATCGCCCACTTTATAAGCTGGTGTACTTTCCAGATCCTTCGGATATTCCATATTCGGAGCTCCCTCAGACTGGCTGTTAGCGATATCTTCTGCGGTTACCTGGGCAGGTGTTCCGGTGGTTCCATCAGCAGAAGGATTCAGAGAGGCAAGATCAATCAGAGCATTTTTCAGAGTGGTCATATCGTCAGAAGAAATACTCCACTGCTCGGAATCATCTTTCTGAAGAGTTACAGTAACAGATTCCGGATCGTTGTACTCTGCTTTGTCAAGGGCGGTTTGATAAGCTTCCAGCATCAGAGAGTATACATCTTCGATATACTGGTCACTGTCTACGCTGTTATCCTTTAGATAATCGGCAAGTTTCTCATCATAAATCGGTTCCATGGCAGTGTAAAGTTGCATTTGTTGGGTATCTACAGTTATCTGATAGGTGTTCTCTTTTTTATCTGCTTTTTTTACATCGTATTTTGTGTTACTGAAAGCCTGTTTCCAGAAATCAGTATAGTCCTGACGCAACTGTGGAGAAATCTGTGTACTTCCGGGACTACTTCCGTCGCCACCAATGGAAGAAGACACCAGATCATCGATCATGGAATTGAAGGTGGCTGTAAGATCATCAGAAGAAACTCCTGACAAGGAAGAAAGCGTATCCACATTTCCACGGATCATACCGTCGAGATATGCAGTTGTATAAGCAACAGCATCAAAATCATCTGCTTTATTTCCGGAGCAGCCACTGATTAATAACATACAGGAACAGGCGAGAGCCGTGGAAGCCATCCATTTTTTTTTCATAAATATTCCCCTCCTTAGATTAGAAAAAGCCAGATGCATCTCTATCGGAACATGCATTCTGATTTAAACTCATGGTCATTATACCAGATTTTACGGCAGATACAAGACAGAGAGAGAAAAATACAGGGAAGCGTAAGGAAAATGTCAGAAGTACTACAGTATATACAAAGAAGAGATTTTATAAGAGTAAAAATAATAAAATAAAAAAACAGGAAAAACATCAAAAATATATTGACAGAAAAAAGAATCTATGCTATCCTATGCAAGTATGAAAACAAAGAAGAGTATCCGCTCTCACCTTAGCACAAGAGTGACTATGGTTAATACTTAAGTGGAAAGAGTAATCTTAGGGGAAATTTGCGGATAGTCGGTCTATCTGCTTTTTTTATGCGGCTATGCTGCAGGGCAGTGAATGCGAATCATATGGAAAGGTTATCTAAGAATAATGGAGGTGCACTACTATTAGCGATTTAATGATTAATGAGCAGATCAGAGACAGAGAAGTTCGTCTGATTGGCGAGAATGGGGAACAGTTGGGAATCATGTCTTCCAGAGATGCATACAAACATGCTCAGGAAGCAGGACTGGATCTGGTGAAGATTGCACCGACGGCTAAGCCACCGGTTTGCAAGATTATCGATTACGGAAAATATCGATATGAGATGGCCAGAAAAGAAAAAGAAGCAAAGAAAAAACAGCGTACAATTGATGTTAAAGAAGTTCGTCTGTCTCCCAATATCGATACAAACGATCTGAACACTAAAGTAGGTGCTGCAAGAAAGTTCATTTCCAAAGGTGACAAGGTAAAAGTTACTCTTCGTTTCCGTGGAAGAGAGATGGCGCACATGCACAACAGCAAATATATTCTGGATGATTTCGCAGAAAAACTGGCTGACATTGCAGTGGTAGAGAAAGCACCAAAAGTGGAAGGCAGAAGCATGACTATGTTTTTAACTGAAAAACGTTAAAATAACAGAGTAAATCTAAGGAGGACTATAAAATGCCAAAAATCAAAACAAGCAGAGCAGCTGCTAAACGTTTCAAAACTACAGGTACAGGTAAAATCGTAAGAAATAAAGCTTATAAAAGCCATATCTTAACAAAGAAAACTCAGAAGAGAAAAAGAAATCTGAGAAAAGCTACCG
>ENA-OUNS01001296-OUNS01001296.1-human-gut-metagenome-genome-assembly--contig:-NODE-1296-length-18436-cov-5.535227_pt1 | contig 18436 bp, 16 predicted proteins | sample MGYA00243237_ERZ505104 | MGnify/ENA primary metagenome ERZ505104 (study PRJEB26097, sample SAMN02711295) | human gut metagenome | biome: Gut microbiome | host: Homo sapiens | place: Denmark...
TTGTATTTTTTTTAAATATGGCGTGAGATTTTTCGCGCTCAATTGTTAATATAGTGTAGAGAGGAGGCGAAAGGTGAAAAAAAGTAAAATTTTGTCGCTGATTATGACAATGATTATGGTTTGTACATTGTTTATCAGTACACAAGGAGTTGCAAAGGCATCGGATGCACCAGAGTGTGTTGATGGCTCTTATTTGACAAATAACGATTCGTCAGAAGTGACAGTTGGTTCAATGAGTAGAGGCGTATATTTGAAAAGTGGATCATCAACAATTACAAAAGTAGGTCCAGGCAAAATAGGTGCAGGAGGAAACACAGTAGGGCAGAAATCGGTTTCCAAAATTACAGTAGATGTGAAAGTAGAAAGATACGTAAATGGAAAATGGGGATACTATACCTCATGGATTGAAACAAACTATAATTCTGTTTATGTAAGTACAAGTAAAACTTTATCTGTACCAACTGGATATTATTATCGAGTATGCTGTGTACATTACGCAAACTCAGATGTAAGCGATTCATTCACCAACGGCATTTACATCTAAAAATCACAAACCAAACATCCCAACCACTTACCCACACTAACCCACCCCGCACCACCAAACCAAAAATATTTTTTATAAAATATTCATACGACTATCAACCGGTGCGGCAGTTAGCGAAAGTAAGGACAAGGGAACAATATGAGGGAGGGAGATGGGAAGATTCCTTTTAACACCTGTCTGAATTGCAGGTTGATAAAGTTCAACATCTCCGGTCTTGCAGACTGACAAGAGGGCGAACAGGACTGTAAAGACCACAACTAATAAACGTATTTTCTGATTGGACAGAAAGCATATGACCAAATAATACAACCCGGTCGCGAAGTATGTGAGTATGGAATATCAGAGCAAGCAAGAAGCCTAACTAATGTTAAACTGAATTAGACCAAAACAAGCAGGTCGGGATAATTCCTGACCTGCTTGTTTTGACGCAAAATTGCGAAAAAATTATTTGATTACTGGTTATTGTTTAAATATTCTTTTAAAGCAAGTGAAAGCTGATCCGGGCAGGATGTTGCTTTGTATCCGCATTTGATACCTTCGATACGTGAAATTGCTTCGTGAATATCCATTCCTTCAACGAGGCGTCCGATGCCCTGTAAGTTACCGTTACATCCGCCTGTGAACTCAACATTATGAATACGTCCAGCTTCATCTACTTCTAAGTGAATATTCTTAGAACAGACGCCGTGTGGTGTAAATTCCATGAGTATAGTCCTCCTTTATATTTATACTATTATTGTGCCTTATAAAATTGCTTCAATGATTATAACACAGCCTTATAAGAAAATGCTAGTGCATATTATAAGAAATCTGATATAATAGCTATTGTAATTTTGAAGGGAAATCTATAGATATAGATAAAAACAATATGTAGGAAAAACGGAGGATTTTCAAATGATAGGAATTATCGGAGCAATGGATGAAGAGGTTGCAATCTTAAAGGAATCGATGGAAGTTCAGGATATGATGGAACGTGCCGGAATGACTTTTGTCAAAGGTATTATGAGTGGCAAGGAAGTTGTAGTTGTAAGAAGTGGTATCGGAAAAGTCAACATGGGAATCTGCGCACAGATTCTGATTGACTGTTTTGGTGTGGATACGCTGATCAATACAGGTGTGGCAGGTTCTCTGGATGCAGATATCAACATCGGGGATATCGTGATTTCTACAGATGCAGTTCAGCACGACATGGATGTAAGTATGCTTGGTGATCCGGTAGGACAGATTCCGAGAATGGATACCTTTTCTTTCCCGGCAGATGAGAAGCTTGTGAAGCTGGCAGTGGAAGTAAACAAAGAAGTGAATCCGGACATTCAGACATTTACCGGAAGAGTGCTCAGCGGAGATCAGTTTATTTCCGGCAAGGAAAAGAAGGAATATCTGGTAAAGACATTTGATGGAAAGTGTGCGGAGATGGAAGGCGCAGCAATGGCGCAGACCGCATATCTGAATAAAGTTTCGTATGTCATTATTCGTGCAATTTCGGACAAAGCTGACAACAGTGCAACGATGGATTATCCGGAGTTTGTGAAGATGGCAATCACCCATTATGTAGGACTTGTCAAAGGTCTTGTAGAAAAAATATAATGCGTAAGGCAGCAAAGTAAAACAGAAAAGCAGCGTCATTTTCCAGACAGGATGTCGGATTGTGGCGAACGATTAGGGAATCCAAATTCGGAGGTTTACGGTATAATGACGGTAAATCTAAGAAGGAGGATTCTTTTTATGTTGGAAATGTTCGTGGTGAGAGAAGCGGTATTTTTTCTGACGGGAGTGATGATCGGGATCGGCGCGATTGCAAGACTGATTGCCGGGATTTCACTGAAAAAGCTGGTAAGAGCAGCAAGTAACATGAGTAAAAGCAATCATCCGCTGATGCGGCTTGTAAGGGCAAAATTTGAGCATGGGTGTATGGTGAGTGATAAAGTACAGAATGTTGGTGCATTTGTAGAGAAATATTTGTATGAATACCGGGTGCTTGGCGTGAGGCTGCATACCTGGAGGCAGTGGGCGAAGGGGAGCATCTGGCTCTGCCTTATCTTTGGAGCCACAGGAACAGCGCTTGCTTATGCAGCGGGGGAGAGGGAACAGGGACTTTACAGATATGGTATTTTGGGCGGTATGGGAGCTTTGGCGCTCTTTCTACTCCGGATGCTTGCGGATGATGCCTATCAGCTGGAGGCAGCGAAAACCTATATGGTAGATTTCCTGGAAAATACATATGCTCATCGCTATGAGAAGACCAATCAGAAAGAAATCCAGGTTACGGTTCAGAGAGCGGATGAGATTCCGGAGAAAATGGATGCAGAGGAAAATGAAGCGGCGCATTCTGGTCAGGTGCAAAGACCATTTTCAGAAGAAACCGTGCCAGCAAGCGCAGCTACGGTAAATGCGGTTTCTGCGAACGAAAAACGGTATACAGAAGATGGACAAATGCAGCAGACCGTGCAGACAGTAGCAAAAGTGGGACAGGCGAATGCAAATCAGGCTGATGAAATGCGGACGCAGCAGCCGGGAGCACGGATGGAAGATACAGCCGGTTCCAGATTTAAGCAGGAAGATACCGGCGAAAAGCTGGAGCCGACAAAAGAGGCAAGAATCCGGGAAATTCTGGAAGAATTCCTTGCCTGACTGGTGTGGATAATCGCGAGTTAAGTGAAATCTGCCCAGTATATAAAAAAGTCTTTCTCGGGTAAAAAAGTGATTTAAAAATATAAAATACCGATATGTGGAAAAGCTGATTCCAGATATCGGTATTTCTATTATTATCGGGCAGGTGGTACACTTTTACAGTTCACAGTTTCACAGAAAAAACACAGAATGAACACAGATTGCCCCCAGAAGTTTCACAAATCATCCGTATAATTGAAAAGCATGAAATTTTGTAGTCAGGAGGAACAACATTGATTGAGGTAAAAAATCTTGTAAAGAAATACGGCTCACATCTGGCTGTAGATCATTTGAATTTTACTGTAGATACCGGGCAGATCTATGGATTTTTAGGACCGAACGGTGCCGGAAAGTCTACAACGATGAATATTATGACCGGCTATCTTGGCGCCACAGAAGGTGAAGTGCTGATCAACGGGCACAATATACTGGAGGAACCGGAGGCAGCAAAAAAATGTATTGGTTATCTGCCTGAGATGCCACCGCTTTACACGGATATGAAGGTGAATGAATACCTGAGGTTCGTAGCGGAATTGAAGAAGATCCCAAAACCGGAACGGCAAGAGCAGATTGAGAAGGTCATGCTGATGGTGAAGATCATGGATGTACAGGACCGGCTGATCAAGAACCTGTCCAAAGGTTATAAGCAGAGAGTCGGACTTGCGCAGGCAATCCTTGGATTCCCGGAGATCATCATTCTGGATGAACCGACGGTCGGACTGGATCCGAAGCAGATCATTGAGATCCGTGAACTGATCCGCGAGCTGGCAAAAGAGCATACCGTGATCCTGAGCTCGCACATTCTGGCAGAGATCCAGGAAGTCTGCGATTATATTATGATCATTTCCAAAGGGAAACTGGTGGCAAGTGATACACCGGAGAATCTGGAAAAGCTTCTGACGAATCAGCAGACTGTGGAAATCCTGGCAAAGGGAAATGAAGATACGGTACGGAAAGTCATCGGCACAATCGGTAATGTGCAGAAGGCATCCGTGGAACACGGAAAAGAAGAAGGAACGGTAAAAGCGAGTCTGTTCCCGAAGGATGGAAAAGATATCAGGGAAACAGTATTTAAGGCATTTGCACAGGAGGGCTGCCCGTTACTTATGTTGTATCACAGCCGCACGACGTTGGAAGATGTATTCCTGGAGCTGACGCAGGGAAGCACACCTGCAGCAGCAAAAGCGATGAAGGACGGCGAAAAGAAAGACTGGATGGTAAAGCGGCGCAAGAAAAATGCGCAGGAAGAGGCAGAAGAGAACGAGCTGACTGAGATGGATGAAGAGCCGGAAGAAAATGCCGTTCCGACAAGTGAGGATGAAAAGGAGGATCTCGAAAATGACAGCAATTTATAAACGAGAATTAAAATCCTATTTTCAATCAATGACAGGTTATGTCCTGATCGCCTTCCTTGTGATCTTCACGGGAATCTATTTTATGGCGTACAACTTAAATTCGGGATATCCCTATTTTTCATATGTTCTGATGAATATCAACTACGTGTTGATCATCATTATCCCGATGCTCACCATGCGTTCCTTTGCGGAGGAACGGAAGAACAAGACAGACCAGCTTCTGCTTGCCGCACCGGTAAAATTATTTGATATCGTGATGGGGAAATACCTTGCGATGGTGACGGTATTTGCGGTACCGTGCCTGATTTTTTGCATTTTCCCGATTATCATTAAGAGCTTTGGAACGGCGTATCTGAAGGTGGATTATCTGTCGATCCTGATGTTCTTCCTGCTCGGATGCGTGTATCTGGCAATCGGAATGTTTCTTTCGTCACTCACAGAAAGTCAGATCATTGCGGCAGTAATAACCTTTGGCGTTTTGCTTCTGATCTATCTCTGGGGAGGACTGATCGATTTCCTCCCGACATCAGCTACAAGCGGCATGATCGGTATTGTGGTATTCGTTACCATTGCGGCGCTGATCATTTACCGGATGACTGGAAACTGGATGATCGCAGGAATTATCGAAGCGATCGGAGTTGTTGCGGTTGTGATCGTAAGCTTCGTAAAATCTTCATTATTTGAAAATATTTTGGTCAACATCATGAAGAAGCTGTATCTTGCAGATGTATTTGACAACGTAGCATATAACAAGCTTTTCGATGTGAGTGGGCTGATCCTGTATCTGAGTGTGGCAGGTGTATTTATCTTCTTGACCATGCAGTCCATTCAGAAAAGACGTTGGAGTTAGGAGGGAGAAGACATGGAAAAAATCAAAAAAATGTTCAGCAGCAAGTCCTCCCGGAACGGAACTTACAGCGTAGGGCTTGCAGTGATCGTGATTGCAATCGCGATCGTGATCAATCTGGTGGCAGGACAGCTTCCGGAAAAAGTAAGAAATATTGATATCAGCAGCAACAATCTGTACGATATCAGCAGCGTGTCCACAAAAATGCTGAAGAAGCTGGATAAAAAAGTAGATTTGAAAGTGATCGCAGAACAGGATTCTGTGGATACCAGGATCAAGACTTTTGTGAAAAAATATGCGGCGCTTTCCGGTAAAGTAAAAGTGGAATGGGTGGACAGCGTACTGCATCCGTCCGTTCTTCAGAAATATAATACCGATGGGAATGTAATCGTTGTGTCCTGTGATGCAACCGGAAAGTCTACAACGATTTCATTTTCAGATATTATCCAGTCCGATTATTACTCTTATTATACGACCGGAAGTGCCAGTGAAAGTTCTTTCGACGGAGAAGGACAGCTTACCAGTGCGATCAATTATGTAACCAGCGAGAAAACAAGCAAGATTTACCGGACCAGTGGTCACGGAGAAGCGACATTTTCAAGTTCGGTAAGTGATCTGCTTACTAAGAATAATCTGGAGACGGAAGAAATCAACCTGAGCATGAATCCGGAAATCCCGGATGATTGTGACCTGTTGTTCCTCTATGCACCGACATCGGATATTACAGATGATGAAAAGACAATTATTGAGAAATATCTGAGTGACGGCGGAAAGGTTTATCTGATCCTTGGAGATACGACTTCAGACACACCAAATCTGGACGGAATTATGTCGGATTATGGACTGAAAAAAGTCAGCGGTTATATTGCAGATACCCAGAGATGCTACCAGGGAAATTATTATGCAATCTTCCCACAGCTTTCTCTGAGTGGTGACCTGGGAAGCGGCATCAGCAATCAAATGGTACTTCTGCTGAATTCACCTGGTATGGAGAAAACAGATACGGATAATGATAATCTGACGGTTACTCCATTTATGCAGACATCAGACAGTGGATATGCAGTGACAGAAAATGACCAGACACAGGGACAGTATATCCTGGGAGCCGTTTCTACCAATGCGATTTCTGCGGATTCTTCAGATTCGGACAGCGAGGATGAAGACGATAAGAGTGATGCAACGGATACAGACACAAAGACAGCAAGACTTACGGTGCTTGCTTCTGCATCTATGATCAGCTCGGATATCACAGATCAGCTGACGACACTGGATAACCTGACTTTGTTTGTAAATTCAGTGACAGAGAATTTTGATAATGTAAACAATGTTGCGATTGAAGCGAAGAGTCTTTCGACTGAGACCAACACACCGATGCATGCAGGTGCATTCAGCATCCTTGTGATCTTTATTATTCCGCTTGCAATTCTGATCCTTGGATTTGTGATCTGGATGAGAAGACGGAAAGCGTAAGAGGCAGGAGGAAAAAAGATGGAGAAAAAAACAAGGACAATAGGAATCCTTCTGCTCGTACTGCTTGCTCTGCTCATTACATTTTTCGGGCTGAAAAAATGGAATACATCTAAGTCAGAGGCAGAAGAGAAGAAAAAAGAAAACGCAGTGGTGCATATTTTTGAGACAGATTCGCTGGAGTCGATCGAGTATAAAGAAGCATCTGGGGAAGAAATGTCCTTTGTAAAAGAGGATGATACCTGGGAGTATGCGCCGGACACCACGATCGCACTGACGGAGAGCAGTATGCAAAATATGGAAGATGCATTTTCGGATATTCAGGCGGTAAAAGAGATCAAGAATCCGGATGACCTTTCGGACTATGGATTTGATTCGCCGGAATATAATCTTACGCTGACCGGAAAGGATGGCGAGGCACATAAATTTCTAATCGGGAATGCTTCCGGAGAAAATTATTATTTCATGGAAGATGGAACAGAAAAAGTGTACACGGTATCGGCAGATCTGATTTCGGAAATGGTATGGCAGCTTGCAGATGTTGCTGAAAAGGACAGCTTTGTAACAGTTACATCCGATAACTTTGTAAAAGAGACTGTGACAAAACCGGGTGACGAGGTAAAAACCTACGAAGCGGACAATGAGGATCAGGAAGATACTGTCACAAGTATTATGACAGCACTTTCCGGATTCTATTTTACAGATTGTGCAGATTATCATGTGACGGACGCGACGCTTGGCAATTACGGGCTTGCGGAAGATCAGCGGACGAAGGTGGAGCTGACTTACAAGGATACGTCGGATGATGACAAGGAAAAGACAGTTACATTCTATGTGGGAAGCAAGGACGACAGTGCGACCTACTATTATGTACAGATGGACGGTTCACAAAGAGTAAGCCGGGTACTGATCGATACGGTAGAGAAAGCGCTTGGATGGAAAGTGGACAGTAGTGCAGAGTAAAAGAATACAAAGAGAAAATTAAATAAATCTGCTAAGAAAGAAAAAGGGATGATGTCTTTCAGGAAAGGACAGAGTCCCTTTTTTGAGTGTACGTTTTTACAAATTTATCCGCAGGAATCATTGACGCTGAAAAACCAACAGTGATACTATACAGATAATACGGAAAAATGAACGTTATACAATACGGAATGAGGAGAAACGATATGCCAATCATATACAATGAAAAAACAAGAGAGTTTCATCTCTACAACCAGGAGATCAGCTATATCATCAAGATCCTTGACAACGACCAGCCGGGACAGCTCTACTATGGAAAACGCCTGACACACAGAGAAGATTTCAGCCATCTTTTTGAATATGCGATGCGTGATATGTCACCGTATGCTTTCGAGGGGAATTCTACATTCTCACTGGAGAATATCAAGCAGGAGTATCCGACTTTCGGCTGCGGAGATATGCGTTTTCCGGCATATGAGATCGAGCGGGAGAACGGAAGCCATGTAGTCGAGTTTGTATATAAAGAGCATAAAATTTATAATGGCAAACCAAAGCTTGAAGGACTTCCGGCGACTTATGTAGAAAGTGATGATGAGGCGCAGACTCTGGAACTGGTTCTGGAGGATACAAGTATCAATACAAGAATTGTCCTTTTATATACGATCTATGAAGCATTTCCGGTGATCGCGAGAAGTGTACGTTTTGAATGTGATTCTGACGAAAAGATCACACTTCTTTCTGCAATGAGCGCCTGTGTGGATCTGCCGGACAAGGATTATGAGATGATCGATCTTGCCGGTGTGTGGGCGAGAGAGCGCTATGTGAGAAGACATAAGCTGGATTACGGTATCCAGAGTATTTACAGTATGCGCGGATGCAGCAGCTACCAGTTCAATCCGTTCCTTGCACTTGCGCGTGAAAATGCAGACGAGTTCCAGGGGCAGGTCTACGGTTTCAGTCTGGTTTACAGCGGAAATTTCCTTGCACAGACAGAGGTAGACAATTATGATACCGCCCGTGTGCTGATGGGAATCCATCCAAATGGATTTAAGTGGACACTTGGAAAAGGCGAATCCTTCCAGACACCGGAGATGGTAATGGTATATTCGGAAGCCGGACTTAACGGAATGAGCCAGACCTTTCACAAGCTGTACCGCACACGTCTGGCAAGGGGAACCTGGAGAGATAAGGTTCGCCCGATCCTGATCAACAGCTGGGAAGCATTTTATTTTGATTTTGATGCGCCAAAGCTTCTGGGACTTGCGGATGCGGCAGCAGATCTTGGAATGGAGCTTTTTGTATTGGATGACGGATGGTTTGGAAAGAGAGATGACAGTACTTCTTCCCTTGGCGACTGGTATCCGAATGAGGAAAAGCTGAAAGGAACGTTAAAGGAGCTGGCAGAAAAGATCAATGCCAAAGGTTTAAAATTCGGGCTCTGGATTGAACCGGAGATGACAAACAAAGACAGTGATCTGTACAGGGCGCATCCGGACTGGATTCTTGCAGAACAGGGCAAGCGGATCTGCCACAGCCGGACACAGTATGTACTGGATTTTTCTAAGAAAGAGGTACGTGAATATATCGGGGACATGCTGGAAAATCTTCTTGCAGAAGTGCCGGTATCTTATATCAAATGGGATATGAACCGTACATTTTCAGAGGTGTTCTCCAATGGAAATGACAGAGAGTATCAGGGAAAGGTCTGCCACAAATATATCCTTGGTGTGTATGAACTGTATGAGCGCCTGACCAGCCGTTTTCCGCATGTATTGTTTGAATCCTGTGCAAGTGGTGGGGCAAGATTTGACCCGGGAATGCTTTATTATGCACCGCAGGGATGGACTTCGGATGATACTGACGCAATCGAACGTCTGAAAATCCAGTATGGAACTTCAATGGTTTATCCGGTGAGTTGTATGGGAAGCCATGTATCAGCTTCACCGAACCATCAGACAAACCGTGTGACACCGCTCGAGACAAGAGCAGATGTGGCTTACTTTGGAACTTTTGGATATGAGCTTGACCTTTTAAAGCTTGGCGAGGAAGATAAGGCAGAAATCCGCCGTCAGATCGCATTTATGAAGGAGAAGAGAGATCTGATCCAGAAAGGAACTTTCTATCGACTGAAGAGTCCGTTTGAGGGAAATGAGACCGCATGGATGATCGTATCGGAGGATCAGAAGAAGGCGCTGGTTGGTTATTACCGGGTAATGCAGCCGGTCAATGTTGGATTTAAGAGACTGAAGCTGAAAGGGCTGAAAGAAGATACCTGTTATAAGGTCAGCGGATATGCTTATGACTGCTATGGCGATGAGCTGATGCAAGTCGGAATGATCCTGTCCGATTCTGCGTCCGGTGTATGGAAGAAGGGCGTGAATGATAAGGGAGATTTCCAGGCGGAAGTGTTTGAGATTGTAGCTGTGTAAGCCGGAATATATGGAAAGGACGAAATGGGAGAACCGTTTCGTCCTCTTGCGTTTTTGGAAGAAAAATTATATGATGTTTCTAAAAGACTTAAAGAGGTTTAAAATGGAACGACTATACGATAAATTAAAAGCATATTCCGAGAGCGATTTTTACGCATTTCACATGCCGGGACATAAGAGAAACAAGGCACTTCTTGGAATTGAACTCCCATACGATCTGGATATCACGGAAATCGATGGTTTCGATGATCTGCATCACGCAGATGGTATTTTAAAAGAAGAGCAGGAAAGAGCCGCAAGGGTATTTGGGGCAGAGGAAAGTCATTTTCTGGTAAATGGAAGTACTGCCGGAATTTTAAGTGCAGTGATGGGATGTACGCACCGGGGAGATAAGATTCTGGTGGCACGCCATTGTCACAAATCCATTTACCATGCAATTTATATGAATGGTCTTGTACCGCGCTATGTGTATCCGGAATTTGATATTTCCATGCATATGAACGGGGAGATCAGCAAAGAAGATGTGGCAAAAGCACTTGCTGCAGAGCCGGATATCAAAGCCGTTGTGATCGTATCGCCAAATTATGATGGCGTGGTATCGGATGTGAAAGGAATTGCAGAAGTGGCACATTCGTATAGGATTCCACTGATCGTAGATGAAGCACATGGACCGCATTTCGGATTTCATCCGGCATTTCCGGGGCGCGCAAATGATCTGGGAGCAGATGTGGTGATCAATAGTCTGCACAAGACACTGCCTTCTCTTACACAGACTGCAATCCTGCATATCAACGGAAAGCTTGCCAATCGAAGAAGAATTAAGAAATATCTGGATATGTTGCAGAGCAGCAGTCCGTCGTATATTTTCATGGCAAGCCTGGATGCCTGCGTGGATTTCCTGGATGGAAAATGTGAGGAAGCATTTGAACTTTATGTAGAGAGGCTGCAAAAGTTCAGAGAAGAGCTGAAGCCATTACAGCATTTACAGATTCTCCGTACAGAACATTATGATATTTCCAAAGTTGTGATTTCCACAGCAAATGCAAATATTACAAGTCCGGAGCTTGCGGACCGGCTGCGAAAAGAATATCATCTGGAAATGGAAATGACCGGAGGAACCTATGTACTTGCGATGACGACCGTGGCAGATACGCAGGAAGGACTGAACAGGTTAAAAGCTGCATTACTGGAAATAGACGATCAGCTGGAAGCAAAAACAGCCGTTTCCGGAAGCATAGAGATTTCCGGAGAGCTTCCTAGACTGGAGCAGTATTTTACACCGCAGGAGGCAGCAGAACGGGAAGAAGACGGAGAAGCAGAAGAGATTCCGTGGAAAGAAAGTGAAGGACACATTTCTCTGGAATACGCATATCTCTACCCACCGGGAAGCCCGGTTATCGTACCCGGAGAGCGGATCAGCCGGGAAGCAGTAGAACTTCTTTGTTATTATGAAACACAGAATCTCCAAATAGAAGGAATACAGACGGAAGGCAAGATAAAGGTGTGGAAACATGAGTAAAATATATTATCTGATGGGAAAAAGTTCAACAGGGAAAGACACAATCTACAAAGAACTGAGAAAAAGAATGCCACAGTTAAAAAATGTAACGATCTATACAACTCGTCCACGGCGTGAGGGAGAAAAAGAAGGCGAAGAATATTTCTTTACAGACGAAACTGAACTTGAAAAGTTCAAAAAAGAAGGCCGATTGATCGAAGAACGTGCTTACAATACAGTTTATGGTATCTGGCACTATTTCACCGCTGATGACGGGCAGTTCAATTTTGAACAAAAAAATCAGGATTATCTCATGATCGGAACCCTTGAATCCTATGAAAAATTGAAAACCTATTTTGGAAACGAAAAAGTAGTTCCACTTTACATCGAGGTAGAAGACGGAGAGCGCTTAACCCGCGCCCTCGCCCGTGAGAAAACCCAGAAAGAACCCAAATACGCCGAAATGTGCCGCCGTTTCCTCGCCGATTCCAAAGATTTCTCCGAAGAAAACCTCGCCCACGCCGGAATCACAGAACGCTACGAAAACACAGACCTTGAAGACGTACTTGAGAAAATCTGTAAAAAGATACTTGAACAGTAGAGATTTCAACACCCAAGCGAGACAGGCTCCGCCTGTCTATATGAACTTCTCATTGAGAAATTCATGAAGTTTATTAAATAAGATTTTATAATGTAGTGGAGTCAATATCCAGAAAAAAAGAAATCCATCTTCGGTATCAGCGCCTTTGCACTATGGAACCGAAGATGGATTTCGTTTTTTCGTCATATTTCCACGCTACGCATGACTCTAATTCAAGAAGTTCTCAATAATCACCCCTTCTGCTTCCTCTTCCGTCATTCCAAGAGTCCGCAGCTTGATCAACTGCTCATCATTGATCCTTCCGATCGCAGCTTCGTGGATAATAGCCGCATCCACATGCTTCGCATTGATCTCAGGAATTGAACTTACTTCTGCATGATCCATGATAATAGAATCACACTGAACATGTGCATGGCAACGGTTCTTTCCGACAGCCCTCGGATGGAAGACCTGTCTGGATTCGCCTTTTGCGACCGAACGGGATACGATCTGCGCAGAGCTGCCTTCTCCGAGCAGTTCCACCATCATATTTGAAGTAGCTTCCTGTTTTCCATGTGTCATCAGTTTTTCAATGACATAAAGCTTGGAACCGGCTTCCAGATGTACATTATTTTCACGAACTGTAGAATCGACTCCTTTGATCTGAGCAGTATCCAGCGTAAATACAGAATTTTCACCAAGATAAACTTCGGTAACGGGATTGAGTACACGGGCTCCGGTGCCTTCACCCTCTCCGTAATGCTTTTCTACATAGCGTACATTTGCATTTTTTTCCACATGGAAAGTATGAATACCATCATGGCGGCTTTCGTTACATCCGCTGTTGTGGATACCACATCCGGCAACGATAGTTACATTTGCACCTTCTGCTACATAAAAATCATTGTAAACAACGTCCGTCATTCCGCTTGCGTCAACAACAACCGGAATATGAACTTCTTCGCCGTCTGTTTTTCCATCGATGAAAATATCGATTCCCGGCTTGTCCTGTTTTTTCTTGATTTTAATATGCTCACTGTCACCGTGGCAGAGCGCGATCCCATTATGTCGTAAATTGAATGCACCGGACTGTGTAAAACCGGTATCATCGATCTGAGCTAATACTTTTTCTGTAATTTTATCCAATAAAGTCATTGTATCTTCCTCCCCTGTTATCTACATTTCAGACAGCTGTAAGAATCTGCTGTCTTCCCTAATAATTGTGGAAGGATATCCGCGGTCTGTCCGATCGAAGCAATCTTTCCGCCTTCGATTACCATGATCCGGTCAGCCATCTGGATGATTCTTTCCTGATGGGAAATAAGAATAAGACTCTGCTTTTTCTCTTTGTGCATTTTTTCAAACTGTTCGATCAACATAGAAAAACTCCAGAGATCGATTCCGGCCTCCGGTTCATCGAAAATACAGAGTTTGTGCGGCTTTGCGAGAACGGTTGCAATTTCCAGCCGCTTCATTTCACCGCCGGATAAGGTTCCGTCTACTTCACGTTCAATGTATTCGTTGGCACAAAGTCCAACGGTACTTAAAAGTCTGCAACAGACATCTCTTGTCAGATCTTCTCCAGCCGCAAGTGATAAAAGCTTGCTTACCGTCATTCCTTTGAAGCGCGGTGGCTGCTGGAATGCGTAACCGATTCCGGCTTTTGCCCTGTGGTTGATATCATAATCACTGATATCGGTTCCGTCTAAGATGATCTGTCCGGCACTTGCCTGGTCAATCCCCATCAGCACTTTTGCAAGTGTGGATTTGCCACCTCCGTTCGGACCGGTGATCACCAGCATTTCCCCGTCTTCTACGTTAAAACTGATATTTTCTACGATACTTCGTTCTATTCCGTTTTCATTCACCTGGAATGTAAGATTTTTTACCTCCAGCATGAGTTCATCCCCTTTCTGTGTAAGAAACTTATATAAAGTTTGTCTGACCAAAATACCTTTTGACCCCAACATCTTGTATGATGTAAGTATCAAAAGAATAAATTGCGTGGAAATGGAGCAATCCGATTACATCATTGGATACAGAAGCTTTATATATTCATGCTTATTATAAAACATATCGGAAAAGTTGTCATCTTTTATTATTGAGAAGATAGTTTGTGTGCAGAAGATATGATTTCAACATACCTACAAAGCGAAATTCGCAGAATTTTCAGAAATAATTCAGAAAGACCACAGGAATTTGCTCTAGGTATCTGCATAAATTTATGTTATACTAATGGAATAGTAAGAAAGAAGAGGGTGATAATATGTCAGGATTTAAAGATGTCGTAGGACATAGCGAGATCATTCAGTATATACAGAACGCAGTTACAGAAGATAAAGTATCACATGCTTATATTCTGAACGGCGAGAAGGGATCTGGAAAGAAGATGCTTGCAGGTCTTTTTGCACAGACTCTGCAGTGCGAAAAGGGCGGAGCAGAACCGTGCTATGAGTGCCATTCGTGCAAGCAGGCAGTCAGCGGCAATCATCCGGATATTATCTGGGTAACGCATGAAAAGCCGAACAGCATCAGTGTAGATGATATCCGGGTTCAGATCAATGGGGATATTCAGGTGAAGCCTTATAATGGAAAATACAAGATCTACATTGTGCCGGATGCAGATATGATGACTGTACAGGCACAGAATGCTCTGCTGAAGACAATCGAAGAGCCACCTGCTTATGCGGTAATTCTGCTTCTTACAGAGAATGCGAACAGTCTGCTCCCAACGATCTGCTCAAGATGCGTTATGCTGAAGCTCCGTAACATTAAGGATCAGCTTGTGAAAAGGTATCTGATGGAGCAGCTTCAGGTTCCTGATTACAAGGCAGACGTGTGTACTGCATTTGCACAGGGCAATATTGGAAAAGCTGCTATGCTGGCAGGTTCTGAGCATTTTAATGAAATTAAAGATGAGGCAGTTCGTCTGCTGAAGAATATCGATACCATGGAACTCGGTGATCTGGTGGAAGCTGTGAAACGGATTTCCGCTTACAAGATTGAGATCACAGATTATCTGGACATCCTTATGATCTGGTATCGTGATGTTCTGATCTATAAAGCAACAATGAATATCGACAGACTGATTTTCGGTGAAGAGATCGACAGTATCAGGGAGCGTGCGAAAAAGAGCTCTTATGAAGGAATTGAGACAATTCTGGAAGCACTTGAGAAAGCAAAGGCGAGACTGCGCGCCAATGTCAACTTTGATCTTGTCATGGAACTTCTTCTGTTGACAATAAAGGAGAACTAGGGAATGACAAAAGTAATTGGAGTCCGTTTTCGGACTGCAGGAAAGATCTATTTTTTCTCACCGGGCAAATTTGAGGTGAAGCGTGGCGATCAGGTAATTGTAGAGACCGCGAGAGGAGTAGAATTCGGTAACGTTGTGATGGGACCGAAGGAAGTGAAGGATGAAGAGATCACCCAGCCTCTTAAGACAGTGATCCGCCTGGCGACAGAGGATGACCGCCGTGTAGAAGAAAAGAATCGCAAAAAAGAAAAAGAAGCATTTCAGATTTGTCTGGAAAAGATCCACAAGCATGGACTGGAGATGAAGCTGATCGATGCAGAATATACCTTTGACAACAATAAAGTGCTGTTTTACTTTACCGCAGACGGAAGAATTGATTTCCGTGAACTGGTAAAGGATCTGGCAGCGGTATTCCGTACCAGGATTGAACTTCGCCAGATCGGTGTAAGAGATGAGACGAAGATCCGCGGAGGAATCGGAATCTGTGGACGAGAGCTTTGCTGCCACACCTATCTGTCTGAGTTTGCACCGGTTTCGATCAAGATGGCAAAAGAACAGAATCTGTCTCTGAACCCGACTAAGATTTCAGGTGTATGTGGCAGACTGATGTGCTGCCTGACAAATGAGGAAGAGACATACGAGGAACTCAACAATAATCTTCCGTCTGCAGGTGAGGCGGTGACAACTCCGGAAGGACTGAAAGGTGAAGTACAGTCATTAAGCGTACTGCGTCAGCTTGTCAGGGTTATTGTAACTCTGGACAATGATGAGAAAGAAATCCGTGAATATCCGGCAGCTGACCTGAAGTTCAAACCGCGCCGTCGGAAAAAGGATGTGAAGCTTTCCAAACAGGAAATGAAAGAGCTTGCAGCTCTGGAGAAAGGTGAAGGAGCGTCAAAGTTAGATGACAAATAATCTTAAGCCGGGAGAACGGCTCGATGATTTACAGATAAAAGGCTATGAGATCATCCAGAGCCCGGGGCGGTTCTGCTTCGGAATGGATGCAGTGCTTTTAAGTGCCTTTGCCAAAGTAAAAGCGGGAGAATGCGTTCTTGATCTTGGAACAGGAACGGGAATTCTCCCGATTCTTTTGGCTGCAAAGACAAAAGGAAAGCATTTTACAGGACTGGAGATTCAGGAAGAAAGTGCGGATATGGCGTGTCGGAGTGTCCGGCACAACCGGCTTGAGGAGCAGATCGACATTGTGACGGGAGATATCAAAGAAGCGTCACAGATATTTGGAAAAGGTTCCATGGATGTGATAACAACGAACCCTCCATACATGATCGGAGGTCATGGAATGGCTAATCCGGAAAGTGCTAAGGCAATTGCGAGGCATGAGGTACTGTGCACACTGGAGGATATTATCCGGGAAAGTGCACGGATTTTAAAAGCCGGAGGAAGATTTTATATGGTACACAGACCGTTTAGGCTCGCAGAGATTCTGACAGCAATGTGTGAGGCGAAGCTGGAGCCAAAAAGAATGCGTCTGGTGTATCCATATGTGGATAAGGAACCGAACATGGTTTTAATAGAAGGAATCCGTGGTGCCAAATCGCGGATGACAGTAGATCCGCCACTGATCGTTTATGAGAAGGACGGCAGCTATACACGGGAGATCCTGGAGTATTACGGGATGACAGGAACTGGAAAGGAGTAACGAATGGCAGGAACATTATATTTGTGTGCAACACCGATCGGCAATCTGGAAGATATGACGTTCCGGGTGATCCGGACGCTGAAAGAAGTTGATCTGATCGCGGCAGAAGATACCAGGAACAGTATTAAACTGCTGAACCATTTTGAGATTAAAACACCGATGACCAGTTATCATGAGTATAATAAGATAGAAAAGGGACACGCTCTGGTGGAAAAACTTCTTACAGGGATGAATATTGCGCTGATCACCGATGCCGGTACACCAGGGATCTCAGATCCGGGTGAGGAACTGGTGAAAATGTGCTATGAAGCCGGAATTACGGTCACTTCCCTTCCGGGAGCCGCTGCCTGTATTACGGCACTGACACTTTCCGGGCTTTCCACCAGAAGATTTGCATTTGAGGCATTTCTTCCAACGGACAAAAAGGAAAGACAGGCAGTCCTAGGTGAGCTTGTAGATGAGACAAGAACGATGATCGTTTACGAAGCGCCGCACCGTCTGGTGAGAACCTTGAGAGAGCTTGGAGAAGTTCTTGGTGGGGACAGACATCTGACTGTGTGCCGGGAACTTACAAAAAAGCATGAGACTGCATTTCGCACCACATTTGCGGAAGCGGTTTCCTATTATGAGAGCAACGATCCGAAGGGGGAGTGTGTGCTTGTGATCGAGGGGAAGAGCCGGGAGAGCATTTTACAGGAGGAGCGCGCAAAATGGGAAGAAATGACGGTTCAGGAGCATATGGATTACTATATGAACCAGGGAATCGATAAGAAAGAAGCCATGAAAAAGGTGGCAAAAGACCGTGGAGTCGGAAAGAGGGACATTTATAAAGAACTGCTGTAAGGCTTTCGTCAATTTGTACACCTTCTTAAAAAATCTTTGTTCAACCCGGTCATAGACCGACGATGTAAAAACAGATATACTTTATTTCAGAAACAAGAACAGCGACAGTGTGTAAGAATCGCACAAAGATTTAGGAGGAAAAATAAATGGCAAGCTTATCATTAAAGCATATTAACAAAACATATCCGAACGGATTTGAAGCAGTTAAAGATTTCAACCTTGAAATCGAAGATAAAGAATTTATCATCTTTGTAGGACCATCTGGATGTGGTAAATCTACTACACTTCGTATGGTAGCCGGACTGGAAGAGATCTCCAGCGGTACCT
>ENA-OUNS01001297-OUNS01001297.1-human-gut-metagenome-genome-assembly--contig:-NODE-1297-length-18427-cov-6.445188_pt1 | contig 18427 bp, 10 predicted proteins | sample MGYA00243237_ERZ505104 | MGnify/ENA primary metagenome ERZ505104 (study PRJEB26097, sample SAMN02711295) | human gut metagenome | biome: Gut microbiome | host: Homo sapiens | place: Denmark...
GATATGTTCAGCCGAAAAATGCTCAGCATAAGAGAAAGGCGGTTAATAAATATACAGCGGAAGGAAGAAAACAGATTCATCAGAATCTGAAATTTAATACTTCCGTTATGCTGTGGATAATGCGCAATCCTGTGAAGAGCAGAACTGTGGAGTATGCGGATAATCGTATCTCACTGTTTGCGGCGCAGTATGGGAAATGTGCAATAACTGGAAAGCAGTTGAGCACGGATGACATCCATTGTCATCACAAAGTTCCCGTCAGCAAAGGCGGTGGCGATGAATATGCAAACCTTATTTTAGTGAGTAAGGACATTCATACCGTTATCCATGCTTCTGCGGATGAGACCATCCGAAAATATCTTACAATCCTTAAACTTGATGCGAAACAACTAACAAAACTTAACAAACTTCGTACTATGGCAGAAATGCCACAAATCATTCTTTAACTAAAAGCTAATTCGAAGTGTGTAACGTGTGTTGAAAACCCTGGACGACTGAATTCGAGGGAACGCCGTGTGCGGTGAAAGTCGCATGCACGGTGTGGAGTGGGGGAAAATCTGGAGATAATTTCAAAGGATTACCTATCACTATCGGGTGCGAAGTCACAGGGAATCAAGCAGCTTATGGCAGGTGGAGGTGTCGTTTTAATCGGTACACAGCTTGTACCATTACTGGCGAATTTATTTTAGTCGGGGCAGTAAGAAAGGAGAACACGCATGGATAAGATTTTTGAGTCCATAGAAGAATGGATGCGTAACCTCCTTACAGGCATGGTCAGCTCAAACCTGACGAACATGTTTACCGATGTAAATGAAAAAACCGGTGATATTGCAAGTCAGGTTGGGCAAACGCCCCAGGGATGGAATGGCAGTATATTTAGTCTGATTCAGAATCTGTCAGATTCTGTGATCGTGCCGATTGCCGGGATGATTATAACCTTTGTGCTGTGTTATGAGCTGATTTCCATGCTCACAGAGAAGAACAACATGCATGACATTGATACATGGATGTTCTTCAAATATTTTTTTAAAATGTGGGTTGCAGTCTGGTTCGTAAGTAATGCATTCACAATTACTATGGCAATTTTTGATGTGGGACAGAATGTAGTGAACCGGGCATCAGGAGTGATCAATCATCAGACAGCAATTAATATTGATTCGGTGGTCACTTCAATGGAAACGGCAATGGAATCAATGGAAGTAGGGGAACTGGTCATACTGGCACTGGAAACACTTCTGGCAAGCCTGTGTTTAAAGGTTATTTCCGTTTTTATAACGGTCATTCTTTATGGACGTATGATTGAGATTTACTTGTATTCGTCAATCGGTGCAATTCCGTTTGCAACAATGAGCAATCGGGAATGGGGACAGATTGGCAGCAATTACTTAAGAGGATTGTTCGCATTGGCATTCCAGGGATTTTTTATCATGGTGTGTGTGGGCATTTATTCCGTACTGGTTGCTAATATACAGGTATCAGATAACGTGCATACAGCATTGCTCAGTGTAATGGCTTATACGGTTGTACTTTGCTTCAGCCTTATGAAAACAGCCAATTTCTCAAAGAGTGTGTTTAACACACATTAAATATAAAAAAGGAGATGATAGAAAATGGCTTTTGTATCAGTACCCAAAGATCTGACGAAAGTTAAAAATAAGATTATTCTGAACCTCACAAAACGTCAGCTTATCTGTCTTGGCATTGCAGCGGCAGTAGGGCTTCCATTTTATTTCCTGGCAAGAGGATTGATTGGTTCAAGTAATGCGGCAACCGGAATGTGTTTGTTGATGCTTCCGGCTTTTTTGTTTGCCATGTATGAGAAAGACGGACTTCCTTTAGAAAAAGTCCTGAAAAATATGATTACAGTAAAATTTATCCGTCCTCCGTTGCGAAAGTATGAGGTGGAAAATATGTATGAGAAAAGAAAAATTATAACAAAATCGAAGGGAGGTACAGTTCGTGGAAAGAAGAGAAAATGATAAATTGCTGCCAGAACATGCCAAAGATGCTTCTTATCCAGAGGACTGGTGGTTAGATGAAGCAGATTCTGCTGATGGTTTACCAGTGTTTGCCATGGATGAAGCAGAAGATTTTGTCAAGGACAGACAGCGTTTGAAGGGAGTACCTATGGTTACAGGGTATGAAGCACTGGAGCGACATCGGGGTATCCGCAGACCAAGACGTAAATTAAGCAGACGAGAGCAGCGAGCCTGGGAAAAAGCACAGAAGTATGAAGCAAAACTTCATAAGGCACACGAAAAAGAAGATAAAAAACGTGCAAAGCAGGAGGCAAAGCTGGCAGCTCGTGAAGAAAAAGCAGCAAAGAAACAGGCGAAAAAAGAGAATAAATATAAAAAGAAGATGAAACCAGCAGTGTCATCTTCTGTAAAATCCAATGGTAAAAAGGGAGCTGTAAAAAAAGTAAACAGGAATACGAGTGGTGGAAATAAAGAAAAGAAGATTACCGCACAACAGTCTATTCCATACAGAGAAATGGGAAAAGACGGTATCTGTCGTGTGGAAGATGGTTATTATTCCAAGACCATCCGTTTTTATGATATTAACTATCAGTTGGCACAGAACGAAGATAAAAATGCGATTTTTGAAAACTGGTGTGATTTCCTGAACTATTTTGACAGTACGATTCATTTCCAGTTGTCCTTTATCAATCATCACAGCAATATGGCAGAATATGAAGATGTGATTCGCATTAAGAAGCAGAATGACAGTTTTGATGATCTGCGTATGGAGTTTGCTCAGATGCTCAGAAACCAGTTGGCAAAGGGAAATAATGGTCTTGTCAGAACAAAGTATCTTACATTTGGAATCGAAGCAGACAATATCCGGGAAGCAAAACCGAAACTGGAGCGTATCGAAACGGATATTCTCAATAACTTTAAGGTATTAGGGGTGTCTGCTTATCCGTTGAATGGCGTGGAGCGTTTGCAGATTATGTATGAAACGTTCAACCAGGACAATAAAGTTCCGTTCCGGTTCAGCTATGACGATGTGCTGCGTACCGGACTGAATACCAAGGACTATATCGCACCATCCAGTTTTGTGTTTAAGAACGGAAAAGATTTTCAGATGGGAGATACTATCGGGGCAGTATCCTACCTGCAGATTTTGGCACCGGAGCTGACTGATAAAATGCTTGCGGAATTTCTGGAAATGGACTGCAATCTGCTTGTGAATCTTCATATCCAGTCCATCGACCAGATGAAAGCGATTAAGCTGGTAAAAGCAAAGGTTACAGATATTAACAGGATGAAAATCGAGGAGCAGAAAAAAGCAGTTCGTTCCGGATATGATATGGATATTATCCCGTCTGATTTGAATACTTACGGAGGGGAAGCAAAGAGGCTTCTGGAAGATTTGCAATCCAGGAATGAGAGAATGTTTCTTGTGACGGTGGTGTTTTTAAATACTGCAAAAAATAAACAGGAACTGGAAAATGTGGTATTTCAGACCGCAGGTATTGCACAGAAATATAATTGTGCATTAAAGAGGCTTGATTATCAGCAGGAACCGGGACTTATGAGCAGTCTGCCACTTGGAAAAAACTGGATTCCTATTAAAAGAGCATTAACGACAACTTCAACAGCGATTTTTGTTCCGTTCACGACACAGGAATTATTTATGGGTGGAGAATCCATTTACTACGGTCTGAATGCCTTGTCTAACAACCTGATTATGGCTGACAGGAAGAAACTGAAAAACCCGAATGGCTTGATCGTGGGTACTCCGGGAGCTGGTAAGTCCTTTGCGGCAAAACGTGAAATTACCAATGTTTTTATCGTGACAAAGGACGATATTATTATCTGTGATCCAGAAGGCGAGTATTTTCCCATAGTCCGGGCATTCAATGGACAGGTTGTTCGTATTTCGCCAACTAGTCATGATTATATCAATCCGATGGATATTAACACCAATTATGCGGATGATGACGATCCGTTATCTCTGAAATCAGATTTTATTCTTTCACTTTGTGAACTGGTAGTAGGTGGGAAGAATGGCTTGGAGCCAGTAGAAAAGACGATTATTGACCGTTGTGTCCGCTTGGTATATCAGGACTATCTTGCAGATCCGGTTCCAGAGAAGATGCCGATACTGGAGGATTTATACAATCTGCTTCGCAAGCAGGAAGAACCAGAGGCACAGCGTCTGGCAACGGCACTGGAAATCTATGTTAATGGTTCTCTTAAAGTATTCAACCATCGCACGAATGTTGAGTTGAATAACCGTCTGGTATGTTTCGACATTAAAGACCTTGGTAAGCAACTTAAAAAACTTGGTATGCTGATTGTTCAGGATCAGGTCTGGAACAGGGTAACAGTCAATCGTGCTGCACATAAATCTACCAGATATTACATTGATGAGTTTCACTTGCTGCTGAAAGAAGAACAGACAGCAGCATATAGCGTGGAAATCTGGAAGAGGTTCCGTAAGTGGGGCGGTATTCCGACTGGTATCACACAGAATGTAAAAGACCTGCTTGCTTCAAGAGAAATCGAGAACATCTTTGAAAACTCTGATTTTATTCTGATGCTTAACCAGGCATCCGGGGACAGACAGATTCTTGCCAAACAGCTTAACATCTCTCCGCATCAGCTTTCCTATGTAACAAACAGCGGAGCAGGAGAAGGCTTGATTTTTTATGGAAATACAATTATTCCGTTTAAGGACAGATTTGATAATTCTCTTATGCTGTATGCGTTAATGTCATCGAAACCGGAAGATGTGGAAAAACGTGAAAAACTTGGCATCAAAGACAGGGACGATTAACAGGAGGAGTGGCAGAGTGAGGCGGTTTATAGCAGGAATATTGATGATTGTTTCGATTATTTTGCTTACTATCAGTATTTACTTTCTGATGGGAATGTTCATACAGGAAAGACAGGACGATCAGTTACAGCAAGAGTTGCAGGAACTTATGCAGGAGAAAGAGGACGAGCCGGGAGAAAATTCTTCCGGCGATTCTTTTATAGAAGTAGATGCTGGAATACTGGCATTGCATGAGGAAAATCCAGATTGTATTGGGTGGCTTACGATTGAGGGAACAAAGATAGACTACCCAGTTATGTACAGGCCCGGAGATAAGAATTATTATCTGCATCGGGATTTTAATGGGGACTACTCAGCAAATGGCTGTCTGTTTCTTGCTGAGGAATGTGTGCCGGGAGATTCAGACAACCTGATTATCTATGGGCATCATATGAACAGTGGGAAGATGTTTGCTGATCTTGAAAAATATAAAGACAAGGGATTTTATGAGGAGCATCCAACAATCCTGTTCCGTACCATATGGGGAAATGAACAGTATCAGATATTATCAGCATTTACAACACCGGTTTATACCGGAAATGACTTTAACTATTACAGTTTTATAAAAGCACAGAAAGGGGCAGATTATGAGTACTTTATTAGAGAAATTAAGCGAAAAGCAATCTATGAAACCGGAATCACAGCAGAATATGGGGACAAGCTGCTTACATTGTCCACATGCGAATATTCACAGCGGAATGGGCGTATGGTCGTGGTTGCAAAAAAAATTCAGCAAAATGAAAGCTGAGAAAGAACCGGAAGAATTTGAATTTGGCTGCGAAGATCTGACGAAGGACTGGTTTGATGAGATAAGTGATATGGAAGAACCGGAAGAGAAAATTAAGTGCGATGAAAATGATTTTTTTGATAATGAGCAGGACAGTGTAGAGCCGGATTCTAAACCAGATAAAGCAAGAACAGGAGGTATCTGGGACTGGGACAGCGAAGACTACTGGGCTTATGGGGAATCTGAAAGATCACTTTTAGAAATGGCGCATAAGGATATGCTTTGCATTGCTGGTCTGTTAGAAGTAATGGATTCATTGGCTCTGCTTGCAGATACGCAGGGGCGAGAGTTACAGAGTGGTCTTTCTGATGTTTCAGTGAAATTAAAGGATAAGGCGATTGCCATTGAAAACAGATGGAACACGTTTCTGAACAAAAATTATGAAATCAGGAGATGATGACCATGCAGGAGCATGAATATAAAGCAAGGGATAAAACTGTCCAGAAGATGAGCCGGGATGGACTTCGGGAAGAAAATCTTCGCAGTAAAAAGGAGAAGCGAATTACCAGACGTGAGGCAGATGAGAAGAAAACAGCCGGACACAGGGAACAGGAGCTGGATTTTGGAAAGGCAAGAAAAGCTCATACTGCAGAAGAACCAGTAGAGGAAGGAACAGAGGGAAAACACAGGTTACAGTCAAGACACGCTTTTCTGGAACAGGAAAAAATTGCGGAAGCGGATGAAATGGAAAACTCAGAAATGAGTGAGGATAAGGCAGACGGGGAGAAATCTCCGTCTGTTTCACGTTCCAGACTTCGTAAAGAAAGTATCCGGGGACATCCGGGACAGGATGCCGAACGTGATTCTGAAACACCGGAACCAGACAGGCAGAGCCGAAAGAAAAAGATGGTCACAGCCTATGCAGCAAAAGAGCAGAAACGCTACCATGAAAAGTCAGAAGTTGATGAAAAATCAATGGAAGATTTTCGGGAAGAGATCAAAGGCAAGACGAAAAGGGAACAGACGCTAAAAGAACAGAAGAAATCAAAATCCCGTCTTTCCTTTGAAGATGAAGGCAAAGGTATGATTCCAGGCAGTGGAATGGCAAGAAAGGGTGCAACCGTTGTTTCTGAAACGGCATCTGCCTATGGTCAGAAAAAGATCAGAGAGGATACCGACGATAATGCGGCTCTTGATGCAGCAGAGCAAATGGAACTTGCGGGAGAAAGTCTTGCAAGAAAGTCAATTTACGTCCGGGAACGGTTAAAAGAGAACCGGCAGAGAAATAACCGGTTAAGGGAATCTGTGCTGGAAGAAATGGAAAAATCCCGCTTGCAGTTTGGAACTAGTGCTTCCAATGAGGCAAAAAAGGCGGTTCAGAAAGAAGCAGAGCAGAAAAAACAGTCTGCCTTAAAGAAATTACTGCAGAAAAAGCGTTACCAGAAACAGTATCAGGCTGCGAAACAGGGAAAGGCTGCGAAAGATGCAGTGTTTGTAAATGCACAGCGATTTACGGAGAAAGCCAAGGCAGCAGTCAAGGAGATTGTGGCGCAGAACCGGAATATCCTTCTGACGATAGGAGTTATGGTTTTGCTTTTTGCATTGATGGCAACGAGTCTGTCAAGTTGCGCTGCATTATTCCAGGGAGGTTCCAATGCCATTATTTCTACCAGTTATTCCAGTGAGGATGAAGATATTTATGCTGCGGAAAATGCTTATGTAGCATTGGAAAATGCACTGAATGAGCAGATCAATCAGATGAAGGCAAACCATTCCGACTATGATGAGTTCCAGTTCCAGATTGATGAGATTGGACACAACCCGTATCAGCTTATTTCTTACTTGACAGTCAAGTATGGCGGTTTTACCTATGCAGAGGTTGCGGATGAGATCCAGGAGATTTTTAAGGAACAGTATGGGTTGTATACGGACTCGACACGAGAAACTGTAACAGAAAAGAAAAAGGTCAGGGTTGGGGAATCACTGGGACAGGTGGTGACCAGCGGATATTGTAACTGTTCAATCTGTTGCGGGCAGTGGAGTGGTGGTCCGACTGCAAGTGGCGCATATCCACAGGCTAATCATACGATTGCAGTAGATGCTTCCAAGCCATTTGTGCCAATGGGAACCCATGTCATTATGAACGGAGTGGAATATGTAGTAGAAGATACGGGAGCATTTGCAAAATATGGTGTTCAGTTTGATGTATATTATGGTGATCATGCTTCTGCATCAGCACATGGGCATCAGACCTGGGAAGCGTACATAGCAGACAGCAACGGAAGTCAGGAAGTAGAAGTAACAACGACAAGAGAAGTGAACCGTTTGGATGTAACACTCACGAACCATAATCTGGATGCAGTTTTAAGAAACCGTATGACAGATAAGGAACAGGAGCAGTATGACGCTTACAACAAATACTATGGAAATCGTGATTATCTGTTTGACCTTAACTCAATTCCGACAGGCGGGGCAGGCTTTGGATATGATATTCCGGCAGAAGCACTTTCTGATCCGCAGTTTGCCAAGATGATTCGGGAAGCAGAAAAATATCTGGGTTATCCGTATGTGTGGGGCGGTGCATCTCCATCTACCAGTTTTGATTGTTCCGGTTTCGTATGTTGGGTAATCAATAACTGCGGAAATGGCTGGAATGTAGGAAGAACAACGGCAGATGGGCTTCGGTCTTATTGCTCCTATGTATCTCCATCTGATGCAAAGCCGGGAGATCTGATCTTTTTCCAGGGAACTTATGATACGCCGGGAGCGAGCCATGTTGGAATTTATGTAGGAAATAATATGATGATCCATTGTGGAAACCCGATTCAGTATACGAGCATTGCAAGCTCTTACTGGCAGCAACACTTTATGGCATTTGGAAGGCTTCATTAGAAGGGAGTGATGGAATATGAACATGCGATTAAAAAAGGTTCTGGATGATATTCAGAAAACTGAAGATAAGATTCTGGAATTACAGGAATATGTAAAGAAACTAAAAATCCAGAAAAAGCAGATGGAGGATGCAGAAATTATCAAGGCGATTCGTTCCATGAAAATGGATAGTCGAGAGATGTTGACTTTTCTGGATGGGATTCAGAACGGAACAGTTACCATGCAGTTTGATGAGGAGGGCAATCTCTCTATGGATAGTTCCGAAACAGATGCAAAGAAAGAAGAGAGTCTGGAGAGAAATGTGGCAACCGGACAGGTAGAAGAAAGTGAGGATTTGGAAGATGAAGAATAAGGTAATGAAAAAAATTTTGATGGTCATGCTGTCAGCTACGATGCTGATTGGTTCTGCCAGTGTGACTGCTTTTGCACAGGCAAATGAAAATGCAGAGCAGACCGAAGCAACAGAGCAGGTCATAGAAGAACAGCCTGCAGAGCAGCCTGCCACAGAAGGAACACCGTTTTCTACACCGGGAAACGGACAGCTTGTGGATGATAAGGAGAATGACAGTACCAAGCAGTTTCTGACTGTACAGACAAAGAATGGAAATACCTTTTATATGGTCATTGACCGTTCCGGTACTTCTGAAAATGTGTACATGATGTCACTTGTGGATGAAAATGACCTGGCAGAGTTCTTAGATGAAACCAAAGAAACGGAAAAGAAAGAGGAATCTGCGGTTGCTCTTCCAGAAACGACTACAACACCAGAACCGGAAACTACAGCACAGCCGGAAACAGAGGCAAAGCAGGAATCTGGCATTAACAAGATGATTGGATGGATTGCTTTGGGAGCAGTTGCAACGCTGGCATTGGGTGGTCTTGGCATGTTCGCTTTTGGAAAATTGAGAAAGAAAAAAGAGGACGGCATTGTAGAGGAAGGTCTGGAATTTGCTGATGACAGTTACATCAATGAAGATGAAGAAAATGCAGAGAATCAGCAGAAATAACAAAAAATCATAAAGTATGGAGAAAGGGCAGTTCTTTTGGGACTGCCTTTTTGACAGGAACAGGAGAAAAATATGGCGAAATTTTTAGTGATTGCAGAGAAACCAAGCGTGGCACAGAGTCTTGCAAAGAATTTATCTGCATATCAGAGAGAGGACGGCTATCTGGAGGGGAACAGTTGTATTGTCAGTTGGTGCTTGGGACATCTCGCAGAATATGCACCACCAGAAATTTATGATGAAAAATATGAAAAATGGCAGTTTGAGGATTTACCGATCATCCCGGAAGTATGGAAAGTGCAGGTATCAGAGGATAAAAAGAAGCAGTTTGAAGTATTGTGCAGCTTAATGAATCGGGAAGATGTGGCGTATCTGGTCAATGGCTGTGACGCCGGGAGAGAGGGAGAACTGATTTTTAAAAGAGTTTATGATCTGGCAGGCTGTCAAAAACCAGTGAAGCGTCTGTGGATCAGTTCAATGGAAGATGAAGCAATTCAGAAAGGCTTCCAGACCTTAAAGGACGGGAAAGAATACGCAGGTCTTTGTAATGCTGCGGTGTGCAGAGCGCAGGCAGACTGGCTGATCGGAATGAACGCAACGAGAGCCTATACAACCAGATATTTTAAACGCCTGGTGGTCGGCAGGGTACAGACACCAACGCTTTCCATGCTGACAGAAAGAAAAGAGAAAATCGAGCATTTCAAGAAAGAAGCCTATTATAAGGTTTCTCTGTCAGATGGGAAACTTACAGTAACATCAGAAAATATCCAGTCTGAAGCAGAAGCAGACGAATTAAGAAAACTTTGTGATGGGGAAGAAGCAATGGTTACAAAAGTAAAAAAGGCGCAGAAACGAATTTCACCGCCGAAACTTTATGATCTGACCAGTCTGCAGAGAGAGGCGAACCGTTATTTTGGATACACCGCTCAGAAAACACTAGATATGCTGCAGGAACTGTATGAGGAAAAGATGGTTACATATCCGAGAACGGATAGCCAGTATGTAACGGAAGATATGAAAGAAACGGTAGAAACACTTGCAGATGAAATGACAGATTTTCTCCCATTTTTGAAATCTGAACAGTCTGGAGGAAATGCAGAGCGTGTAATCAATAATACAAAAGTATCAGACCACCATGCAATCCTGCTGACAAAAGAGGCAGTAGAAAAAGGTATGGGAGGACTTTCAGATGGAAAGAAAAATCTTATGATGCTGATTGGACAGCAGCTTGTACAGGCAACCGGAGAAGATTACCTTTATGAGCAGACTGAAATTTCTGTACAGTGCAAAGAACATGAATTTGCTACGAAAGGAAAGCTGCCTGTGCAGATGGGATTTAAAGAAGTGGAAGAAGCCTTTCGGAAATATTGTGTGAAGGATAAGAAATCTGATGAACCAGATAATAAGACAGGACTTCCAGAAGTGTATGAGGAGGGAATGATTCTTGTTTCTGTGAAAGCAGAGAAGAGTACCCATTACACTTCCCCACCGAAGATGTTTACCGAAGATACTCTGCTTGCTGCGATGGAAACAGCGGGAAATAAGGAATTTGATTCTGAAACAGAGAAAAAGGGACTTGGGACACCGGCAACCAGAGCTAATATTATTGAGAAACTGGTATCTTCCGGGTATGCAGAACGTAAAGGAAAACAGATTCTTCCTACGGCGGCAGGCTGTGAGCTGATTCATGTGATGCCGGAGAATCTGAAATCTGCAAGCCTGACAGCAGAATGGGAGAATCAGCTTCTGATGATGGAAAAGGGAAAAATTCGGGATGATGAATTTATGGATGGGATTGTATCTATGATTACTGAGATCCTTTCTGTATGCAGGGCGATTCCGGAAGAAGAACGAAGTCGTTTTCAGACTGCAAGGGAAGTAATCGGGAAATGTCCAATATGCGGTTCCGATGTATATGAGGGTAAGAGCAATTATTACTGTTCTGACAGAAGCTGTCCGTTTGCTTTATGGAAGTCAAATAGGTTTCTGGAAAGTATGAAAAAATCAATGGATAAAAAGATGGCTGTGGAGCTTCTGAAAAGGGGACGTACTCATGTAAAAGGACTGTATTCCAAGAAAAAAGACAGCAAATTTGATGCTGACCTTGTACTTGGGGTGGAAGATGGAAAAGCCAGATTCAGTCTGGAATTTCCTAAAAAGAAAACAAACAGCAACAAAAAGAAAAAATAAAGAACTGACGGAAGGAGGAATAAGGTTATGGCTCGATTGGAAGATATAAGAGGTCTTGCAGAAGCACATGCATCCAGTATCAGCAGTTCGCCCAGGGACTGGATGAACTATCTGGATACCGCAGCCAGATTATACCGATACCCATTTATGGATCAGCTTCTGATTCATGCACAGCGTCCACAGGCAACTGCCTGTGCGTCGCTGGAATTATGGAATCAAAAAATGTTTCGGTGGGTAAACAGAGGGGCAAAAGGAATTGCCCTTATAGATGAAACCACGCAGAAAACAAGACTTCGATATGTATTCGATGTTCAGGATACCCATATGGTAAATGGTGGAAGAACACCGTATCTGTGGAAACTACAGGAAGAACAGCAGGAAGAGGTATTGCTTCACCTGGAAGAAGTTTATGGATTGGAAGCGAAAGATACGAAAAATCTTTCTGACGCTTTGATGGCAACCGCTAGGTATATGGTGGAGGAAAATCTGGAGGAGTATCTGGATGGTCTGTTGTATGTGACAGAGGGAACCTATCTGGAAGAACTGGAGGAAGATACCATCCGCAGTGAGTTCCGAAGTCTGTTGACGGACAGCATTTATTATACTCTTGCTTCCAGATGCGGACTTGATCCAATGGAACGGCAGGAGGAAATGGATTTTGTACATATTACAGATTACAATCGCCTCTCTGTGCTGACATTCATTGGAAATGCCACAAGCAGAGCGAGTGAATCAGTTCTGGTGGATATTGGAAGATATGTACATCGCATTTCATTAGAAGAAATGAAAAAAGGTATTGAAAATTCAGAAGAAAGGAATTATAATAACTTTAACACGTTAATTCGTGAAAGCAAAGAAAACAACGATACTATTACAGAAAAAGAATATTCACAGGAAAATGAAGGAGGAAATGAGTATGGCACTGACATATCATCGAAAAGGGGATTATCTGTTTCCAAACCTGACAATTCAGGAAACAGAAGCACAGATCGGGAAATACGGAATGCTGCGGAGGACATTTCTGAAGGAGTACAAGAACAGCCTGTACCAGAGTCTGTTGCTGACCGGGAAATTGAACAGCCATCTGGAGGAGATCGAGAAAGCGGCACAGGAGAGATTGGAAGTACTGATGGAGAAACTGTTGGAGAAGAATCCGGCACCGTCGAAAGAGGAGAACCCGATGGCGTGGGCAGCACATATGAACAGTCTGACGGCAACAGCGGAAGAGAGCATCTTGACGGAATTGGTATACAGTTAATTGAAGATACAAGTGAAGATCAGTTAAGTAAAGCAGAGGAAGAAATTGCCTCTGCTTTATCTTTGCCAGAACTTCCGTCTGTAAATGAACAGAAACGAGAAATTGAAAACAGAGTAGCTGCCCTTTATGCAGGAGAGATTGCCATTCCAAGTGAAGTGGTCGATGAGGTTTTAAGAACCGGAGGAAACCGAAGCAAGAGCCAGCTTCGTATTATCTATAATTTTATGAGCGAACAGACACCGGAGGAATATACGGAGTTTGTGAAGCGGGAGTATGGGACTGGTGGAAAAGGCTTTGAAATCAATGGTATGGAGTATTCGGTCTGGTTTGATGAAACCGGATTGCAGATTGCAGTAGGACATACGGTTACGGATCAGATTCTGGATAAGGTGTTTTTATCCTGGGAAGATGTGAGTGGACGTATCCATCAGCTTTTGAAACAGGGTGAATATGCACCGCAGTCTGTACTCGATGTTGCAAGGGAGAACGCAGTAAAGGAACATGCCCAGGCACTTGCCTATATGAAAGCGGATATGGCAGAGGGTGTAGCGGAACTTGTTTTTGATGAAGAAGATTTACCATATCTTCGCAGTATTTATCCAGAAATAACAGATTATCTGGAAGAAAAGTTGTCAGATTCGCAGTGGCTGTCAGATATGAATGAGCGTTTGGAAGGACTGGCAATGGCTTATGAGGAAGATAGAAGCATTATGCGGTTCCGTACCTATAACCCAGTCAGAATATCCAGTCAGTTCCAGAAATTTGCAGCAGAAGTGGTTCCATACAGTGCCAGGGAGGAATTTGCATGGCAGGAACATAAGGTGTTTATTACTCAGGATGAAATAGACGCTTTTCTTGCCGGTGGAGGTCCTTATTCTGATGGCAGGCTTTCTACCTATTCGTTTTATCTTCTGAATGAAGATGATAAAGCGAGAACAGATTTTATTAAGGAAAAATACGGTACAGGTGGTTGTAGCCACGCTTTATGTGGTGCAGATAATTCCCATGCAGATTATGACGGAAAAGGGTTGAAACTGGAGAGAGGAACCTATGGGAATCCAGATACTTCGGTGTTGCTTCCCTGGGCAAAAGTGGCGAAAAGAGTCGGTTATCTGATTGATAATCAACAGTTTTTACATTCTGCTGATTATTCCCGTATGCCAGATTATGAAAGGGAACGAATTGCAGGGAAAGTGATCAGCTTTTATGCAAGACTGCCAGAAGAAATTGAGCGTCCATTTAAACAGGATTTCTTCAATGAAGAAGCAAAAAAAGAATTACCTGCTATGCTGAATGATTCGGAACAGGCACAGAAACTGTTACAGGCGATGGACGATGCACTGGCAATGCTGCCATTGGATTTTGAATCAGTAAATGAAACTTATGAGAAGAAATTACAGCTTTTAACAGAAGTACATCAGTATGTGGAGGGCAGCTATACGATTTTCCCGGCACAGGAAGTAGCAGAGCAGACGGAAGGCTTGACAGGATACCAGATGTCTTTATTTGACATTATGAGTAATTCTGAACTAGAGGAAATTACGGAAGAACCGGAAGTAGAAGTGGAAGAGATACAGAATGAAGAACCAGAGGCAGATCCGCATATGTCCTTTGAAGAAGCAAAAGAATTGTGGGAAGATGGCTTTTATGAGGATGATTATGTATTAAAAAGTCGTGTAGGCGAACTGATCTATGACAGTATGGATACAGTTGGAAAATCTGTAGAGGATTTTTCCGAGGAACAGATGGCGGTTATCCGAAAGTTGGCTGAACAGGAGCGTATGTTAGAACCAGTATTGAATCCAGACTTTTCACCGGAACAGATGCAGTTGGTTTCTGACATTTCGGAAAAACTCTGGAATGATAATGGCAGATGGCAGGAGGATATGATCGAGCCATATACAGATCATGTCATGAATCCAGAAGAAATTACCAGAGTACGACAAGAACTGGATTTACAAGAATCAGAGCCTGAGCCAGAAGATGTAGTTGTACAGGAACAGTGGGACGAGAATGTATTTGAATATCAGGGGTATCATTTTGAACCAGTGGGGATTCTTCCGCAAGGTCTGGAAGGGAAAGAACTGGTAAACCAGACAAGAGGAAATACAGAATTACATTTGACTACCTACGAGCGAGAAGATGATATTTTATATTCCTATGCAGGATTTTACGAAGCAAGTGGTTCATCAAAAGCTGATATTTTCCGGTGTATGGAAACCGGACGAAATTATATTCCAGGGGAGAACGAACTGTTTGGCTATGAGGGAGAATTTTTGCCATATCTGCAGAATGAACAGGTGCAGGAACAGGAACCTCATAACTTCCATATTACGGACGATGACCTTGGTGCTGGCGGTCCGAAGGCAAAGTTTAAAGCAAATATGGAAGCTATCCGGCTGCTGAAAGAACTGGAACAGGATCAGAGATTAGCAACACTGGAAGAACAGGAAGTGTTGTCGAGGTATGTTGGATGGGGCGGTATTCCCCAGGCTTTTGAAGAAAGAAACAGTGCCTGGGCAGAGGAATATACACAGTTAAAAGGAGTCCTTACGCCAGAAGAATACAGTGCAGCAAGGGCATCAACGCTGAACGCTTTTTATACTTCTCCAACAGTCATCAAGGCAATGTATGAAGCACTTGGAAACATGGGACTGAAACAGGGAAATATCCTGGAACCGTCCTGTGGAGTAGGAAACTTTATGGGACTTTTACCGGAAAGTATGAGTACCACAAATATGTATGGTGTAGAGCTTGATCCGGTTTCCGGGCAGATTGCAAAGCAGCTTTACCAGAAGAACAGGATTGCAGTACAGGGATTTGAGGAAACCAGTTACCCGGACAGTTTTTTTGACTGTGTGATTGGAAATGTACCGTTTGGGGCGTATCAGGTCAGTGACCGCAAGTATGACAGATACCATTTTATGATCCATGATTATTTTATTGCAAAATCCTTAGACCTGGTACGTCCGGGAGGAGTGGTGGCAGTTGTCACATCAAGCGGTACAATGGATAAACAGAATCCGGAAGTCCGACAGTATTTTGCAAATCGGGCTGATCTGCTTGGGGCAATCCGCTTACCGAACAATGCTTTCCAGAGAAATGCCAATACCAGTGTGGTTGCGGATATTCTGTTTTTTCAGAAAAGGGATAGGGCTGCGATCACAGAGCCAGACTGGGTACAGTTAAAAACTACACCAGAAGGCTATACGGTCAATTCCTATTTTGCCGACCACCCGGAAATGGTACTTGGGGATTTCACAACAGAAAGTACCCAGTACGGAAAACAGGAAGTGACAGTAAAGGCAAAAGAGGGAGCAGATCTGGCAGAGCAGTTAAAAGAAGCGGTAAAGCATATCCAGGGAACTATTACAGAGCAGGAGATTTCGGATACGGAATTGGAAGAACAGGTGGTATCCATACCGGCAGATCCGAACATTAAGAACTTCAGCTTTGCACTTGTCGGAGAGGATATTTATTACAGGGAAAATTCTGTTATGAATAAGATGGAACTTCCCGTTGTGACAGGCGAACGTGTCAGAGGTATGGTTGCCATCCGGGATGCAACAAACAGGCTTCTGGAACGGCAGTTGGATGAATGCAGTGATGAAGAGGTTGCCAGCTTACAGGCTGAGTTGAATCAGGTTTATGACAGTTTTACTGCCAAGTATGGACTACTCAGCAGCAATGCAAATAAAAGAGCGTTCAGCATGGACAGCAGCTATTGCCTTTTGACTTCCCTTGAATTTCTGGATGAAAAGGGCGAGTTGAAGCAGAAAGCAGACATATTTACGAAAAGGACGATCCGCAGGGCAGAGCCGGTAACATCGGTAGATACTGCAAGTGAGGCACTGGCGGTATCTATCGGGGAAAAGGCGAAAGTGGATATTCCTTATATGATGGAGCTTACAGGGAAAACAGAGGAAGAGGTCACAGAGGAGCTTACAGGTGTTATCTTCAAAAATCCGCTTACAGATAAATGGGAGCCATCCGACGAGTATCTTTCCGGGAATGTCAGGGAGAAGCTGAATGTTGCAAGGCAGTTTGCAGAAAACCATCCGGAATATATGGTCAATGTGCAAGCACTGGAACGGGTACAGCCGAAAGACCTGGATGCTTCCGAGATTGAAGCAAGGCTTGGTGCAACATGGATTTCTCCGGACTATATTACAGAGTTCATGGCAGAAACATTCCATACACCACGACACCATATCAATTATGAGCGTATTAAAGTGCAGTATGCGGAAGTGACTGGACAGTGGAATGTAAAGGGAAAGAATGTGGATAGCAGCAATAATCCACTTTCCACATCAACTTATGGAACACAAAGGGCAAATGCTTATAGATTGTTGGAGGATGCGTTGAATCTGCGTGATACAAAAATTTATGACACAATACATGATGCGGATGGGGAACACCGGGTACTGAACCGAAAGGAAACTACTCTGGCGCAACAGAAGCAGGAACTGATCCGGGAGGAATTTAAAGAGTGGATCTTTAAGGATATGAGCCGACGGGAAACGCTCTGCAAGATTTATAATGAACGGTTTAACAGTGTAAGACCAAGAGAATATGATGGCAGTCATATCCAGTTTGTCGGAATGAATCCGGAAATTAAGCTGATGGAGCATCAGAAAAATGCGGTGGCACATATTCTTTATGGAAATAATACCCTGCTCGCACACTGTGTAGGTGCAGGCAAGACATTCCAGATGATCGCAGCTGGTATGGAGAGCAAGCGTCTGGGACTGGCACAAAAGAGCCTTTATGTGGTTCCAAACCATTTGCTGGAACAGTGGGGAAGCGATTTTTTACGCTTGTATCCGGGAGCAAATGTTCTGGTGGCAACAAAGAAAGATTTTGAACCGGCAAACAGAAAACGGTTCTGTTCCAGAATCGCAACAGGGGATTATGATGCGGTTATTATTGGACACAGCCAGTTCGAAAAAATCCCGCTTTCTAGGGAAAGACAGATTGCATTGCTTGAAGATCAGATTGCAGATATTACATTTTCTATTGAATCAGCAAAGACGCAGGTCGGGGAGCAGTATACCGTTAAACAGATGGAAAAGACAAAGAAAACCCTGAAAGCAAAACTGGAAAAATTAAATGACCAGACACGAAAGGATGATGTTGTGACTTTTGAGCAGTTAGGCGTGGACAGGCTGTTTGTGGACGAGTCACATTATTACAAAAATCTTTTTTTATACACTAAAATGCGGAATGTGGCAGGCATTTCACAGACCGATGCACAGAAAAGTTCAGATATGTTTATGAAATGCAGGTACATGGATGAGATTACCGGGGGAAAAGGAATCACGTTTGCAACGGGAACACCCGTATCAAACAGTATGACCGAATTATACACCATTATGAGATACCTCCAGTATGATACTTTAATGAATATGGAAATGGGACATTTTGATTCGTGGGCAGCAACTTTTGGAGAAACAGTTACGGCAATTGAATTGTCACCGGAGGGCTATACTTTAGTAGGACGATAAATAATGCGTTTCTAAATTGAAAATAGGC
>ENA-OUNS01001341-OUNS01001341.1-human-gut-metagenome-genome-assembly--contig:-NODE-1341-length-18036-cov-12.489183_pt1 | contig 18036 bp, 13 predicted proteins | sample MGYA00243237_ERZ505104 | MGnify/ENA primary metagenome ERZ505104 (study PRJEB26097, sample SAMN02711295) | human gut metagenome | biome: Gut microbiome | host: Homo sapiens | place: Denmark...
CGTCAAGGAAATTTGATTTCATTTGATTTCGCTTGATTTCATTTGATTTTGGGGTCAAAACCAACTGCACTTTTTTGTTGCGCAGTGGTTTCGCGTCTGCGGACGCGACGAGGGGGCTTTGCGGTCGCCCCCTCGACTCCTTCGCATTGCACTCCCATGTGGCTTGAACTTTTTTGTTACGCAGAGGGTTTCGCGTCTGCGGACGCGACGAGGGGGCTTTGCGGTCGCCCCCTCGACCCCTTCGCAGCGCTCACCCATGCTGCTTGAACTGTTTCGCGGCAGAACCGAACGCATCCGCTTTGACCGAAAACAACATTTTTCCCCCATACGCCGCAAAACACAATAATAATGAAGGAAAACCCTTTTCTTTTGGGGCGGAAAGTGCTATAATAGATATGTTGGGGAAGAGTCAACAGCGGGGGAATCCGGCGGTGGGGCGCGCGTAGACACGGCTTGTGCGCCCGCTGACGCGAAGTACCCCGACGTGCGTGTCCCCCTCCCGGATGGCGGGGCAAGGGCAAATGCCCCTGATTTTACGGTTTTCCGCGGCACGGAGAAAAAAATCCGCCGTTTATTGATTTTTGTGAGGTGCAAGCATGTTGAACGACCAGGAACTCGAACACCGGACGGAAGAAGAAATCGAACAGCAGATTGAAGAAGCGACGCAGGTCAAGAGCGAATACGGCGAAGAGCAGATTCAGGTGCTGGAGGGCTTGGAGGCGGTTCGCAAGCGCCCCGGCATGTACATCGGCTCGACGGACAGCCGCGGACTGCACCATCTGGTGTACGAAATTGTGGATAACTCCGTGGATGAGGCGCTGGCGGGCTACTGCAAGCGCATCGACGTGACGCTGCACAAGGACGGCTCGGTCTCCGTCCGCGACGACGGGCGCGGCTTCCCCGTCGGCATCCACCCGAAAATGGGCCGTCCGGCGGTCGAGGTCTGCCTGACGGTGCTGCACGCGGGCGGCAAGTTCGGCGGCGGCGGCTACAAGGTGTCCGGCGGCCTGCACGGCGTGGGCGCGTCGGTGGTCAATGCGCTGTCGAAGTCGCTGTCCGTGACGGTTTATCAGGATGGGAAAATTTATCAGCAGGAGTACGCGCGCGGCAAGTACCTCTACGACCTGCGCGTCATCGGCGAAACCGACCGCACCGGCACGACGATTCGCTTCCTGCCCGACGTCATCAGCGACGACAACCCCGACGGCATCTTCGAGCGCGGCGTCACGTTTGATTTTGACGTGCTGAAGAAGCGCCTGCGCGAGATGGCGTTCCTGAACAAGGGCATCCACATCACCTTCACCGATGAGCGCGGCGAAACGCCCGTGACGGAGGATTTCCTCTACGAAGGCGGGCTGCGCGAGTTCGTCAAGTATCTGAATCACAACAAGGAAGTTTTGTTCCCTGAACCGATTTATACCGAGGGCGTGAAGGACGGCATCCTCGTGGAAGTCGCCATGCAGTACAACGACTCGTATGCCGAAAACATCTACACCTTCGTCAACAACATCGCGACCCCCGACGGCGGCACGCATCTCACGGGCTTCACCACCGCCCTGACGAGCGCCATCAACGACTACGGCCGCAAGTACAAGCTCCTGCGCGACAACGAGCCGAACCTGAAGGCGGAGGACGCGAAGGAAAGCCTGACGGCGGTTGTGTCCGTCAAAATGGAAGACCCGCAGTTCGAGAGCCAGACGAAATCGAAGCTGGGCTCCGGGCAGGTTCGCGGCGTGGTCAACGACCTTGTGAAAGAGGAGCTGTCCACCTATCTGGAGGAGAACCCGACTGTCGGGCGGATGATTCTTGACCGCTGCGTGAGCGCCCAGCGCGCGAGAGAGGCAGCCCGCAAGGCGCGCGAGGCTACCCGCCGCAAGACGGTGCTGGAATCGGCGTCCCTGCCGGGCAAATTGGCGGACTGCTCCGAGCGCGACCCCAGCAAGTGCGAAATCTTCCTCGTCGAGGGCGACTCCGCAGGCGGCAGCGCCAAGGAAGGACGCGACCGCCATTTTCAGGCGATTCTGCCCCTGCGCGGCAAAATCCTCAACGTCGAAAAAACCCGGCTGGACAAGGCGCTGGGCAACAACGAAATTAAGAGTATGCTGACGGCGTTCGGCTGCGGCTTCGGCGATGAGTTCGACGAAAGCAAGCTGCGCTATCACCGCATTGTGTGCATGACGGACGCGGACGTGGACGGCGCGCATATCCGCATCCTGATGCTGACGTTCTTCTACCGCTACATGCGGCCGCTGGTGGAAAAGGGCTATGTGTACGCCGCCATGCCGCCGCTGTACAAGGTGACGAAGGGCAAAATGGAAAAGTACGTCTACGATGACGACGAACTCCAAAGACTGCTGGACGAAATCGGGCGCGACCCGAAGCCGGACATTCAGCGCTACAAGGGCTTGGGCGAAATGAGCGCCGAGCAGCTGTGGCAGACGACCATGAACCCCGAAACCCGCACGATGATGCAGATTACGCCGGAGGACGCAATGGCGGCGGATGAAATCTTCACGCTGCTGATGGGCGATCAGGTTGAGCCGCGGCGGAAGTTCATCGAGGAGAACGCGGATTTGGTCAAGGATTTGGATGTGTAACCGCATCCGCGCAATGAGAACCTCTTCCGCCCGCTGCGGCTGGTTCCCCGTGCGCATTATACAACAAGCAATTATCAGACAGAAAACCTGAACAGTTCGGAGAGAAATTATGAGCAGCATTCAGGACAAACTCATCCCGGTGAATCTGGAAAAGGAGATGAAGCGGTCGTTCATCTCCTACGCAATGGCGGTCATCATCGACCGCGCGCTGCCGGATGTGCGCGACGGCTTGAAGCCTGTGCACCGCCGCATCCTCTACGATATGGAAGAACTCGGCATGACGCCCGATAAGCCGTACCGCAAATCCGCGCGCCTTGTCGGCGACGTGCTGGGCAAATTTCACCCGCACGGCGATTCCTCCGTCTACGATGCCATGGTGCGCCTCGCGCAGCCCTTCAACATCCGCTATACCCTCGTGGACGGGCAGGGCAACTACGGCTCGGTGGATGGCGACGGCGCTGCCGCCATGCGTTACACCGAAGCCCGCATGACGAAATTGACCCCCTACCTGCTCGAAGGCATCGAGAAGGACACGGTCGATTTCTACCCCAACTTCGACGAAACGCTCATGCAGCCCGCTGTGCTGCCCAGCCGCTTCCCGAACCTGCTCGTCAACGGTTCCAGCGGCATTGCTGTCGGCATGGCGACGAACATCCCCCCGCATAACCTCGGCGAGGTCATCGACGGCGTTATCTGCATGATTGACAACCCGGACTGCACCATCGACGACCTGATGCAGCACATCAAAGGCCCGGACTTCCCGACCGGCGGCATCATTCTGGGCAGACGCGGCATCCGTGAAGCCTACTACACGGGGCATGGGCGCATTGAGGTGCGCGCGAAGACCAACATCGAGGAAATGCCCAACGGCCGCAGCCGCATCGTCGTGACGGAAATCCCGTATCAGGTCAACAAGGCGAAGCTGGTGGAGAAGATTGCCGAACTCGTGCACGACAAGCGCATTGAGGGCATCAGCGATATCCGCGATGAGTCCGACCGGCAGGGGATGCGCATCGTCATCGAGCTGAAGAAGGATGTTTACCCGCAGGTTATCCTGAATACGCTCTACAAGCACACGTCGATGCAGGAGACGTTCGGCGCGAACATGCTCGCGCTGGTCAACGGGCAGCCGAAAATCCTCTCCCTGCGCGACATGGTGTACTACTATCTGGAGCATCAAAAGGACGTTGTCACCCGCCGCACGCGCTTTGACCTCAACAAGGCGCTCGCCCGCGCGCATATTTTGGAAGGTTTGCTGAAGGCGCTTGACCACATCGACGAGATTGTGTCCATCATCCGCGCCAGCAAAGACCCCAACACCGCGAAAACGACCTTGATGGAGCGGTTCGACTTCTCCGACAAGCAGGCGCAGGCGATTCTGGACATGCGTCTGGCGCGCCTGACCGGTCTGGAACGCGACCGCCTCCAGCAGGAATACGACGATTTGGAGAAGGAAATTGCCCGCTTCCAGGCGATTCTGGCGGATGAACACCTGCTGATGGAGGTTATCAAGACCGAAATCAGCGCCATCCGCGATAAATTTGCTGACCCGCGCCGCACGGAGCTGACCACCATCGACGGCGAAATCGACGTGGAAGACCTGATTCAGGAGGAGGACATGGTCGTCACGCTGACGCGGCAGGGCTACGTCAAGCGCACACCGAAATCCATCTACCGCGCACAGAACCGCGGCGGACGCGGCGTGACCGGCATGACGACGAAGGAAGAGGACTTCGCCGTGCAGATGCGCGTCGTATCCACGCACGACGAAATCATGTTCTTCACCAACATGGGGCGCGTGTACATGCTCAAGTGCTACCAGATTCCGGAAGCTGGACGCACCGCGCGCGGCACGGCGATTATCAACCTCATCCAGATTGCCTCGGATGAAAAGGTGACGTGCATGGTTCCTGTGCCGGGCGCGACGGGCGAACACAACCTTGTGATGGCGACGCGCGACGGGATGATTAAGAAAACGCCGTACAGCGAGTTTGCGAACCTGCGCAAGAACGGTTTGATTGCCATCAATTTGAAGGAAGGCGACGAGCTGATTGGCGTGGATTTGACCAGCGGCGACGACGAAATTCTGCTGGGCAGCCGCAAGGGCATGGCAATCCGCTTCAGCGAGCGCCACATCCGCCCGATGGGTCGCGCGTCGATGGGCGTGAAGTCCATGCGGCTGGATGACGACGATATCATCATCGATATGGTGCCGCTGGAGCAGGGCGCGGACGTGCTGGCGATTACCACGCTGGGCTACGGCAAGCGCACCAGCCCCGACGAGTACCGTGAGCAGGGCCGCAACGGCAAGGGTATCATCGCCACAAAGCTGACCGACAAGACCGGCGACCTCGCCGCGCTGCTGATGGTCAAGCCGGACGAAGACCTGATGCTCATCACCGACGACGGCACAATCATCCGCACCCGCGCCGAGGACATCCGCGTCTGCGGTCGCAACACGCAGGGCGTTATCGTGATGAAGCTGCAGGAAGGCAGCCACGTCATCGCCGTTGCCCGCGCCGAGCGCGACGAAGAGCCGGACGTACCCGTGAATGCTGCTGATGCGGATGCCGCCGAAGCGCGCGCCGAGGGCTTCGACACGTCGGACGCGGCGGAATCGAAGGCAGTGCAGGAGCTGCTGCGCCGTGCCGAAGAGGACGCAAGCGGCAGTGATTTGGACATGGATCTGGGCGGGGAGGACGAGAAGGATTCCCCGGCGGATGACGAGGATATTTAACCTGATGTACACTTTTTCTCCCGGAGGGGTGACCTTCCGGGAGATTTTGTCTTGATTGCAGCAGAACCCGACCTCAACCGCAGCGACGGATGAGGTCGTTCCCCTCAATCAGCACGCGCAAGCAGTATGAAAGTGTCACCAACCGAATCGCGCGAAAGGGTCAAGGGACGAAGTCCCTTGTGGAGTCCAGAGGCAACGCCTCTGGTCGCTCCCGCAGGAGCGAAACCCCGCATCAGCACGCGCAAGTAGTATGAAAACGTCACCAACTGAATCGCGCGAAAGGGTCAAGGGACGAAGTCCCTTGTGGAGTCCAGAGGCAACGCCTCTGGTGGGGGTTAGGGGCAAAGCCCCTCGTCTCCCCCTTGCGTAATCCCTCGTCTTGTGCTATGATTCACTTATGAACCCATATCGAAAGGGGAATCACCGCCTTGTGGATAGAAATTGAAATGTATGTCCTCCTCTTCTTCGCCTGCTCCTTCCTCGGCTGGTGCATGGAGGTCACCTGTAAGCTCGTGCAGTTCGGGCGCTTCATCAACCGCGGCTTTCTGCTCGGCCCACTGTGCCCGATTTACGGCACGGGCGCTGTGCTGATGGCGTACTTTCTGCCCCTGTGGACAACGCAGGTCGAGTCGACATTCCTGCTTGCCCTCGTCCTCTGCGGCACGCTGGAATATATCACCAGCTGACTGATGGAAAAACTGTTCCACGCGCGCTGGTGGGACTACTCCCAGAAGCGCTTCAACATCAACGGGCGCGTGTGCGCGAGCAACCTGCTGGCATTCGGGGTGATGGGCGTGTTCGTCGTCAAGGTGCTGAAACCCTTTGCGTTTGGGCTGTTCGCCAAAATCCCGACTGTCTGGCTGGATGCTATTACCATCGCGCTGACGGCGCTGCTGATTGCGGACGTCGCGATTTCCGCGGGCGTGCTGACAAAGATTCGCGGCGCGGCAGAATCCGTCCGCGCGGACAACACCGAAGCCATCACCAAGGCGGTTCGCGAGGCGCTCATGGCGCAGGGCTTCCTGCTCCGCCACCCGCTGCACGCTTTCCCGGAGGTGCAATTCTACAATAAGGCGCACCTTGCCCGCCTGAAGGCGAAGCACGACGAATTGCAGGCGAATATGCGCGAAAAACGCGAGAAGCTCCAGCAGGAACTTGGCCGTCTCGAAGAGAAGCGCAAGGCGCTCAAGAAGGGGAAAAAGTGACCCGAAAGTTAATTTCTATTCTCCTGATCCTCCTGATTTTCTCGTCCGCTGCGCACGCGGATGTCCCTGTCCTTGACCTCCGCGCCCACGACGCCGACGCCCGCTTTCCGTCCGACGCCGCCGTCCTCACCGTCGCTTTTCCCCAGATGACCTTCGCCGATGCCGCCATTCTCGTCTGCGACGGCCACGCTGGGATGATTGACGCGGGCGGATACGCGGAGGAATCCGCCGTCCAAACCGCGCTGGAAGCCCTCGGCGTGACGCGGCTGGATTGGGTCGTCGCCACCCATCCGCACCACGACCATCAGCCCGGCTTCGAGGCCATCGCCCGCCGGATGCCGATTGGGCGCTTCCTCACGTCGTTCCCCGCGAACGAAAACGCGCAGATGCAGCATACCCTCGCGGTAATGGCGGAATGCGGCGTGCCGATCGAAAATGCATCGGATGGGCAAATGCTGACGCTCGGACATGCGCAAATCACGCTGATTCTTCCGGAAAATACCGGCAAGACCGTTAATAATCGCTCCCTGCTCGCCCTCGTGACGTTGGGGGATGCCCGGATGCTGATGCTCGCCGACCTCGAAAGCATGGGTCAGCAGGCGCTGCTTGATTCCGGCGACGATGTGAACGCGGATATCCTCAAGTACCCGCACCACGGCCACGCTGCCATGAATCAGGCACTTCTGACCGCTATTGCGCCCAAACTCGCCATTATCACCGCCAAACCGACCCGCGCGCCGTACGCCCTCGCGCAGCTGGAAGCCATGGCGATTCCCGCCGCGCACACGGACGAATGCGGCTTGCTGCTGCAAACTGACGGGCAGGTGTGGATTTTGCAGAATCTCACGATGGAGGAATAACCGGCGGTTGATTTGTAATAATCCTCGCGGCGACTTGACAAACCACGCCCGATTGCCTACAATGGAAGGGAAGTACAGGAAAGGAAGGCTTCTCCGATGAAAAAAATCCAGAAATTGCTTTTACTACTCCTGATGATGTCAATGCTCCTGCCAACGTTCGCGATGGCAGAAACGCCAGTCATTGTCAATCTGGTTGAAGATCCGGACGCTGAATACCACTTTGAGGATGGCGCGAAGATTCTCGAAATCGTTTTTCCGCGCGTTTACTCCTCCGACTGCATCCTCCTGCGCTATGACGGCATGGTCATGATGATAGATGCATCGACCAAAAACGCGACCATGCGCAACCGCATCTACACCGCCTGCGATACCCTCGGCATCGACCACATCGACATTGCCTACAACAGCCATCCGCACGACGACCATATCGACGGATTTCAGTTCGTCAACGAATACGCGCCGATCTCCAAGTTCTTGATTACCTTTCCGGAAGATTTTAACGCGCGGATGAAGAGCGCGGTTAAATTCATGAAGGCGAACAACATCCCCATCGAGCAGATTGGCAACGGCGACACCTTCACGCTGGGGGAGGACGGCGGCGTCAAGATGACCGTCATTCAGTACCACAAGTCCTCTTGGGGCGTGAACGACCAGTCCGCCATGCTGATGGTGCAGTACGGCGACCGCCGGATGCTCTTCGCTGGCGACAACGAGAACCGTTCGCAGCAGTATTTCGCGGCGAATCCGCCGGAAATCGGGCTGAACGCGGATATCTTCAAGTACCCGCACCACGGGCAGGTGCGCCTGCGCGATGACTTCCTGGAAGCCATCAACCCGCAGCTGATTTTCATCAACGGCGCGGCGAACGTCATCAAAGGCAGCGTCAACTACTGCGACAAAAAGCACATTTCGTACCTTTTGGGTTATAAAGGGCTGACCCGGATGCGCACGGACGGCAACATTTGGGTCATTGACTACCTGAAGGAAAAGAATGCCGACCGCGACTTGCCCTATACGCCGGAGCGGGACGAGTAACGCACGATAATACCCAAGAGTTTAGGAAGAGACAGCTATGAAGTATCGCTATCTGCTCATCGACAACGACAACACCCTCATGGACTTCCACGCCGCCGAACACGCCGCCCTCCGCGAGGCGCTCACCGAAGCCGGGATTGAACCGACCGATGCCGTCTGCGCACGGTACAGCGCCATCAATGACGCACTCTGGAAGGCACTCGAACGCGGCGAAACCACCCATGCGGCGCTCAAAGTCGCCCGTTTTGCCCAGCTTCTGGCAGAATACCCCGCCGAAAACGTCTGCGCACCCCGCCTCGCCCTGCGCTACAGCCACTATCTCGGCACGCACGCTGACCTCATGCCCGGCGCGGAGGCGTTTTTGCGCCGCCTGCACGGGCAGATGAAAATCGTGCTGGTCAGTAATGGTGACAGCGTCATCCAACGCAACCGACTTTTCCGGTGCGTGTTCACACCGCTGCTGGATACCATTGTCATCAGCAGCGAAAAAGGCGTCAGCAAGCCCGATCTGCGCCTGATTGAAATTGCCCTTGCCGAATGCGGCTGCACGGACAAGACCGAAGCAGTCATGGTCGGCGATAGCGCGACGGCGGATATCCCCGCGGCCGTCAACGCTGGAATCGACAGTATCTTTGTTGATTGGAAGAACACGGGTTGCCAACAAGCAACTTATACAGCAAAAAATCTGGCGGAAGTGGAGCAAATTCTGCTGAAAAGTTAAATTTCAGTGGACGGCATTATTCACAAAATCAATGATTGTCAGAATGGGGCGCATTCGCGGGAATGCGCCCTTTTTCACGTCCGAAAAATGAAAAAAACGTTAAAAATGAATCGAAGCGATTGACAGCCGGGCGTTTCTGCACTATTATAATAGGTAGAGAGCGAGGGGATTTTTGATGGACCAGAACAAGTGGCTGCGCCGAAAGCCGCAGAGCAACCTCGATTACCTTGGAATTACGCTGATTGCGGTTGCGTTTTACATGGCGCTGCTCAACGCGCAGTCCTTCCTGAACGGTGTGAACCGCATTCTGGGCATCCTTGCGCCGTTCGCGGGCGGTGTGGTGATTGCCTACTGCCTTAACCCAATTGTTAAAGCAGCGATGAAGTACCTCTTCCGCGGACGCGAAAAGTGCCGCGGACTCGCCATTTTGCTGGCGTACATTGTCGGCTTGGCAATCGTTGCGCTGCTGATGGTGCTGATTATTCCGCAAATGGTCGGCAGCGTTGTCATGTTCTACCAGAATTTCGACGGCTATGCGCAAAATTTGCTGAATATGCTCAAGAAACTTGACGCGGAAACGCCGGGCGTGGATTTGAGCCTTGCGGTTACGGCGGTGGAGAACCTGAATGCCAGCATGAGCGACCTGCTTGGCACGATTGTCAAGGCGATTACGAACCGCGTGCCGCAAATTATCAGCTACGTCGGCGGCGTCGCGTCGGGTGTCGTGACCATTTTTACAGCGATTGCCAGCAGTGTCTACCTCCTCCTGCAGAAGGATAAGCTGCTCCGCCACGCGCGGGTACTGACGCGCGCGTTCCTGCCGAAGAGCGCCGCGGAAACGACCCTGCGGATTTGCCATGACGCAAACCGCAATTTCGGCGGCTTTTTCGCCGGAAAAATCCTCGATTCTGCGATTATTGGTGTGCTGACCTTTGTCAGCATGAACATCCTCGGCTTGTCGTACGCGACGCTCATCAGCATCATCGTCGGCATCACGAACATCATCCCCGTGTTCGGCCCGTTCATCGGCGCGATTCCCGGCGCGGTGATTCTGCTCTTCCTCGATCCGTGGCAGGCGTTGATTTTCCTGATTTTGATCCTGATTATCCAGCAGTTGGATGGCAATTTCATCGGCCCGATGATTCTCGGCGATTCGATTGGCATCTCGGCGCTCTGGGTTCTCTTCGCGATTGTCGTCGGCGGGGATCTCTTCGGTTTGGTCGGTATGGTCGTCGGCGTTCCCATTTTCGCCACAATTTACGGCATTCTGCGGTCGGCGGCGCGGCACGGCCTGCGGCAGAAGGGGTATACGGACGTAGAAGAATCTGTATCCGCATCCGCTGCAGGCGACGAGATTCCCGATGACCCGCGTGAGAGGGGACACCGGATGTCGCTGCTGCGCCAGTGGAAAGAGAAAATCATGTCCATCGGCAAGAAAAAGAGCAAGTAAGCACAGAGGGGGAGCGCAATGGCTTCCCCTTTCCTGCGTAATTTCTACCTATTAAAAGGAGAAGCGCGCCATGACACCCGAAGTCCAGCATTATTTACTCGCAGGTTTTCTTCTGCTGGCAGCCGTTTTCGCCGTTCCGCTCTTGAAGCGCGTCCTGACGCCTGTAAAAAAGCGGATTAGCGACCGCATTCCAGCGCTTGTGGGGCATCTTCTCCGCTGCTTCCTGCGCCCGGCGGCATGGCTCGTCCGCGTCACACTCGCGGGTTGGGCACTGCTAACCATCCCGTGGAGCGCCGAAATCCGTGTGGTGCTCACCCGCGCAATGCCGTACTACCAGGCGTTTGTGCTGGCGATGGCGGCGTGGGGCATATGGGAAGCCATCCCGGTTATTTGGCAAATGCTGCATCGTCATCCGCACCCTGATCAGCCGGAAAACTACGAAACGTTGTCACGCTTTTTCGAGAACGGATGCCGAACAGTCGTCGTCGTGATGGCGGTTCTGGTCGGTTTGGACGGCCTTGGCGTACCGGTCACAAGCCTGATTGCCGGCGCGGGCGTCGTTGGGCTTGCCATCACCCTCGCGGCGCAGTCCACGCTCTCCGGCCTGATTGCCGGGATCACGCTCGTTGCGGAGCACCCGTTTTCGCTCGGCGATTACATCGTGCTGGGCGATGTTGAGGGCACCGTCGAGGACATTTCGCTGCGTTCAACCCGCATTCGCACGCCCGACCAAGTGCTCATTACCGTCGAAAACAGCAAGGTTTGCGCCGAATACATCCAAAATGCGAACGCGCGCACCCAGCGCCTGTGGGCGTTCACGATTGGCTTGGAGTATCGCACGAGTGCGCCGCAGGTGGAGCAGTTCATCCGCGACCTGACGAAACTTCTGGTTTCAGATCCGGACGTTGATGGGCAGAGCGTGCAGGCGGTGCTGGAGGAATTCGCGGATTCGTCCATCAACGTCAACGTCCGCATGATGGTCAACACCCCCGGTTACGGCGACTACCGCGCGCTCAAAGGCAGAATTAACCTTGCGGTTATGCATCTGATGGCGGAAGAAGGGCTGTCTTTCGCCTTCCCGTCGAGGAGTGTTTATGTGGAAAAGAACGCACAATGACCGAACGCGCGGACTTCTGCTGACCGGATTGAAGGCGGCCGGAAGTGCGGCGGTCGCGATAGCCGTCGCCAGCGCAATACACCTGCAGTTTAGCGCGACGGCGGGGATTATCGCGATTTTAAGCCTGATGGGTACGAAGCGCGAGACAATGAAAGTGGCGCTGGGGCGGCTGATGGCGTACGGGTCGGCGCTGCTGATCGCCTTCGTGTGCTTCTCGCTCTTCGGCGATGGTCTGCTTGCTTTCGGAATTTACCTTTTTGTTTTCGCGTCGCTGTGCTATGCCTGCTCGTGGGGTTACGCGACGGCGATGATTTCCGTGCTGATTTCCCACTTTATGGGCACGGGCGGCATGACGTGGACGCAGGTTGGCAACGAAAGTTTGTTGTTCATCATCGGCACAACCTGCGGCATCCTGACGAACCTGCACCTGCACCCGGACGAAAGGCGCCTGGACGCATTGCTTCGTCAGGCGGATGAGCAGATGCGGACTGCGCTGCGGGCGCTTGCGGAAGCGGCGGATGCGCGTAACCCCTTGATTTTGCTGGGTGAGACGCTCCGTCAGGCAGACGAATGTGCCGCGAAAAACGCCGAAAATAGCCTAACCGACGCGCCCACGCGCGAGATTCACTATATCAACATGCGCCGCCAGCAGCGGAGAATCCTGCTGCAAGTCACGAAAGACGCACAAAAAGTACAGGGACATCCGCCGCAGGAAGCCGAGGTTCGGGCGCTGATTGGCCGCATTTTTGCCGAGTATGACCGTGAAAACGACTGCACATCGTTGTTGTCCGCCCTGCATGGCCTGCTGGCAGAGATGCAGCGTCAGCCGCTTCCCGCAACGCGTGGCGAGTTTGAGGATAGGGCGCTGCTGTACGTCCTATTGCGGCGCATGGAGGATTTTTTGCTGCTCAAACGCGAGTTCTACGAAACATATGGTTTCGTAAAAGATCAGCAATTAGAATATAAATCATAACTATTTTCGTGATGAATTCAGCAAGAACGCGCCCACTTGCGCAAGCAGCAAAAAAATGCTATAATATAGGTTGAAATGAACGCGGAGGTGGCGCATGAAGCAGGAAACGGGGCGGCGGATTGCCCGCTGGGGTTATATGGCAGTCGCGGCGGGCTACCTCTGGTGGAACCTCGCGCGAATGACAGAATTTTCATGGACGTTCACCATTATGCCGTATCTGGGCGACTTTGGTATCATTGCCGCCATTCTTTCGCTGATTTTGGGCTGGAAAAAACGCTCCCCGCTTGTCTGGACGATGACAGCGGGGCTTGGATGGATGCTGCTGATGAGCGCTATCCGCGGCGAAAATGTTCTCGCGGCTGAGTGGCAGTACCTCAAGGAGGGCATCATTGCGTTCCTCGTGCTTGCGCCGCTGCCGGGCTGCCTTACCGAAAATCGTTTTCGGCAGTTTTTGAAGGGAACGATAGCCGTCTGGATGACCGCAATTACTTGTCAAGCAGCCATTGGCTTGTGGGCGGCAATCAGCGGTCACGCCGTTTTCAGCATGAAGGGGACGTGGTACATCGGCATGAACCTCGGTGACCACCGCCTGTATTTGAATGCTTACGTTACGACCGCCGCCGCAAAAATGGGCATGACCGTGCTTTTGACCGCGATTTTGTTCGCGCTGAGCCGCACGAAACGGGCGAAAATTGCCTGTGTGATGGCAATTCTGGTACAATGCGGCGCGCTCGCGCTGACGGATTGCCGGACGGCGTTCGTGGCGCTCGGCGTCGCGGCGGGCTTCTGCGTGTGGACGCTCCTCGGTGCGAAGGTGCATATGCCGTCGAAATTAAACCATAGGCTTATGCTTCCTATGCTGATGGCAGCGGGGATTATCCTCTGCTATGGGCTGTTGACGGGGGTGTTGACGCTGCTTGCCCCGTCCGTCGCGCCCGGCCCGCTGGACAACGTGAACCTGCTGGAGTTCCCGGCGCACCTGATGACGGAAGCCTCTGCTGAACAGGAAGTTATATTGGACAGCACACCCGTCCACCGCAGCATTGACACTACGGACGCATTCAACGGACGCTGGGGGATTTGGAAGGGGGCGCTTCGGCTGCTCAAAGCACAGCCGGAGCTGCTGCTGACGGGCACAAGCGCGCCGCTGGCGGCAGGAATGATGAATTTGTACACGCCTCCCGGCACAAAATACTTCCAACATGCGCACAATCTGTACTTACAGACGCTTGTCAGCTGGGGGATTCCCGGTCTGCTGATTCTGCTGGCTGTGATTGCCATGTTCCTCATGCAGACAGCGCGGATTTCCAAGCGCAATCAGCCGCTTTGGGTGCTGATGCTGCCCATCCCGGTAATTTACCTGCTGGTTTGCGAGTTGGTGGACTGCTTCACGATGCTATCGACGGGTTCGCCAATGCTCTATTGGCTCTGCCTGCTGATGGGCGCGGTGGATGCACAGGCGCGGCGGCTGAAGCCACAAGCGCTGCCGAAATAACGCATGGTTACAAATTTGCGTTTTGGGAGGTGAAGCCATCCGATGGTCGATATCATCATCCCTGTGTACAATGCACTTGATACGCTTGAACTTGCGGTTACGTCTGCACTCATGCAGGGGGACGTGCGAATCCTCCTTGTGGACGACGGCTCCACCGACGGCACAGCGCGCTTGTGCGACGAGCTGGCGCACCATCCGCGCATTGCGGTGATTCATCAGCAAAACCGCGGGGTGTCTGCCGCACGAAACGCAGGGTTACAAGCGGCAGCGTCGGAATGGCTGACTTTTCTTGATGCGGATGACGTGCTGCTGCCCGACGCAATCGGCAATCTGCTCGCCCTTGCGGGGGATTCGCAGGCGATTCAGGGTCTTGTGACCCGTTCGGAAGCCCCTGATGTGCCGGAATGCACCGTTCAAATCCTCTCTTCACGTGATATGCTGGACTTGGCGCTGCGAAATCCAACCGTGCATTTACACACGCACGGCTGGCTGCTGCGGCGGGAAATATGTAACGAGAGGTTCAACGAATCGCTACGGCTGGGGGAGGATGGCGAGTGGATGATGCGGGTGCTTCGCGGCGCGAAAACCGTTGCGCTGGCGCAGGTGAACACCTATTGCTACCATTTGCGAGCGGATTCGGCGGTGCACAGCGCGTCAGACGTGGTGCGCGAATATCTGCGAACGCTCACGGCGGCACAGCCAACATTAAACTATTTGGACATGCCGGACGCGGCAGCACAGTACCGCTTGGTGCACCTGCTGCTGATGCTGACGCACGGGGTGGTGCAGGAGGGCGGCTTTCGCGACGGGCTGCGCCAGTGCGGGGCGATTCGCCGCTTGTGCCGGGAAGCGTTCCGCGCGGATTTGCGCCGTGTGCGGTGGCTGCCGCTGTCAAAGGCGCAGGCGGTGCTGCTGATGCTGCGGTGCGGGCTGTATCCGCTGGCACGGCGGGCGATTCTGATTCGGCGAAGGCAGAATCAGCAGGCGTGTGTATCGGCAGAAAGCGCAATATAATAGGTAGGGATTTTTCACGGCAGGACGTGCTGCGGACGGCGAGAGGCAAATCAGCAGTAACTTGCGGGTTATCGCGGGCGGGACGACCTTATCCGTCGCTGCGGCGACGCTTTCATCAGTTGGAAAGTCATGGCACATCCGCGCTTGCACGCCGATGATGGCGAAAATGGTAGACAGCGTATTCGTCAATCGACATCAGCAGATTGTAAATCAGCGCAAAATCAGCACGCGGAAGCTGCATGCAAACGTAGCCAACGAAATCGCGCGAATGGGTCAAGGGTCGAAGCCATTGCAGGGGATCGAAGGGGACAGCGTCCCCTCGCGTCTCCTTCGCTTATGAAAGGAAGTATGACGATGAAACCACTGCGGGTGCTTGTCGTGGGCTGGACGGCGACGACGGGCGGAATTGAGCACTTTTTAATGGCGTATTGTGGAAAAATGAACCGCGAACGCGTTCAATTCGACTTTTTGTGCCGTTTTAGCCCGATTGCGTGCCAAAAAGAAGCGGAAAAAATCGGGAAAATATACACAATAACCCGGCGGAGCAGCGATATAATGCGCTATTATCGGGAAATCAACGACTTTTTCCGTGAACATGGGCACGAATACGATATTATCTGGGACAATGAGTGCATGTTCAACGACATGACGCCGCTGAAAAAGGCCGCGGAGGTGGGCATTCCGGTGCGAATCGCGCACTGCCATAATCCGCAGAATATGGATAAATCAGTCATCGGACATGTGCAGGGCTTCCTCCATCGGGTCAATCACCATTCGCTCAGCCGCTACGCCAACGTCCTTTGGGCGTGCTCAATGGAGAGCGCGAAGTGGGCGTGCCCTGCCATGGATTTGCCCTGTGAGGTCATTCCGAACGCCATTGACGCGCAGATGTTTCGCTTCTCGGAGCAGGTTCGGCGCGAGGTTCGCGAGCAATATGGGCTGGAAGATTGCCTCGTGGTTGGTCATGTTGGGCGCTTGCAGTACCAGAAAAACCAAACCTTCTTGCTGGACGCCTTCCGCCACCTGCATGAGCGCGAGGAGAAAGCGCGGCTCGTGCTCGTCGGCGATGGCCCGGATTTGACGGAGCTGGAGGCGAAAGCCGTCACCCTCGGCATCGAGCGGGAAGTCCTCTTCCTCGGCAATCGAGATGACGTCAACCGATTGTTGCAGGCGTTCGACCTGTTCGTCATGCCGTCGCACTTTGAGGGATTCGGGATGGCGGCTTTGGAAGCGCAGGCGGCAGGGCTGCCGTGCCTGTTATCCGACAGCGTGCCGAGGGAAACGAAGCTGACGCGAAACGTGGAGTTTATTCCGGCGGAAGATCCGGCGATTTGGGCGGAACATATGCTGAACATGCTGGAACGCCACGAAATCCGCCGCGACGAGGCGCAGACCATCGCCGACGCGGGCTACGACATAGGCACCGCGGCGCAGCGGCTGGAGGACAAGCTCATCGCCCTGACGGAGAGAAAACGGTTTCAGCGGCGCTTCCTGATGACCCCGAAAACGAGCGCATCGGGCGTGCCGGCGCTGAACAAGGCGCGCGCGGACATCGAGCAAATCGCCGCTGAAATGGGATACGCGCCGTTCGTGCTCCACGCGCCGGATAGCGCAAATGGCAGCGCCTGGCAGGCTATCCAAGTCGGCGCAAAGACGCTTGGCGACTGGGTTCGCGCGTTCTACCGGATGCGGCAGGGCGACCTGCTGCTCGTGCAGTACCCGTATTTCCCGGTCAAGGGCTACGGCGTGGCGCGGCTGGCGCTGCACCTGCTGCGCTGGAAGGGCGTGAAAACCGCCGCGCTCGTGCACGACCTCGACTCGCTCCGGCGGATTGGGGGAAGCGCCGCGCGCGGGAGCGACCAGCTGCTGCTGCCGGGGTTCGAGGCGCTCATCGTGCACAGTCAGCGGATGGAAAGCTACCTGCGCACGGTGGGCGTGACGTGCCCGATGATTCTGATGGAAGCGTTTGACTGCCTGTCAGAAGGGGAAATCCCTGTGCGGGAGAAGAGCCGCGTGGTCGCGATTGCGGGCAACCTCGCCGCGGACAAGAGCGGATACCTGAAAGATATTGGCAAGGTTCCGCTGGAATGGCAATTATATGGAACAAACTGGGCAGGAAGCGACTCAACGCGCATCGAATACCACGGCGAAATTGCGCCGGAGAAGCTGCCGGAGACGATTTCGGGCGCGTTCGGCATCGTGTGGGACGGCGACAGCCTTGACGGGCTGACCGGCTTGTACGGCGCGTACGCCCTGCTGAACAGCCCGCACAAGCTGTCAACATACCTCGCGGGCGGACTGCCGGTGATTGTTGCGAAAAATGCCGCGGCGGCGGATTTTGTGGCGCGGGAGCAGGTCGGCGTGGCGCTGAACAGCCTGCGCGAGCTGCCGGAGCTGATTCGCACGATGCCGGAGGAGGACTACCAGCGCTACGCGGCGAACGCGCGGCGGGTCGGGACGCGGCTTCGGGCGGGAGAGAACACGAAGCGGGTGCTGCGGAAGCTGGAAGAAGTGGAATGAACAGGCAGGCGAACGGGCGCATCCGCATTTGCAATCAGGGCGCGTGCAGCCTGACGGCGTGCTTTCGACCGCAATGCCCGCGCACCGTCCGGCAAAATCCGAAAAAACGAAAATCCCCCTTACGACCATCCAGCAAATCCGACTGGATGGTCGTTTTTTGACCGAAATTTCCTGCTGAAACGATTTCGAGAATCAGTCGAAACGTTTTCGCAAAAAATCCCGCAAACCCTTGAAAACACGGGAATGAAAACGTTTACAACGCGAGGAATGGAGAATCCGGAAAAAATTTTTATAAAAAAACACAGGAAAACA
>ENA-OUNS01001363-OUNS01001363.1-human-gut-metagenome-genome-assembly--contig:-NODE-1363-length-17846-cov-5.147209_pt1 | contig 17846 bp, 7 predicted proteins | sample MGYA00243237_ERZ505104 | MGnify/ENA primary metagenome ERZ505104 (study PRJEB26097, sample SAMN02711295) | human gut metagenome | biome: Gut microbiome | host: Homo sapiens | place: Denmark: Copenhagen...
ACTTTAGCAAATTTTAAAATTTGCTAGAGTATCCGGTTTCTTTTTTATAACTTTGTGGCAGTCTATGATTCTAACCGAAAGCACAATGAAATATATATTGACCTTTATACTATCTTTTCTCTCCTTCTTGGTGTGTTCTCAGAACATAACTATTACAGATATCCCTACCATTGACCAGCTGCCGGTAAATGCCATTCATCGCGTATTCAGAGACAGCGAAGGATATATGTGGTATGGCACGGTGAACGGATTATGTCGTGATGACGGTTATCATGTGAAAGTGTTTCGTTCGGACATTGAAACTCCGGGATTATTAGAGGACAATTTGGTGGAGTGTATCGCTGAGGATAAGAAGGGGAATATATGGTTCGGTACAGACAAAGGGGTGTATATTCTTGATAAATCGGACTACAGTGTACATCCTATGGACCGGGAGCGTTTGAAGAATATTCCGGTGATGTATCTATATGCTACCAGTGACGGCTATATGTGGCTGAGCTATCGTTCTATATTGGCCAAATATGACATCAACGGACAGTTGGTCAAAGAGTATCCCCTCCGGAATAAGTACGGAAGAACTACTATTTCCGGATTTTGTGAGAGCCGCAACCATGAGATTATTATTTCTGTGTGGAATGGCCGGGTATATCATTTGGACAAAGAAAAAGACGAGTTCGTTCCTTATCCTGATAAGATGAGAAGACAAAATCCTACGGTGATGGTTCAGGATAATGAACAGGACTACTTCTGGTTGGCAACCTGGGGGGATGGTGTGGTGCGTTTTGACCCTTCGGCTCCTGAAGATTCTATGTTTGTATATTCTGAAATACCGGTCAATGCTGCCGGTGAGGAGGATGGGGTCATCCTTAGTCTGGTACAGGATGATAAACTGGGGTATATCTGGTTAACCACCGGGCACGATTTCATGTCCTTACAAATACAACCGGATAAGACGTTAAAACAATTGAAATTCCAGACAGGGCTTCTGCCTGTTAATCATATGTTGGTAGAAGTTCTGAAAGGGAGGGGATGTCTATGGGTGTCGGCCTTTGACCGTCCTAGTTTCATTGTACATCTGATGGATAATATGACCAAGGATTATGCCTTGCCCGCTTTGGCGGACAGAGTAAACCGCAGTCCGGCTGTAATGGCTTTGTGTGATGACGGAGACGGTATGATGTGGATGATGCAAGAAAGAACCGGGTTGGTGTTATATGACTTGAAGCAGGATAAAGTGAAAATCTATTCGGATTTTCCCGAGCTTGTTTCGTTGTCTTTGGATAACGGACGAGAGATGACTCGAGCACGTATTAATAACGGTATTTGGGTGGCAAAAGATTTGAATAGATTGGTTTATGGTATGATCCGTAAGGGTATGGAGATGTATCTGGTGGATCTTATTGATTTGAACGGGCAGGTGGAATCGAACGCTACGGTGACCAAATTGTATGAAGACTCGCACGGAATCTTGTGGATAGGCTTGAACAAAGGACTTTGCAGTTATGATGTCCGTCAGAAAAGAATTAAACAGGTTTATCCCGATGTGGGGCATGTGATGGGAATCGTGGAGAATAAGGAAGGGTTGATATGGATTTGTACTCAAGACAACGGTTTGTTTCAGACAACGGCGGATGAAAAACTTCGTTCTTTCAAATTGGACAAGAATTTCTCTTGTCTGTCTATTGCTCCCGATTGGATTTTGTGGTTGGGAACTTGTGACGGAGGAGTCTATTCTTATGATCCTTCAGAGAATAAGTTGGTCAGTTATAATGAGGCTTGCGGTATGAACGGTAATCAGGTGAATCAAATAGTGGCTGATGCATATAATCATATTTGGATTGATACAAACCAGAAACTGATAGAATTTAATCCTCGTAACGGTTCGTTCCGCACCTATCTTACCACGGATGGTTCTATCTTGTTGCATCGCTTTCTTCCCACTGCTGTTTGTCAAGCAAAAGATGGCAATATTTATTGGGGCGGCATTCCGGGTATTTGCATGGTTACTCCATCAAACGGGTTGGAAAGAAAGGCTAGTGCAGTGAAGACCAAGATAACTGATATAAAGTTGCAAGGAGAATCATTGATATTCGGAGATAGAAAGAGTAGCAATTCCATTAACCGGATAGAATTGCATCCCGATGATCAGAATTTGGAAATTAGTTTTTCTTCTCTTAACCACCGTTATGCTTCAAAAATACGCTATGCTTATCGGTTGATAGGAGTGGACAAAGCGTGGGTATATGTGGAAGGTGGAAAAAACTCGGCTTTTTATAATCATCTGAGTAAGGGCACTTATACTTTTCAGGTGAAAGCGACGGATGAAAATGGTCTTTGGAGTAAAGAGGTAACTGAACTGACTATCCGACGCCTTCCTGCTTTTTATGAAACTTGGTGGGCGTATTTGTTCTATGTATTGATAGTGATGGGTGTATCCGGTTATAGTCTGTATCTTTATCTGAAACGCGTGGACCGTAAGAATAATGAAATGTGGGCGGACAGCAAGGAGATGATTAAAATGCGTATTTATTTGGATAGTAAGGTGAATTTGCCTGAACCTGAGTTTGTACAACTGGACAAACTTCTATTGGAGAAAGCGGTAAAAGCCGTGGAAGATAACCTTACTGAGCCTGATTTTGATGTGACAGCTCTAGCTGATGCCATGAATATGTCCCGTTCTACTTTGACCCGTAAATTGAAAGCCATAACAGGCCGAACTCCATTGGATTTTATCCGGAACATCAAGATGAAGCATGCCAGACACATGTTGGAAGATAAAGACAAAAGTGTAACAGAGGTTGCCGCTACGTTGGGGTATTTTAATCGGAAGTATTTCACCACTTGCTTTAAGGAGGAATTTGGAATGACTCCCAGTGAGTTCCAGAAATCACAACACGAAGAATAAACATCTTCCTGTCCTTTAATTGTTGCAAATAGGGGGTACAAATGCGTCAAGTTATAGCTAGAGCTATTTGTATCCCCTGTTAGCATGGTTCTTCACCTGTATTTCTATTTCCTATTTCATTCTTTTGCCACAACCTTTTACGGGGAGAAAAACACATCTTCTTCATTCATTCCCGCAGTAAAGGTATGTATAACTTTAAATTTAATATAGAATGAAACATTTGTTTTTGTTGCTTACTCTGTTAAGCTTTTCATTAACGGCCTTAGCCCAGCAAAAAGTGACGGGTAAGGTGAAAGATTCTTCCGGCGAGCCTGTCATAGGAGCCAGTGTTGTTGTAAAAGGCAATAATACCATGGGAACCATTACCGATTTTGATGGAAACTTTATGTTGGATGTTCCGGCAAAGAGTGTGTTGGTTATTTCTTATATTGGCTATGTCACTCAGGAAGTCCCGACAGCAGGAAAGAATTCATTAGAGATTGTTTTAAAGGAGGATACCAAAACCTTGGATGAAGTGGTGGTGATTGGTTACGGTACACAGCGTAAAGGTGATGTGACCAGTTCTGTAGCTAGTGTGAAAGCCGACAACTTTGTAAAAGGAGCCGTGAAAGATGTGGGACAGCTGATTCAAGGAAAAGTAGCCGGTCTGGCCATTACCAATCCTAACGGTGACCCGACGGGAAGTACTCAGATACGTCTTCGTGGTACAAATACCATTGGTGGAGCTAATACAGCTCCTTTGGTATTGATTGACGGAATTCCGGGAGAACTCGGTACAGTGGCTCCCGAAGATGTGGAGAGCGTGGACGTGCTGAAGGATGGTTCTGCTGCCGCTATTTATGGTACGCGCGGTACGAATGGTGTGATTTTAATTACTACCAAACAGGCTAAAGGAGTGGATATTAACCAGGTGGAGTATAATGGCTACGTCAGTACTTCTCTTATAGCCAAAAAGTTGGATATGCTGAATGCAGATGAGTTCCGTACCCTTTATCCTGACCAGGACCATGGGGCTGATACGGATTGGATTGATGAGATTAGCCGTACACCGGTTAGCCATGTTCATAACTTGTCATTGATGGGTGGCAATTCAAAGACTAATTATATTGCCAACTTGAACTATGCCTCTCGTCAAGGGATCATGAAAAAATCGGATTTCGAAAGTTTTCAAGGACGTATTGAGGTAACCCACCGTATGTTTGATGATAAGTTGAAGTTGAAATTCGGTTTGTTTGGTAAGAAAAACCAGATGGAATCTACAACTAGTGGGGGTAGTTTCAGAGGTTGGGTATATGGCCAGGCAACTCGTAGAAACCCGACTGATCCGGTAAGAAATGAGGATGGTACATGGAATGAGAATGTGAGCAAATTCGAATACGAGAATCCGTTGGCTTTGTTGTATGAGGCTGAAGGAAATGTAAAAAAGACGCAGTTGCGTTACAATGGAAATATTGTTTATAATCCTATCAAAGATTTGACTCTTTCTGCCGTATTCTCTTATATTCGTGACAATATGAACCGTGGCTACGGTGAAACTTTGAACCATATTTCTGCTTTGCGTGATGGATTGGCTGGTTGGTCTTCGGTAGGTGCTTATACCAAGATGGAGAAGTTGATGGAACTTACTGCACAATATAACAAAGAAATCGGTGCGCATAAATTTAGTGTCTTGGGTGGTTATAGCTACAATGAAACAGACTTTGAAGAGCTTTGGATTGATAACTATGGTTTTCAGGATGATTATTTTGGCGGATGGCATAATATTGGCATTGGTTCTGCTTTGAAAGACGGTAAAGCGAATATCGGCTCAAAGAAAACTCCTACAAATTTGATCGGTTTTTTTGGGCGGGCTACCTATTCGTTCAAGAATCGTTATTTGTTGATGGGAGCTCTTCGTTATGAAGGAGCCAGCCAGTTATGGGGTACTGATAATGCATGGGGGCTTTTCCCATCTATATCTGTAGGATGGAGAATTACCGAAGAAGCATTTATGAAGAATCAGAAGATATTTGATGATTTGAAACTTCGTGTGGGATATGGTGTGACGGGTTCACAGCCTAAAGATCCTTTCCTGGGGGTGGCTATGTTGAAATACGGCTCGTATGCTTTTGTAAATGGGAATTGGGTACAGACCATTGTTCCGGCATCCAATCCGAATCCTGATTTGAAATGGGAGGAAAAGAAAGAAACCAATATTGGTTTGGACTTCGTTTCATGGGGTGGCCGTTTGTCCGGTTCTATTGATTATTATAACCGTGATGTGGATGGCTTGATATACGAATATGGAGTACCGACTCCTCCGAACTTGTATAATAAGACGATGGCCAATGGGGGTACAATGAGAAACCGTGGTGTGGAAGTGTTGGTAACTGTGGTTCCTGTTCAGAATAAAGATTTTGAATGGAGCACTACCGGAACATTCTCTTTGAACTCTAATAAGCTAATCAGTTTGTCTGGCAGCATCTTTAAGTCGGATTATGACTATTTTAATACGGGTACAGTGGAATACTCCGGTCAGGTAGCCGATTCTCACAGAGTACAGGTAGGTGAAAGCATCGGTAATTTTTATGGCTTTAAAGTAGTAGATGTGGACAGTGAAGGTCGTTGGATCTACGAAGACAGGAATGGTGAGTTGGTGAACTATAAAGATTTTACTCATGCTCCCGAAGATAAGCATGTTATTGGTAACGGTCTTCCTAAATGGTATGCGGGATGGAACAATACTCTTCGTTATAAAAACTTCGACTTGAATGTTACGATGCGTGGCGCGTTTGGTTTCCAGATAATCAATGGTGGACGTATGAATTATGAGAATGTAAAAAACAGCCGTTTTGAAAATCGTTTGAAGTCTGTGAATGACTTGGTATTTGGCAAGCATACGTTGAGTCCGGAAGTGGAACCGGAATTCAATAGCTATTATGTAGAAGATGGTGACTACTGGAAGATTGACAATATCACTTTGGGATATAGCTTCGGTCAGGTAGGTAAATATATAAAGTCACTCCGTATTTATGGTTCGGTATTGAATGCTTTGACTATAACCGGATATAAAGGTATTGATCCGGAAGTATCAACAGATGGTTTGACTCCGGGGTATGAAACACGTGACAGATATCCGAGTGTGCGCTCATTTACTTTCGGCGTTAATGTGAAATTTTAATGAACTAAAAAGGAATTGAAGATGAAAACAAATATAAAATTATGGACAATGGGACTGATGACAGCCGCATTGTTGGGAAATACAGCTTGTACTGATTTACTGCATGATAGCTATGGGCAGGTAGTGTCTGAGGATTATGTGCCGAAAACGGAGGAAGATGTCAGTTATCTGGTAAATGCCGCTTATATACCTTGGCGTGAAACGTTGCTGCAATGGAACGGAGTGGTTCGTGCACAGGAATTATGTGCGGATCAGGATGTTCTTCCTGCCCGTGATGGTATTGGATGGGTAGACGGTTATATCTATAAAAGATGGCATCAGCATACTTGGACTACCGAGGATGACGGTGTGCTTCAAGGATGGGAACGTACGTACAATGGTGTGAATACCTGTAACCGTATTTTATCTCAGATAGAAGAAGGTGTGATCAGTGTGGATGGAGAAACGAAAGAAAAGTTGATTGCCGAATTGAAAGTACTGAGGGCTTCATATTATTATATTTTGATTGATTTGTATGGTAATGTGCCCATTGTGACAGATTTTAAAGATACTTCTTTGCCGCAACAGTCTACTCGTAAAGAGGTCTTTGACTTTATTGTGAAAGAAATAACGGAGAATATGGATTTGTTGTCCGAAACGCCGAGAGGTTATTATTATGGACGTTTCAATAAGTGGGCGGCTCATACATTGCTGGCCAAAATGTATTTGAATGCTGAAGTTTGGTCGGGTACTGCTCAATGGCAGAAATGTATTGACGAGTGTGATATCGTGATTAATTATGCCGAGAAGTCCGGAGAGTATGCATTGGAAAATAATCAGAAGGATGTTTTTGTAACGCATAATGAGAATTCTAAAGAAATTATCTTTGCATTGCCGTTTGATGAAATTTATGTGACAGGATGGAATGATTTTGATTTTCATATGTACACTTTAGCACCTGAGAATCAAGATACTTACCAATTGACTGCACGTCCTTGGGGGGGCGTGTGCGCAGTGCCTCAGTTTATTAATTCTTTTGATGAGGATGATGCACGTTTAGAGGATAACTATATTCAAGGTCAGCAATATACCTATTCCGGTGAAATCTTGAAGCGTAGTATTGATGGAAAACCATTGATTTATACGGTAGATGTCCCCTCTATTGATCAGTCGGATGTGGATGATGGGTTCCGTTGGGGTAAATTTGAATATGCCACCGGTATAACCAACCGTTTGAGCAATGACTGGCCGTTGTTACGATATGCGGATGTATTGATGATGAAAGCGGAGTCATTGATGCGTTTGGGCAAATCGGGAGCAGGTGCTTTGGTGACTCAGGTACGTGAACGCGCCTTCAAGAATGAACCTGAAAAAGCGCAAGTTACAGACGCGGAACTGATGGGAGGAAGTGTATATGATTATGGTCGGAGAGATAGTTATAAGACAGAACATGATGGAGGAACGGATATTAAATATGGTCGTTTCCTTGATGAGCTTGGTTGGGAGTTTTGTCAGGAAGGACGCCGCCGTCAGGACATGATTCGTTTTGGCATCTTCACTACAAAAGCTTGGTTCTCTCATGATAAGAGTGATGAAACCAAAAATCTGTATCCTATTCCAAATAAAGTATTGTTGACCAATAGTAATCTGAAACAGAATCCGGGATATTCTAAATAGTATTTATTGGATGTTTTTTTAAGGATGAAAAGGTTGTTTTTTCTTTTCTACATTAAATTAGAAAGAATTATGAGTAAAAAGATTTCAATAAGTTTGTTGCTCCTCTGTCTGGGATTATTTTCCCAGGCACAGAGCTATCAGAAAATATCGCAAGGAGTTAAGACTACTGTACAAGGTATGGATGTTGAAGTGGCATTTTATTCTCCATCCATTGTCCGGGTATATAAGACACCGGAGGGAAGTTCGTATGACAAGAAGAGTCTTGTAGTAATGAAAGAGCCTGAGGAGACCTTTGTGGAGTTTGCAATGAATAAAGAGTATATTCGTTTAAAGTCGGATGCATTACAAGTAGAGGTAAATTCATCTACAGGTGGAATCAATTTCTATGATGCAACCGGAAGGGTGTTGTTAAAAGACAAGGATTATGGAACACAGTTCACCCCGTTTGATGATGCGGGTACTTTTTCTTACAATGTCCGGCAGGCTTTTTTATTAGATAAGGATGAAGTGATTTATGGATTGGGGCAACAACAGACTGGAAAAGTGAATCAGCGCAATCAAAAACTTTTTCTTCGTAACAAGAATATGAGTATCTGTATTCCTTTTATTCATTCAGTGAAAGGTTACGGACTTTATTGGGACAATTATTCCCCAACTATGTTTACGGATAATCCGCAAGAAATGTCATTCGACTCTGAAGTGGGCGATTGTGCCGACTATTATTTCATTTATGGTAGCAATGCGGACGGCGTGATAGCCGGAGTCCGTGATTTGACCGGGCAGGCTCCTCTTTATCCGCTGTGGACACTTGGATTCTGGCAGTGCCGCGAGCGTTATAAGAGTCCGGATGAACTGTGCGAAGTGGTTGATGAATACCGTGATCGGAAAGTTCCTTTGGATGGAATCATTCAGGATTGGCAGTATTGGGGATGTGATTCTAACTGGAACTCCATGAAGTTCCAGAATCCTCGCTATATTAATAAGATGGGCGACAAAGAATACATGAAATATCTTCCGAATGGTGAGAATCCGGATGCACGTTATGGTACTCCAAGAATAAAAAGCCCTCAAGAAATGATTGACTATATACACAAGCGGAATGCGCATATCATGATTTCTGTATGGGCCTCTTTTGGTCCGTGGACAGAGATGTATCATAAGATGGACAGTCTGAATGCTTTGCTTCATTTTGAGACTTGGCCGCCTAAAGCCGGAGTGAAACCTTACGATCCGTTCAATCCTGTAGCAAGAAGTATTTATTGGAATGAAATGAAAAAGAATATCTTTGATCTAGGTATGGACGGCTGGTGGTTGGATTCTACCGAACCCGATCATCTGGAGATTCAAGATAAAGATTTTGATACAAAAACTTATTTAGGTTCTTTCCGAAGAGTTCACAATGCTTTTCCTTTGATGTCCAATAAAGGTGTTTATGAGCACCAGCGTGCTACCACTTCCGACAAGCGGGTATTCTTACTTACCCGTTCTTCATTCTTGGGACAGCAGCGTTATGCTTCACATTCATGGAGTGGAGATGTCGTTTCTACTTGGGAAGTGATGCGCAAGCAACTGGCAGCTGGCCTGAATTATTCTTTGTGTGGTATTCCTTACTGGAACACTGACTTGGGAGGATTTTTTGCTTGGAAATATAATAATGATGTTAATAATATTGCTTATCATGAGTTACACGTCCGTTGGTATCAGTGGGGAGCTTTCCAACCTATCATGCGTTCTCATAATTCCAGTCCTGTTGCTGTAGAGATCTATCAGTTCGGCGATAAAGGTGATTGGGCTTATGATGCATTGGAGAAATATACCCATTTGCGTTATCGCTTATTACCTTATTTATATAGTACTACTTGGGAAGTAACAAATAAGGCAGGCAGCATTATTCGTCCTTTGGTGATGGATTTTCCGAAAGACAAGAAAGTACTTGATATGGATACGGAGTATATGTTCGGACGTAGTTTTTTAGTACGTCCGGTAACTGATTCTCTCTATACATGGCAGGATAAAAAACAGAATGGTTATCAGAAAAATATGCGGAAAATAGAGAAAACGGATGTATATTTGCCTGAGGGAAGTAACTGGTTTGATTTCTGGACTGGGGCAAAGTTGGCTGGTGGCCAAACCATACAGCGTGAAGTACCTATTGATATCATGCCTGTTTATATCCGTGCCGGTTCTATAATTCCTTGGGGACCTGCGGTGCAGTATGCCACAGAAAAAAGTTGGGATGACCTGGAGATTCGTGTTTATCCGGGTGCTAATGCAACTTTTATTCTTTATGAGGATGAGAACGATAATTACAATTATGAAAAGGGAGTTTATTCTACTATCACTTTCCGTTGGGATGATAGTAACCGTACTTTGCACATCAGCGACCGTGAAGGAAGATATCCCGGAATGTTGGAAAAGAGGAAGTTCAAAGTAGTTCTCGTAAATCATAGATCAGGAGAAGGCGATAAACCATTGAAGGGAGGAAAGATGGTGAATTATACCGGTACGGCAATTGAGGTGAAACTTTAGAATGTTCATATTGAATATCCAGCAGAATAAATAAAGAAACGATAAAATACATTATGAATTTACTTAAAACCATTTTATCCACTTCCGTTTTTGCTATAGCTTCTGTAGCTTTGCATGCTCAGCTACCTGCAAAAGTAGAAAGTTTTCCAGTCAGGGATGTGCGGCTCACCGCCAGCCCTTTCAAACACGCAGAGGATATGGATATCCGTTATCTGCTGGGAATAGACCCCGACCGTCTGTTAGCTCCTTATTTGAAGGAAGCTGGTCTTTCTCCTAAAGCTGAAAATTATACCAATTGGGAAAATACAGGGCTGGACGGTCATATTGGCGGACATTATTTATCGGCCCTTTCCTATATGTATGCCGCTACGGGAAATAAGGAGATCAAGGCGCGTCTGGATTATATGATAAGTGAACTGAAACGCTGCCAGGATGCCGCCGGTGACGGTTATCTGTGTGGAGTCCCAAACGGGCGCAAAATGTGGAAAGAAATAGAGGAAGGAAACATTCGCGCGTCCGGTTTCGGATTGAACGACCGCTGGGTTCCTCTTTACAATATTCATAAAATATATGCCGGCCTTCGTGATGCAACTCTTCAGACCGATAGCCGGGAGGCAAAGGAAATGTTGGTGAAACTCACGGACTGGATGATTCGTCTGGTATCCAAGTTGAGCGATGAACAGATACAGGAAATGTTGCGCAGCGAACATGGAGGGCTGAACGAAACATTTGCCGATGTGGCCGCTATCACCGGCGACAAACGCTATTTGAAACTGGCTCATCAATTTTCTCATCACACCGTGTTGCAGCCTTTGTTGAGACAGGAGGATAAACTGACTGGTATGCACGCCAATACCCAAATACCGAAAGTGATAGGTTTCAAACGTATTGCCGATTTGGAAGGCAACCGGGACTGGAGCGAGGCCGCCCGCTATTTCTGGGAAACAGTGGTAAACCATCGAAGCATCACCATCGGAGGTAACAGTGTGCGTGAGCATTTTCATCCGGCTGATGATTTCAGCAGTATGCTCACCAGCGAGCAGGGGCCTGAGACTTGTAACACCTACAATATGCTCCGCCTTACAAAAATGCTGTATGAAACGAGTGCGGACGTTCATTTTATGGATTATTACGAACGGGCGCTTTATAACCATATCCTTTCCACGCAAGATCCTGTGCAAGGCGGATTTGTTTATTTTACCCCGATGCGTGCCGGTCATTACAGGGTCTATTCGCAGCCTCAGACCAGTTTCTGGTGTTGTGTGGGATCGGGGATGGAAAATCATGCCCGTTATGGTGAAATGATTTATGGACACAAGGATAATAATCTGTATGTCAATCTTTTCATTCCGTCTACCTTGCGCTGGGGAGATACCCAAATTGAGCAACAGACGGCTTTTCCCGATGAGGAGGGGAGTACTCTTGTTATTTCTCCGGAAAAGGGAAAGAAAGAATTTACCCTTCTTTTCCGTATTCCCGAATGGACGAAGCCGGAAGCATTACGCTTGTCTGTTAATGGTAAACGGCAGAACGTAACGGTCAAAGAGGGATATGTTAGCCTGAACCGTACTTGGTCAAAAGGTGACAAAGTAAGGCTGGAACTGCCGATGCATTTGCGTGCCATTGCACTGCCGGATGGTTCTGCCAACTATTCCATCTTATACGGACCGATTGTGCTGGCCGCCCGGTTGGGCAAGCAAAATCAGGATGGCATGTTTGCCGATGACAGTCGTGGCGGACACATTGCTGCCGGACCGCGCCTGCCTTTACAAACGATGCCTGTCATTGTGGGGGATAAGAACAATCTTCTTTCTCATCTGAAAAAAGTGGAAGGTAAGCCGTTGACATTTACATTGTCCGGAGTTTATCCCGAACGCTATGAGGGTATGATTGTGGAACCGTTTTTCCGTTTATATGAGTGCCGGTATATGGTCTATTGGCCTGTGCTGTCCGTACAGGAGTTGCAGGCAAGGCAGGAACAGTTGGCAAAAGAGGAAAAGGAGCGTGCCGCATTGGATGGTATGACCGCCGATAAAGTGATTTGTGGGGAACAGCAACCGGAAAGCGACCATTTCATCCGGATGGAGAATTCCCGTACGGGGGATGATGAAGGGATTCACTGGCGTGAGGCGGCCGGTTGGTTCAGTTATCGTATGAAGACGAACGGAAAGCAGGTCAATAAAGTGCGTATCCGGTTCCGTTCCGAGATTCGTAAGGATGCAAAAGTATGGATAAACGGGCAGGAAGTAGGACGATTGGCTGGTAAACCGGTTTCGGATATATCGGTTGGGATATTTGATGTACCTGCATCTATGCAATCCAATGAGCAACTGGAGATAAAGATCGGTAAAGGAAATGAGAAAGTGACTCCGCATATTTATGAGGTGCGGCTGGTGACTGAATGATGATAGATATACAAACCGGCCATGCCTCAGTTGGCATGACCGGTTTGTCTTTTCAGATAATTCCGTTGTCTTTCAAGACCGCTTGTAACTCTTTATCAGTGATATTCTCACGCTCTGATTTATCATAAATGAAATGTAAGCCAATCTCTTTTTCTTCTTTGGATAGAGTGGCGATGAGAGTGATCACTCTTGCTCCGCTTCTTTTCCCTTTTCCTTTTGATGCTATACTCATGCGTACTTTGTGTAGGCCATTGCCTAAATCAGTACCCATGTCAGGGTTCTGCATGAGTTCTGCGGCTAAAATTGTCAAGTCTTGCTTCAATGATTTATATCGCTTGGAAAGTTTCTTAACTTCTTTTTCGAAGTGGCGATAAACTTTGATTTTATAGTTCATTGAGCAATTCTTCTATGGGACGGCCTTTCAGCTTTCCTTCACGCATCAGTTTGATGTCTTTGCAAGCCTCGGACAGCCCGTCCATTATTTCACTTTTGGTCATGTAGGGTTCTTCATCCTCTGCCACCATGGTAGAAACAGATTCCATTTCCTTTTTAGCATGAACAAGAGTCTTCCTTACAGACTCCAACACCTTTACATTCTTGATGTCCAAGATTTCCCGAATCAGTTCGTTTTGTATTGATTCCAATGTGATTGTACTCATGACGTTCTCCTTTCTTCTTATTATTTATCTCGTATGGCAAAGATAGCGAAAAGGTGGCATGTCTGCTTGTTTTCTGCATGAAAAATAGTTTTCATTTAGAGGTTGTACCTAAAAGAAATACCTTTTTTCATTTAGTTTTCCTATTTTTGCAGGAAACAAACCGAACAGCTAATGAAAATTCTCCATACAGCAGACTGGCATCTGGGCCAGACTTTTTATGAATACGACCGGCGGGAAGAGCATCTCCATTTTCTAGAATGGCTGAAACAGCAGATAAGACAGCATGAAATAGATGTATTGTTGATAGCAGGTGATGTATTCGACAGCCCGAACCCTTCGGCGGAATCACAACGAATGTATTATCGTTTTCTAAGAGAAGTTACGTCCGAAAACCCTTCTTTGCAAATTATCATCATTGCCGGAAATCATGACTCGGCAGCCCGTTTGGAGGCTCCCAATCCCCTGTTGGAGGATATGAATGTCACCGTTCGCGGTGTCGTGCGCCGCAATGCGGAAGGTGATATAGACTTGCAACACCTCATTGTCCCCCTTTACACAGAAGGGGAAGTGACCGCCTATTGCCTTGCCGTCCCCTATCTGCGTCAGGGGGATTATCCTTCGGCTGAAAATTACTCAAAAGGAGTCCAACTGCTTTATGAGCAGCTTTTCAATGAAGTGAAGGAGAAAGGACTTCCCGTTATCGCCATGGGACATCTGCAAGCCACCGGCTCGGAAATCTCGGAGGACGACCGTTCGGAACGTACCGTTATCGGAGGCTTGGAATGTGTATCCCCCGATGCTTTTGATGAGGCTATCGCCTATACTGCATTGGGGCATCTGCATCGCTCCCAGCGTGTGTCCCATCGGGAGAATGTGCGTTATTCCGGAACTCCTATGCCCATGTCTTTTGCTGAGAGGAACAATGCTTCGGGAGTGGTCATGATAACGATAAGTGCTGAGGGTACCGGCATAGAGAGATTGGCATTTGAACCGCTAGCCGGCGTGATGAGTATTCCTCGTCAGGCCCGTCCGCTGGAAGAAGTGCTGCAAGCCATCGGCGATTTGCCCGATGGGGATGTCACGTTGCGGTCGCCCTATCTGGAAATAAAGATTTTGATGACCGAGCCGGAACCTTCTTATAAGTATAAGATAGAGGAAGCGTTGAAAGGAAAAGCGGTCCGCCTGGCACGCATCGCCGCTATGCTTCCACAAAAAAAGGCAAGCGGCATTGTCGCCACTTCCTACGAGGAGTTGCAAACCATCCGTCCGCTGGATATGGCACTGGATGTCTTTAAACGGAAATATGGAGGGACGGAGATGCCCGATACCATGAAACAATTGCTGGAAAGTGTAATCAAGGAGGCAGGAGTATGAAAATAGTAGCGATAAGAGGAAAGAATCTGGCTTCATTGGAAGGTGAATTTATGATAGACTTTACCGTCGAACCTTTGTGTTCGGCAGGTATATTCGCCATTACGGGCAGTACCGGAGCCGGAAAATCAACCTTGCTGGATGCTTTGTGTCTGGCTTTGTTTGACTGTACGCCACGTATGAACAAGGCGAAAGAGAATAACGTCTCTGTCATGGATGTTGCCGACAGAGGAATTGCACAGAACGATAGCCGTTCCATCCTTCGCCGGGGTACTGCCGAGGGGTATTCGGAAGTGGATTTCGTCGCTTTGACAGGAGAGGTGTTCCGTTCACGCTGGACGGTGCGACGTTCGCGTGGGAAGGTTAGCGGTTCCTTGCAAAAAGTGGAAATGACGTTGACCAACCTTACTTCCGGAGTGGAACAGCAAGGGACGAAGACCGAATTATTATCCCGCATCAGTGAACTGATCGGACTCTCTTTCGAACAGTTCAACCGCTCTGTGTTGCTGGCTCAAGGAGATTTTGCTACCTTCCTGAAGGCTCGTCAGCCTGATAAAGCCGAAATCTTGGAAAAACTGACCGGAACGGAAATTTACTCGCGTATCTCTGCTTCTATTTATGAACGCACCAAGCGGGCGGAAAGTGAATATAAATTATTGCAGGAACGTATCAAAGGCATTGAGTTGCTGACAGATGAGCAATTACAGCAACTTTCGGCTGAAAAGGAAGAATTACAAGTCCGCTTGTCCGTTTCGAAGAAGAAAGAGGAGGCGTTGTCCGGTAAGTTGAAATGGCTGGAAGAAGAAGGACGCTTGCATACAGGATGCATACAGGCGGAAGAATCACTTTCCGGCATCAGAAAAGAAATAGAAGTCGCCCGTCCGCGTTATGAACTGTTGGCCCGTATAGAGCAGGCTCAGGATATCCGCGATGTGTATATGGAACAGCGTAACGCCCGGAAGCAGATAGATGCCGGTCGTTCCCGGTTAGGCGAAATAGAGGTTGCCATCCGGCAGAATGCGGCTTTACAGACTTCCGCGAACGTGCAGTGGGCAGATGCTCAGAAGGAGCTGGCGGAATTTAAGGCCTATTTGTCGCAGCAAGAACCGCAATTGGATAAAGCCAGAGCATTGGATGTGCAGTTGGTGGAAAATAGAAAGCAATTAGCGGAAAGTCAGAAAGAAGCGGCTTTGGCATTGCAGGCTAAAGATAATCTGCATCAATCCGTTTGTAAGACAGAGAAGGATATAAGTTTGTTGATGGAGAAGCAAACCGCCTTGCAAACCTGGTTTGAACGATATACCGCTTATTCCCAATTGATTCCTGCCGTTGAACTGATTACCAGCTTGCTTACCAATCTGGAAATGGCAAGGGCGCAAAGCGTATCGAACCGTCAACTGCTGGATAAAGTAAAGAAAGCGAGTGAAGCGGAGGAACAGCGGTTGAAATCGGTACAACAGGAAGCCGAGCGTCTGAACCGACTGTTGCCGGCAGAGGTGCTGTTGCTTCGTGAGCAGTTGGAGGAAGGAAAGCCATGCCCGGTCTGCGGGAGTTTCCATCATCCGATGAGGGAACAGACCAATGTCCAATCCTTGCAGGAAGAGGAACTGAACCGTGCGAAAGAACAGGTTGCTAAAGAAACGGAACAACTGAAAAACACGCTGAATGCCCGCCAACTGGAGATGGCCCGTCTTTCCGCATTGATTGAAAATTATGTGGCGCAAGTTGATGATACGCTGAAAAAAGTAGAAACATACGTATCCATTATTCCCAATTGGAAAGATTTGTTGGAGCAGGGCACATTGAAACATTATGTCCAGCAATTCGGCAGGCAATGGAATGCCCGTTTGCAAGAGCAGACCGAAATAAAAGAGGCTCTTACCTCAAAATCAGCCCAAAGAGATAGTTTGAAAAAAGAAGAAGCCAATGCCATTGGTTTGTACGAAGAAAAGAAACAAAAAGAAGAAAGACAGCAGGCAGAATTGAACGAACGTGCTCGTCTGCGGTCTTCCCTGCTGAATGGTGAATCCACCGAAACAGTGGTTGCAACCCATGCAAGACGGCAAAAGGAACTGGAACAACAACTGGAAAAAGCCATGAACTTGCATCATTCTTTAACTGTGCAGGCGGAATCTTACAAAGGGCAGACCGCACAGATGGAAAAGGAATTAGTCCGTCTGACTGCTGTCTTGCAACAAGACGAATTGAAAATAAACGAGTGGCTCACGCTTCAAAAGGAAACGTATGCCGAGTTGGAACAATTGCTTTCCAAAGACAAAAGCTGGATACTGGCTGAGAAACAAGCGTTGGGCACACTGAAAGAGAAGGAAACCACTCTTCAGGCGATCCTTGCGGAGCGAAGGCAGAAAAGGGAGGAGCATCAGCAAGCTCCTCTGAAACCGGATACCACGGAAAACAAGGAGTCGCTGATTGAAACATTGACTGCCTGCACTGCTGCCAAAGAAATGGAAACCGGACGTTTGGCCCAAATAGAGGTGACGATACAGAACCATATAAAAGGTAAGGAACGCATAGCTGGCATCGAGAAAGAGTTGGAGGAAAAAAACTCTATCTACGAGAATTGGGCGAAACTGAACGAACTGTTCGGTTCCCAGACTGGCGCCAAGTTTAAGGAAATAGCCCAAGGTTATACGCTTGATGTCCTTTTGCTTTATGCCAACAGGCATTTGCAAGACCTTGCCCCCCGTTACGAACTGCAACGCATCCCTGACACGCTGGCCTTGCAGATTGTGGATCTTGATATGATGGGTGAGGTGCGCAGTGTCCATTCCCTTTCGGGCGGGGAATCTTTCTTGGTATCTCTCGCCTTGGCATTGGGCTTGTCTTCCTTGTCCTCCAACCGGATGAATGTGGAATCGTTGTTTATTGACGAAGGTTTCGGATCGCTGGATATGGACACTCTGCGCATTGCGATGGATGCTTTGGAGCGGTTGCAGATGCAAGGGCGTAAGATAGGGGTGATTTCCCATGTGGCGGAGATGATGGAACGTATCCCCGCGCAGGTGCAGGTGGTGAAGACCGGAAGCGGAAGGAGCAAGGTGCAGGTGATGGGACCAATATAAGGATTGTACTCCATTACAGATGACAATAAAATAAAAAAGTGACGGACTATGAAAAAAACATTAATTGGATTATTGGGC
>ENA-OUNS01001396-OUNS01001396.1-human-gut-metagenome-genome-assembly--contig:-NODE-1396-length-17533-cov-7.523916_pt1 | contig 17533 bp, 17 predicted proteins | sample MGYA00243237_ERZ505104 | MGnify/ENA primary metagenome ERZ505104 (study PRJEB26097, sample SAMN02711295) | human gut metagenome | biome: Gut microbiome | host: Homo sapiens | place: Denmark...
GAAGGGGCAGCCGGAAGGCTGCCCCTTAGCGCTGTTTAACCTCAAGCCTGCTCCAGATACCGCAGCGCGGTCAGTGTATGCAGTGCTGCGCCGCGCGGAAGGATATCCTCATTGAATATAACCTGCGGGTTGTGCATCGGCTTGCCATAGCGCGAATCCTCCTGTGCAGTCCCGGCGCCGAGAAGCAGATAGGCACAGGGAAGTTCGTAGGTATAGGATGCAAAATCCTCCGACCCCATGCCGCCGTCGCGGAGTCGATAGACCGACGCATCGCCGAACAGCTCTTTTGCACAGGCTGTGGACAAATCGAGTGCACTGTCATCATTTTTGAGCGGGGGCGCGGAAGCAAGCTCACATACTTCAGCTGTTCCGCGATACGCCGCGGCAATGCCCTGCGCAAGCTCACCGATGCGACGGAGCAGGCAGGCGCTCAGCTCGCGGTCAAACGTGCGGATCGTGCCCTCAAGGATCGCTGATGACGGAATGATATTCGGCGCGTCGCCGCCGGTGAATCTGCCGACTGTGATGACTGCAGGCTGTTTCGCCGCAACCTCGCGTGCGACAAGCTCTTCGAGTGCAAGATAGATGTTCGCGGCGATGTGGATTGGGTCGACACCGGTCTCCGGCATAGCGCCATGGCAGCCGGTGCCGTGAACCGTAACGCGGAACAGGGTGCAGCCTGCCATGAACGTGCCTTCACCGCACAGCACGAGGCCGGACGGCGTGCCGGAATGGACATGCAGAGCGAAACCGGCCTGAGGCGCGGGCTCGCGCAGCACACCGGCCGCAAGCATTGCCTTCGCACCGGTAAAGCCCTCCTCGTCGGGCTGAAATACGAGCTTGACGGTACCATTCAGCTTGCTCTGATACCCGCGCAGCAGCTTTGCCGCACCAAGCAGCATCGCTGTGTGCATATCGTGGCCGCAGGCGTGCATACAGCCGTTCTGCGAGCGAAAGGGCAGGTCGGTCTGCTCGGTGACGCACAGCGCATCCATATCCGCACGCAGCAGGACGCAGGTACCGGTATCTGAACCGGTGATTTCCGCAGTGATGCCTCCTGCGAGCTCCTTCGGCTCGTAGCCCATTTCGCGCAGCCGGCCGGCAACGTATTCCCGGGTGCGCGGCAGGTCGGCGCCGGCCTCAGGGGCGGCGTGGAGAGTGCGTCTGTCGCTGATCATCGTCTCGCGGAGTGCTTCGGCCTCTGCAAGAATTTCCTTTGCTGAAACAGCCATGGTGATCTCCTTTCCGGAACCGGGGAGGGGGAACCGCCCCTCGATTCTGCAATTTCAGATTTTGTTTTCGTAGTTCGCAAGGAACATCGGCGCGCCGTCCGGCATGATCCGAAAACCATGTTTTTCGTAGAAAACGGCGTTTTTGCGTTCCTCGGGCATAAGCTCGATATACAGATAATGTTTGTATTTTTCCTTGATGTATTCGACCATCTTTCCGGCGATACTCTGTCCGTGGTGCGTCGGGTGCACGAGAACATAGTGCATGCAGGTGAGCATTTCGCTGTCGTCGATGACGCGGACGAGTCCGACAAGTTAATTGCTGTTATCTCGCGTTCCTGCTTTCAGTATAACGGCAAAGCTGCGGAAAAGCAAGCTGCTATGAAAATTATAAGTAACTCATAAACTGGCGGATATCCCTCGAAATACGGAAACCGCGAATATACTGACAGTGTCAGATCAAACCGGCACAGAACGATGGAGACCGGGATCATGCGGAACGACAAAGCGGAAAGGGAGAGCACAGGCAGGATAAAACCGGGGAAAACCGCACCATATGTCAAAAAGGGTATGGTAAACAGGCTGGTTTTATGGTATACTGATTATATCCATATAGACGAAAAGTAAAGTGAGGACGGAAAAAACGTCCTTTTTCTTTTCGTCTGCGATAGAAAAAGAAAACCGGCGGTGCGCTTGCCATCGCAGGGAAAGGGAGAATGCAATGTTAGATACTCTTTACAACGGCTTTGCCGGTCTGGTCGGCACGCTCAACGATCTGATGTACAGCTATGTGCTCATCATCCTGCTGCTCGCGGCGGGCGTTTACTTCACCATCCGCACGGCGGGCGTTCAGGTCCGTCTGCTCGGGGAGTCGGTGCGCGTGGTCAGCGAAAAATCGGGCGACACCAAGGCGGTCAGCGCGTTTGAAGCGCTGATGGTCTCGACGGCGAGCCGCGTCGGCACGGGCAATATCGTCGGCGTCGCCAACGCTATCGCCATCGGCGGCTACGGCTCGGTGTTCTGGATGTGGCTCATCGCTCTGGTTGGCGGCGCGACCGCCTTTGTCGAGAGCACGCTCGCGCAGATCTATAAAAAGCGCAGCGCCAAGGGCGGCAGCTACGGCGGTCCGTCCTACTATATCCAGGCGGCTCTCGGAAGCCGGAGCCTCGGCATTATTTTCGCGATCGCGCTGATCGCGACCTATGCGATCGGCTTCAACATGCTCGCCTCCTTCAACCTCATCGACAGCATGTCGAGCTATCACTTCTATGATACGCTCGTCACTGCCTCGGGCGCGCATCTCCTGCCGATCATCGGCGGCGCGCTGCTCGCGCTGCTCGTAGGCATCTGCATCTTCGGCAACGGCAACCGCATCGTCAAGGTCACGGGCGTGCTCGTGCCGGTCATGGGCGTGCTGTACATCATCATGGCGCTCATCGTCATGGTGATCAACGCCGGCATGCTGCCCGAGGTGCTGCGCCGCATTTTCGCGGGCGCGTTCGATTTCAAGGCGATCTTCGGCGGCGCGGCAGGCTTCGGCTCGTCCGCCCTCATGCAGGGCATCAAGCGCGGCCTGTATTCCAATGAAGCGGGCGTCGGCTCTGCGCCGAACGCGGCGGCGGCAGCAGACGTCTCCCACCCGGTCAAGCAGGGTCTTGTGCAGATGCTGTCTGTATTCATCGACACCATCCTGGTGTGCACCGCGACTGCCATGATGTGCCTGTGCACCGGCATTGAGCCGAGCGAGTCGCTCAAGGGCGCTCCCTTCGTACAGGCCTCGCTCGAGCAGACCTTCGGCGCGGCAGGGCCGTATTTCATCACCATCGCTCTGCTGCTGTTCGCGTTCACGACACTGCTCGGCAACCTGTTCTACTGCGAGGGCTGCCTGAACTATATCGCGGGCCGCACGATCTCCCACCGACAGCTGAACGTATTCCATGCGTTCGCCTGCGTCGTTGTCTTTATCGGCGCGCAGATGAAATTCGGTCTGGTCTGGGACATCGCAGACGTCCTGATGGGCATTATGGCGCTCATCAACCTGCCGGTCATCCTCCGTCTCGGCGGCACGGCGATGCGCGCGCTGTCGGACTATATGAAGCAGCGCCGCGAGGGCCGGAACCCGGTATTCAAGGCGAAAAATATCGCGCTGAAGGAAAAGACGGATTACTGGAACTGACTTGCAATCGGCCGCAAACTGTGATACCCTTTTTACAGCAGAAACCATATCAGAGGTGTACCATATGCAGGAAAACAAAGGCTTTGACCGGCTGCACGGCAGTCTGGTGGGCGTAATACAGGAGGCACAGACCAAGATCGGCTATGACCGCCACGCCATCACGTTCTATTATCCGGCCTCGTCGGTCGCCCATATGCTCGGAACGAAAGAGGATGCGGATGCGGTCGAGCGGGCGCTCCGCGGCTTTGCTGCGCACGAGGCGCCGACGCTCGGCGCGGTCGAGGTCGTGCGCGACGGGGAGCGCTTCTGCTTCCATGTCCCGGCGGAGGGCGCGGAGTTTGTCCATGAGAAGGTGCCCGACAGCGGCTTTCTCCGGGCGTTTCTCGCGGTCATGAGCGGTCTGGAGGTCAGTCTGGACGATATTCTCGCGGTGTTCCATCGCTTTTCGGACAGCGTGACCTGCGAGAGGATCGAGGGAAGCGATGAGTTCGACTATCTCATCTATTTTACCTCGGGTGTGCCGGACGGCTTCCGCTACTGCATCAAGCTCGAGGACGACGGCTGCGCGTCCTACCACCGCTTTATCCGCGAGGATTACGAAGCGTTCGGCTTCTGATACGGAGAAAAGATGGAGCAAAAGACGATCGTTCTCTGTATCGCGGCGGCGGCTGTGCTGCTTGTCCTGATCAGCCTTGCATGGAGCAGGCTCAGCGCATGGCTCGCGGCGCGCGAGCTGCGCCATGCCTATCAGGCGCGTCCGCTGTTTTCCGCGCACGAGCGGGCGGCGTACAGGACGCTGAAGGCGATGACGGACGAGCTCGGCCTTGTCCTGTTCGTCAAGGTGCGGCTGCTCGATCTGGCGGAGCCGCGTCCGCATCACAGAAAGTACCAGCTCTACCTCAACAAGGTCAGCGCGAAGCATGTGGATTTCGTGGTGTGCAGCGCCAAAAGCGAGCCCAGGCTGGTCATCGAGCTGGACGACTTCACGCATGATACGCCCTCGCGGCAGGCGCGCGACGAGTTCGTGGATACGGTGCTGGAAAGCTGCGGCTACGGGGTCGTGCATACGCGGAATGTTGACCGGGACGAGCTGTATCCGGTGCTCAGGCGTCTGCGGCGCACACGGACAGCAGGGAAATAGAAAAGAATGACCGCGGTGAGACGCAGAAAACGTCTCGCCGCGGTTTTTTGTGCGCAAAAGAAGAAAATCCCCCTGTCCGCGCGGTGCTCCTGCGGACAGGGGAAGGGTCATACGGCGATGCGGTGCGAGAGAAACTGTGCGGCGGACTGGCACAGCCCGAGCAGCACCTCGCTGGACGCCGTATCCTCCTTTTCGCTGATGAATGCGACGCAGCCGCTGACATCGCCGTCTGTGATGACGGGCACGGCCGTGACGAGGCGGTAGCCGTCGCGCCCGGAGAGCGGAATATCGGGCAGACTGCTTTCGCCGCGCGCATAGATGATACGCTGCTCCATCAGCTGTTCCAACTCCGCTGAGACGCTTTTTTCGAGAACATCCTTTTTCGCGCCGCCTGCCGCCGCGATCACGGCATCGCGGTCGCTGATGGCGCAGCTCATGCCCGCTGTCCGGGCGAGCGCATCCGCAAGCTCTGCCGCCATCGCGCTCATTTCGCCCATCGGGGAATATTTTTTGAAGATCACTTCGCCGTCCCGGTCGGTGTAAATCTCCAGTGGGTCACCCTCGCGGATACGCAGGGTTCTTCTGATCTCCTTTGGGATGACGACGCGGCCGAGATCGTCGATCCTCCTCACAATTCCGGTTGCTTTCACGCTGTTCTGCCTCCCATTTACGGTAGTTCTGTTGTTATGGTGGTAGTATTTACAGTGAACAGAAAATAATGCGGATTTTGCGAGGAGATATGCGGCAGGGCAGGGAGCGGACGGGTGCACAGGGAAAAGCCGGAAAAATTCTCTGCGCTCTTGCAAATGAAGGGCACGGAGAATATAATGGAAGCAGCAAGAACCCACTCGAGACCATAAAAGGAGGAGAAAAACATGAAAGTATGTCCAAAATGCGGTTCTCAGATGAACGATGCGGATTTATTCTGTCAAACCTGCGGCATGAGCTTCGGCGGCGGCGCGCCGCACGAAAATCCGCAGCAGCCGAACGGGGGACAGCAGAACAACTGGCAGCAGCCGAATAACTGGCAGCAGCCGGCGTACCATTTCGACCCGTATGACCATACGGCGGAATTTGATGCGAAGGACATTTCCGATAACAAGGTTATCGCCATGCTGTGCTATCTGCTCGGCGCGGCAGGCGTTATCATCGCCCTGCTCAGCAGCCAGAGCTCGCCGTATGCAGGCTTCCATGTCCGTCAGTCGCTCAAGTTTACGGTCGTTGACATCCTGCTCGGCATCATCAGCGCGGTGCTTTTCTGGACCTTTCTTATTCCGGTAGCCTGCGGCATCTGCTATGCCGTCCTGTTCGTTGTCCGCATCATCTGCTTTTTCTCCATCTGCAAGGGACAGGCAAAGGAGCCGCCGATCATCCGCTCGCTCGGCTTCCTGCGATAAAACGGAAATTTTGCAGGAAAAAGCGCCCGGCCATTGCGATAAGAGCCGTTTTTCAACTTCTATGAAAGCGCTGCTGAAAGTTCAACCCACCGTTCGGCGGTGCAGTACACTGAGATCAAACAAAGGCTGGACGATATGCTGAATTCTTCAGATATTATTAAGTGAGGCGGGAAAGAGATGATACTTTGTATATGTGCGCTCATCTGCTGGATAATCATTGTTTTTTCACTTGCGCTTTTGCTGCATCGAAAAACAGATAAAAAACTTTCACCAGTTCTCAAACGACTGTTATTATGCTGTTTTTCTTATCTGGTATTTTTTTATTTTCCACACAGGAATATGTTTCAAAATACCGAACCTTTGCGGATTGACTTGGCTTCTAATGAGAAAACCGCACAAATCGAAGATATATTGAGTAAAGAACGCAGCAATGTAATCCTGGAAACCTGTAATCGCCTTTATGTTTCAAGGAGTGTTTTGAAAACTCTTTTCGATAGATCAAATGGCGCTGTCGCATATATTTATTTCTCTGGCAGATATGATAACCATGCGAAAAACTATATTGCTGTTAAGACTGGTGACAAACAAGCGGTTTTGAAGAAAAATGGGGTTGTCTACCATGTTTGGATGCCCGTTGATTTTTTGACACTTCTGCAAAAGTCTGAATAATACGAATGTACAAAAATCGCGAATTGATTCGCTATCAGCGCCCGGCCTTCTGGCCGGGCGCTTTTTTCTGCAAAAAGAAAAGACTGCATAAAGCAGTCTTTTCGAAATTCTTTTACTTGCCGAAGTAGCTGAAGTGCATGTAGTCGCGCTTGCTGTGCCAGGCGTTGCCGCCCCAGGCGAAGCCGTACTTGGTGAAGGCGTTGTAAACGTCGCCGCCCTCGGGAATGGAGAACGGGTCGGTGTACGGCGTCCAGTGCGTGCCGCAGGTCGGGGTGAGCGAGCCGTCGGCGTTGATGGTCGCCTCCATATTCTCGTTCGGGTTGATATCGACCGCGGTGCCCTGCGAATGCTCGCCGGTACGCCACGAATAGCAGCCGACGTCGTTGATCGGGAACTTTTCGTCGCCGTTGTAGATCTCCTCGAAGATCGCCTTGTAGATCGCGGCGAGCGAGGCGTTGACCTGTAAGTAAGCGGTGCCGGTGGTCTTGGTGCCGTCCGACTGGAGACGCCATACCGGAACTGCGATCTCGACCATGTGCGCCTCGGCCTCCTCGGCGGAGGTGTATTTCGAGCCGCCCGGACCGTAGACGAACGTCATCTTATCGTCCGGAATGATCGTGCTCGGGGTGTTCCAGAGGTTGTTCGGCGTGCTGACCGTCGTGTTCGGCTTGGTGATAACGACCTCGGACTTGTTCGGCGAGAGCTTTTCGAACTCGCTGCAGAAACGGTTGGCCATGATAACGGCCTGCTCGCGCGTCGCGGTGCCGGACGGAGCCAGCTGCGCACCGCCCAAGCCGTCCGAGATGCCGTTGACGATGGTGTAGTCCACCATGCGGACGACCGGGTCGACCGCGTAGGACTTGATCGTGCTGACGTCGTCATAGTCCTCGACGCAGGCGTCGCCCGCGATCTCCGGCGCGTCAATGCCGGCCTTGTCGAGGATGTTGTTGAGAATGACGCACAGATCCTGACGCTCGATGCTCGCGTTCGGGTCGAAATAGCCGCTGGCGCGGCCGCTGACCAGACCGAGAGAATAGGCTGCGTTTACGTTGGCGTCGTCCGTGTCGCGGAAGAACTTCTGACCTGAGGCATAGACCGCCTTGCCGGTCAGCTGCTTGTAGGCCTTGACGGCGATCGCACAGAACTCGGCGCGCGTGATCTCCTCACGGGCGGAGCTGTCTGCAAGCGAGGTCGGCATAAGGCCTGCCTGCTGTGCCGCAGCAATATCCTCCTGCGCCCAGCTCGAAACGTCGGAGAGCGCACCGGCCTGCGGCACGACCATAGTCGCCGCGAGAGCCAGAACGCCTGCGCGGCGAACAAAGTGGTATGGCATAGGGAAGACCTCCTGTAAATTCCTGTGTTAATTTCCTGTATTATATGTATATAGTTTAATGGGCTTTTGTGTCGAATTTGTGAAAAATATAGATTTATTCACAGTTTCCACAAACTTATCCACACAGATTGTGGATAACTCCGGCGCGTGCACGCACACGCCGGCGGAGCACAACGGCTGCACGCAGACCGAAAAGAAATGCCTGCATATACATATTACCATTGTATCATCAAACAGAGAATATTTCAACAACAAAACGCCGGGGAATGTCTATTTTATCGAATCTACAGGTCGTTTTCATTCAGCCACGCATCCAGAAAAGCGGCGGCAAGGCTGTTCGGGCGGATATTCGCGCGCGCCTCTGCCGGGGAAAACCAGCGGAAGCGGTCGACCTCGCGGTTCACGTGAATGCGCTCCGCGTCGGGGACGAAGGCGGTGAAGTTGCACATGAGCGTGTTGGACGGCTCGAAGAACCGGGTGCGGTTGAAATGGATACGGCCGGCGTGCAGACCGGTCTCCTCGAGGATTTCGCGCCGGACGGCATCCTCGGCACTCTCGCCGCGGTTGATATAACCGGCGACGAGGATATAGCTCGGTCTGCCGTACTGCTGGATGAGCAGGATGCGGCCGGTGTTTTCGTCCACGACGATCATGCTGACCGCCGCGTTGTACATGGGAAAGCGGTATTCGCCGCAGACGGGGCAGAAGGGCACAATGCCTTCGCCCTCGAGCGACTTTTCGATGAGTGCTGCGCCGCATTCCCAGCAGTGTTTCTGTATCACGATGAATGTCCTTTCGGGGGGAGAATAGCCGGTTATTTCGACCGGCGGAGCCACTTGAAGAGCAGGCAGATGACGAATACCGCGAGCGCGGTATTCAAAACCGTCACAAAGGTGCCGTAGAGGTCAAACGCGAAAAAGCTGTTCATGAAAGTACTCCTTTATACATTATAATATATTACTCAAAATTTGCCATGCGGTCGAGCGTGCGGTACTGGATGGCCTCGGCGATATGCTCGGCGCCGATGGTGTCGCTTTCAGCGAGGTCCGCGATCGTGCGCGCGACGCGCAGGATACGGTCATGGGCGCGGGCGGTCAGACCGAGCCGCTCGAAGGCGCGGCGGAAAACGGCAGACGCCTCGTCGGTCAGCGGACAGAACTCCGCGAGAAGCGAGGGCGGAATGGCGGCGTTGCAGACGTCCTCGCCCTGCCGGTCATACTGCCGCTGCCGGGCAGCGAGCACACGGGCGCGGATGGTCTCCGAGCTTTCCTCCTGTGCGCGGCTGCGGGCTGCGAGCGCCTCGTACTCGACCGGCTGCACGGTGATCTGGAGGTCGATGCGGTCGAGCAGCGGCCCGGACAGACGGCGCAGATACTGCTGCACGCGCTCCTTCGCGCAGGTGCAGCGGTTTGTGCCGTACCAGCCGCACGGACAGGGGTTCATGGCGGCGATGAGCTGAAAATCGGCCGGATAAGTGACCTGTCCGGCCGCCCGGGCGATGGTCAGCTTTCCGTCCTCCATCGGCTGTCGCAGCACCTCGAGCGCGTCGCGCCGGAACTCGGGCAGCTCGTCGAGGAACAGCACGCCGCGGTGCGCGAGCGTGATCTCGCCGGGCAGGGGAAGCCGTCCGGGTGAGCCCGAGCCTCCGGCAAGCGCTGCCGCCGAGGAGGAATGATGCGGCGCGCGGAACGGCCGCTCGGCGCGTTCCACGGCCTCCTGCGCCCGGCCGACCGCCGACCAGACGCGGATGACATCCAGCCGTTCGTCATGCGAGAGCGGCGGCAGGATGGACGAAAACCGCTTGGCCATCATGCTCTTGCCCGAGCCGGGGGAGCCGGAGAGCAGGACATTGTGCCCGCCGGCGGCCGCGACCTCGAGCGCGCGCTTGACGAGGTGCTGCCCGAGCACATGCGCATAGTCGAGGTCGTGCTCCGCCGGTTTCGGTTCCGGCGGCGGGGGGCAGGGGACAAGCTGCTTTCGGCCGCTGAGGTGATTGATGAGCTCGCTGAGCGTGCGCACGGGATAGACGGTCAGACTGTCGGCATAAGAGGCCTCCTGCGCGTTGGCCGCCGGGACGTAGACCGCACGGAAGTCCGCGCTTCGCGCCGCGAGCGCCATGGAGAGCGCGCCGCGCACCGGACGCAGCTCGCCGGAGAGCGAAAGCTCCCCGAAGAACAGCGCGTCCTGCGGCAGAGCGTTGATCTCGCCTGCGGCGACGAGAATGGACAGCAGGATGGGCAGGTCGAAGGCGGTCCCGGCCTTGCGCGTGTCCGCCGGGGCGAGGTTGACCGTCAGGCGCGACACAGGCCAGTCGAACGAGCAGGATTTCGCGGCGGCGCGCACGCGCTCTCCGGCCTCGCTGACCGCGCCGGTCGGCAGTCCTACCACATCGAGCCGCGGCAGTCCGCCCGAAAGCAGACACTCAACTGTGACGATATATCCGTTTATGCCGTCGAGACCGGCGGAAAATACGCGAGAGACCATGCTCGATCCATCCTTTCCGAGGGAAGCTGTGCTTCTGCCGTGGAGCGAAAACCGCTGTATAGAATAAATATACCATATCACTCCCCCTTCCACAATACAAAAACTGTAGGCTTGCACAGGAAAAACGGACGAAAAAACGGGGGTTGTTTCACAATACAAAACAGCTTATCAAAAAATGAAAAAACAAACGAAAAAAACGGCTTTTGCTGTTTACAATCGTTTGCATCGGTGATACAATAAATTTCAGAAAAAAAGTCTCGTTATCGTGTAAAATACACTAAAAAGGGACTTTTTAAAATCCGACGCTATAATTAAATAGGAGGATATATCTCATGGCAAGAAAGATGAAGTCCATGGACGGTAATACCGCTGCGGCACATGTGTCGTATGCGTTTACCGAGGTTGCGGGCATCTATCCGATCACCCCGTCCAGCCCTATGGCAGACAGCGTTGACCAGTGGGCAGCCGCAGGTCAGAAGAACATTTTCGGTACTACCGTAAAGGTTATCGAAATGCAGTCCGAGGCAGGTGCGGCAGGCACCGTACACGGCTCTCTGGCAGCAGGTGCTCTCACCACCACCTACACCGCATCTCAGGGTCTTCTGCTGATGATCCCGAATATGTACAAGATCGCAGGCGAGCTGCTCCCGTGCGTATTCCACGTATCCGCGCGTACCGTTGCTTCCCACGCTCTGAACATCTTCGGCGACCACTCCGACGTTATGGCATGCCGTCAGACCGGCTTTGCCATGCTCGCAGAGACCAATCCGCAGGAAGTTATGGACCTGTCCGCAGTAGCTCACCTGGCTACCATCAAGTCCCGCGTTCCGTTCATCAACTTCTTCGACGGCTTCCGTACCTCCCACGAGATCCAGAAGATCCAGGTTTGGGATTACGAGGATCTGAAGGAAATGTGCGACATGGATGCTGTTGAAGCATTCCGCAAGCGCGCTCTGAATCCGGAGCACGCAATGATGCGCGGCTCTCACGAGAACGGCGACGTTTTCTTCCAGCATCGTGAGGCAGCTAACAAGTACTACGAGGCAGTTCCGGGCATCGTAGAGGAGTACATGGGCAAGGTTAACGCCAAGCTCGGCACCAACTACCAGCTGTTCAACTACTACGGCGCTGCTGACGCAGACCGCGTTATCATCGCTATGGGTTCGATCTGCGACGTTGCAGAGGAAGTCATCGACTACCTGAACGCACACGGCGAGAAGGTCGGTCTGGTCAAGGTTCGCCTGTACCGTCCGTTCCGCGCTGACAAGCTGATCGCAGCTATCCCGGAGACCGCGAAGAAGATCGCAGTCCTCGACCGCACCAAGGAGCCGGGCTCCCAGGGCGAGCCGCTCTACATGGACGTTGTTACCGCTCTGGCTGACGCAGGCATCACCGACAAGGTCGTAACCGGCGGCCGTTACGGTCTGGGCTCTAAGGACACGCCTCCGGCTTCCGTATTCGCTGTATACGAGGAGCTGACCAAGGCTGAGCCGAAGAAGATGTTCACTCTGGGCATCACCGACGACGTAACCTTCCTGTCTCTGGAAGAGAAGCCGGCTCCGAACACCGCAGCAGAAGGCACCACCGAGTGCAAGTTCTGGGGTCTCGGCGGCGACGGTACCGTTGGCGCGAACAAGAACTCCATCAAGATCATCGGCGACCACACCGACAAGTTCGTACAGGCATACTTCCAGTACGACTCCAAGAAGACCGGCGGCGTAACCGTTTCGCATCTGCGTTTTGGCGACAAGCCGATCCGTTCTCCCTACTACATCAACAAGGCTGACTTCGTAGCCTGCCACAACCCGTCCTACATCACCAAGCACTTCCCGATCGTGCGTGACGTTAAGCCGGGCGGCGTATTCCTCATCAACTGCCAGTGGACTCCGGAAGAGCTGAGCCACCACCTCGCAGCTTCTGAGAAGCGCTACATCGCAAAGAACAACGTTCAGCTTTACACCATCAACGCGATCGACCTCGCGATCGAGATCGGCATGGGCAAGCGCACCAACACCATCCTCCAGTCCGCGTTCTTCGCACTGGCTAAGGTAATGCCGTCCGAGCAGGCGATCCAGTTCATGAAGGACGCTGCTACCAAGTCCTACCTGAAGAAGGGCCAGGACATCGTTGATATGAACCACAAGGCGATCGACATCGGCGCTACCGCATACAAGAAGATCGACGTACCGGCTGACTGGGCTGACGCTCAGGACGAGGCTGATACCCGCGAGCTTCAGGGCCGTCCGGAAGTTGTCAAGATGGTCAAGGAAGTCATGGAGCCGATCGGCCGCATGGACGGCGACTCTCTGCCGGTTTCCGCTTTCGCAGGCGAGCATGTTGACGGCTCCTTCGAGCACGGCGCAGCTGCTTACGAGAAGCGCGGCGTAGCAGTTACCGTTCCGCACTGGAACGAGGCTACCTGTGTTCAGTGTAACCAGTGTGCTTATGTCTGCCCGCACGCTACCATCCGTCCGTTCGCTCTGACCGACGAAGAGGCTGCTGGCGCTCCGGAGTCTGCGAAGCTCGTCGACATCAAGGCCGGCAAGGGCAAGGGCAAGTACAAGTACACCATGGCTGTATCTCCGCTCGACTGCATGGGCTGCGGCGTATGTATCGGCGTCTGCCCGACCAAGTCTCTGACCATGGTTCCGCAGGATCAGGAAGCTGCTCAGCAGGATACCTTCGATTACTGCGTAGCAAAGGTTTCCGAGAAGGAAGATATGGCTTCCGTAAACTCCGTCAAGGATTCTCAGTTCAAGAAGCCGCTGCTTGAGTTCTCCGGCTCCTGCGCAGGCTGCGCTGAGACCTCTTACGCCCGCCTGGTTACTCAGGTCTGCGGCGACCGCATGTACATCTCCAACGCTACCGGCTGTTCTTCTATCTGGGGCGGCCCGGCTGCTACCTCCCCGTACACCGTCAATGCTGAGGGCCACGGTCCGGCATGGGCAAACTCCCTGTTCGAGGATAATGCAGAGCACGGCCTCGGTATGTACTACGGCCAGGAAGCTCTCCGTGAGCGCCTGATCTCCAAGCTCGAGGAGATGGCTGGCTCCGAGAAGGCTTCTGACGACTTCAAGAATGCCGTCAACACCTTCATGGATACCAAGGATAACGGCGCTGCTAACGCTGAGCCGACCAAGGCACTGGTTGCAGAGCTCGAAAAGGGCGCAGCAGCAGGCTGCCCGGACTGCAAGGATGTTCTGGCTCACAAGGAATACCTCGCTAAGAAGTCCGTCTGGATCTTCGGCGGCGACGGCTGGGCATACGACATCGGCTTCGGCGGTCTGGATCACGTTCTGGCTTCCGGCAAGGACGTAAACGTTATGGTATTCGATACCGAGGTTTACTCCAACACCGGCGGACAGGCTTCCAAGGCTACCAACATCGGCGCTGTTGCACAGTTCGCAGCTTCCGGCAAGACCACCAAGAAGAAGAGCCTCGCTGAGATCGCCATGAGCTACGGCTACGTTTACGTTGCACAGGTAGCTATGGGCGCTAACATGGCTCAGACTCTGAAGGCTATCGCTGAGGCTGAGGCTTATCCGGGCCCGTCTCTGGTCATCGGCTACGCTCCGTGTGAGATGCACTCCATCAAGGGCGGCATGACCAACTGCCAGGCTGAGATGAAGAAGGCTGTTGACTGCGGCTACTGGAACCTGTTCCGCTTCAACCCGCAGCTGGCTGACGAGGGCAAGAACCCGTTCATCCTGGAGTCCAAGGAGCCCAAGACCGAGGATTACCGCAAGTTCATGATGGGCGAGGCTCGTTACTCCGCTCTGACCCGTTCCTTCCCGGATCGCGCAGAGGGTCTGTTCGAGCGCTCCGAGATCGAGTCCACCAAGCGTTACGCTCACCTGCAGCGTCTGCAGGCTCTGTACGCTCCCGAGGCGTAAGATCGCGCAAAGCGTTTGCTGAAATAGCATAATGAAATCCCGCAGAGTTTCTCTCTGCGGGATTTTTTCTGTTTCTTTCCGAAATTTTCTATGGTATACTCATGGTAAGGATAGGAAACCACAATCGGATAGAGAAAGGCGGATGTTTATGAACAGAGATCTGCTCAAACGTGCGGGAATGCTGGCGGCGAGCGCTGCCGTCTGCTATGGCGGGATTTTTGGTGCGTTAACGCTCAACGGCCTGCGCTATATGCGCCCGACGGCGGACAACTGGTGGCTGCTGCCGTGGGTCGCACAGGCGGAACGCATCGAGCAGTGCGTTACGGACTTCGGTGAGGGCGACCCGACCTACACTGTCACCGGATATGATGCACAGAATCGCGAGATTTGGTCGCGCACGACATTCGGCAAGCTGGCATCGGTCGGCAGCAGCCGTGATGTGTACATCGGCAATACATCGGCGCGGTATTTCTTCGGTCAGGGCGGAAAAGCGGACTCGGTTTGCCAGTATGACGAAAAAGGCCGGCTTATCCGTCTGGAAACCGACTATGGCGGCATATCGACGTATTACTACCGCGGCGATGCGACCGAAACATATCTGGAGGAAACGCACAACGCGCAGGGCGCGTTGACCGGCCGCAAGACCACCGAAATCGACCCGAAAACAGGCAGTACCGTCACCAACATGGACATATACGAGGATGATGGAACCTATCTCGCCACGCAGTATTGCACACTGGATTCGCATGGCAACATCATCAAGCGAGTGTATGTCAGCGCGGGCGGACAGATGAGAACCTGTGACTATCAGTGGACGTATGACGATGCCGCACGCACGGCCGCCTGTGTGGACGAAACCGAGGGCACGACCGAGAAATACTGGTATGACGAGCAGGGAAGATGGATTAAAAATGCATATACCTTTTCGGAGGATGGTTTTCCGCGTGAGATCACGGTAACATACACCGATGTCACACGGTAGGGAACTTTTTCCGGGAACACCCGTCAAACAGGGCAAAGAGCCTTTTCCTGTGCGACGTTGACAGAACAGCAGCACAGGTGTAAAATAAAGGCAGAAAATGCGGCCGCCAGAACCGGCGGCCGCGCAGATAGTAAAAGGAGGAGCAATTTCATGAAGAAAATGTGGGTTTCCGCGCTGCTCGCGGCGGCAATGATGACCGCAGCAGGTGCGGCGGACGCGCCGAGTGCGTGGGCGCAGTCATCGGTCGATGCGGCGCGCGCGGCCGGCCTCGTGCCCTCGCAGGTGGACAGCGCGTTCGAAACGCCGATCACCCGTGAGGATTTCTGTTCGCTCGCCGCGGCGGTCTACCGTGCGTGGGACAGGGAAAACGTTTTGCAGACTGCCTCGACCGGCAAAGTCAGCTTCACTGATACCGATAACGCAGATGTGCTGCTGTGTGCATCGGCAGGCGTGGTAAACGGCGTCGGAAACGGAAAATTCGCCCCGGATAAGAACATTACCCGGCAGGAGGCGGCGAGCATGCTGCACCGTCTGGGCGCGCTGAACAAGAACGTCAAAAATGACGTAAACGACCGCCTGCCGCACGTTTTCGCGGACGGCGAGAAAATTCGGTCGTGGGCGCGCAGCGACATCAACTGGGTCTACCGTCAGGGTATCATGAACGGCACCGGCAGCAATCAGTTCACTCCGGACGGCGCGTATACGCGCGAGCAGTCCATCGCGACCACGCTGCGGCTGTACGACAGCAGGTACGCCCTCGCACCGGCGGAGGAAGCGGCGCATTATATGCTCGTGCCGAACGAAAGAACCGTGACAATCGAGGACGCGGCAGGAAACCGCCTGCTGACCGATTTCGAGAACACAAACGGCTATTTCCAGAATGCGCATCTGTTCGGCGTGTGGGCAGAGGTTGAATGGACCGATACGGACGCGCACTGCACGGTCGTGAACCTCAAGACCGGCGAACGGCTCGAAAACCGCACGATAACCGGCATCAGCCCGGACGGCACGAAGGCGTGGGCGAAGCAGTTTAACACCGGCAGCGGCGGTACATTCCTCATCATCCGTTCGGACGGCACGCACGGCAAGACCGAGTTCAGTGCGCTGAGCTCGTGGAGCAACGACGGCAAGTCGCTCGTGCGCAGCAGCGACGGCAGCATCACAGCTATCGACAACCAGACGCGCGAGCTGTGGCGCGTCAAGGGCGTTTCGCTCGGCGCTTACTCTGGCAGAGGCGATGTGCTGCTCATCAATTACGACAGCAGTCCGTCTGTCCTCGTGAAGGACGGCAGGGCCGCCACGCTCGGCGCGAAGAATATCACCAGCCTCAACCAGAGCGGCGAGACCTGCATTGTTTCGGACAGCGTCGGCTATTACAAGGTCTGTGATCTGAACGGCAGGGTGCTCAGCAGGACCTACCAGAACGCGCTGTACAGCGAGGGCAGCAATCTGTACGCCGGCTGGGTCAAGGACCGTACTTATGAAATCTTTTACTGCCCGGCGGGCGGCAGCGCGAAGGTGCTGTATACGGTAACGTGGGATGTTTCGACGCCGACGGAGCTGCCGACCGACGGCGCCGGTCTGTATGCGCTTCAGACGGACGACAGGACGGTCGTCTGCATTGACAGCTTCGGGCAGACTGTTGGAACGGCGAAGGCCGCGTTCAAGGTCAGCAATATTGCGTTTGAGGACGGCGTGCTGGTGCTTCAGGGTGAAAATCAGCAGGCGAAGTATTTACCTACCGGTGAAATTACCCCGTAAGGGGAAACGCCGTCTGGCGGCGGAGACGTCGGTGCCCACCGACGAGGGGATTGCCGGTGCCCACCGGCAGGGGCAAAAGGGGGATAAGACACCGAATGGTTTCTGGCCGTAGCCCACTATCCTCTTTTCCGCGCCGTGCGCGGATTAAATGAGCGCATCCCCCTCTTGACTCCCCCTCATCTTCCTTTGGACGCGACTCCCTTCGGTCGCGCGTCTAAAAGCGAGGGGCCCACAGGGGCGTTCGGTGCTCCAAGGGCACACCATTGATGGAAGCGGAGCTGTTCGCAGCACAAGGCGAATGCCCTGTACCGGATGGCCGCGCACTGTTATGCGCGGCGGATAACGAAAAGTGAATTCAGGGCATAACAGCGCCCTAAAAGCGAACCGACGCACGGAACCGAGTCCCTGTAACCCCCGTTTCGCTGCACATCTCCGATGTGTCAGCGCAAAGGAAGGTAAGGGGAGTCA
>ENA-OUNS01001432-OUNS01001432.1-human-gut-metagenome-genome-assembly--contig:-NODE-1432-length-17263-cov-7.067875_pt1 | contig 17263 bp, 9 predicted proteins | sample MGYA00243237_ERZ505104 | MGnify/ENA primary metagenome ERZ505104 (study PRJEB26097, sample SAMN02711295) | human gut metagenome | biome: Gut microbiome | host: Homo sapiens | place: Denmark: Copenhagen...
TACGAGATCGCGAATAGTGACTGGAGTTCAGACGTGTGCTCTTCCGATCTCGGGGATCACTTTTAAGCACTGCTGTTTCTACGCCTATTGCTTAGGCTGCCTGGACGCGAGTCCCGCCCTAACTTTACTTCGCTACCGGCGCGTCCGGCCAGTAGATCACATAGCATTCCTGCATCTCCCCCATGAAGAAGAAAATATTCTCCCCCATCTCGATGTGCTCACCAAAGGTCAGATCCGGCACAAACAGCCGTCCGCTGGTGCGCCTGGGCCCCTTGATGGTAAAGCCCTCCGCCGTGGGATGCTGCCGCAGCTCGTTGGCCGCCTCCTCCAGGCCGGGAAAATGAAGCGCCTTTTCCAGCTCCGCCAGCTGGGCGGCGCCGTTGATGTATACCAGGTGATTTTCGTCCTTGAACCAGTTGATGCGCATTGTGTGCTCCTCCTTTTCTGCCTGCGTTTTTTTGCTGTCCTTACTGCCGCCCGGAGCCCTTTGTCTCCCTGTAGAAAGATGCCGCCCGCTGCAGCTCTGCAGACCGGCGGCATAAAAGGGCCGGATTTTTCTATTGCGAAAAAATTCGGCCCTTGACTTCTCTCGTGGGTATCATGACGTAGCGAAGAAAGCGCCCGCTGCGGTGGTGTCCTCCGCTGTGCAATTCTCCTGACTGGCGCCCCGGAGCCTCCGCTCCCCGTTTGCAGCGTACCTTCTCGGAAACCTGATTTCCAATGGCGGACTTTCGTCCCGGCGGCCTTCGCCGCTTCCGTGCATCCTTGCGCCTACAGTGCCGTTCGCGTGGGCTTTAACCCTTTCCTTTTAAACTGTCTCCTGCCCGCATACGGGCGTTACGGCAGACAGCCGCACAGCATCCCTGGACCTATTTACTTTTTATAGTACCGCATATATTATACCTGCGGCTTTTTCCCTTGTCAATGCGCAAAAAACTCCTTGCAGATAGTGCAAGGAGTTTGGAGCTTGTGGCCGGACTCGAACCGGCGACCTGCTCATTACGAGTGAGCTGCTCTACCAACTGAGCCACACAAGCATATCCTTTACGGACGGTAGGTATTATACCATCTTTTTTTCTTGCCGTCAACTCTCATTTTCAGCTCAAGTGGAATACAATCTGTATTCGACCCTGCGGTTTTCCCCATATTCCCCCGCGGTCTCCGGGAGCCCTGCCGCTTTTCTATCTGTATTCGTCAAAATCACCAGGGGGAAAACCGCCCTTTTCCGCCGTTTTCTGTATCCGGGCGGCGCGCTCAACTCCCTTCAAGTGATTAACATAATATTTAGTCTTTTTCGACTTTACAAATTGTTATCCACATTATCCACAGAGTTTTCCACATACGGTTTTCCTTTATTTTCAAGACTTTTTAAACTGATTTGCCAGGTTTCCCTCTTCGTGGCCTTGCCTTGAAAAAATATTGTCGATTTACATAATACAATTATACTTCCAAATATTTCCTATTTCCGTTTTTCTCCCATTTTCCCCTCTTGACAAGGCAATAGAGAGAAGCAGGTGCTTCTCTCTATTGTATACGATTATATGGATGTTCACTACCGGGGACCATGGTGGGGCGATAGCCGGATGAAGGTCGTGTAGAGCCCCATGCATGCTGCAGTGCTGCCTGCCAGGACCGGATACATCTGCCGCCTGAATGGAAAAGGCCAACTATCCATCCTGACAAGGGCCCGCACCGCTTATTCCCCCAAAGGGCGAACAGTTTCCCTTATTTCACGCAAAGGTTTAGGCCCTGTACAGCCTACGCGGCACCGAATGCCTTGCGCAGACGGCGAATTATTATGAACGTATCTGCATGGTACCTTCTTCACAGATTTGCAAACACGGTGCAGCCCTTCGTCTTGAGCCAGCGGAGCAGCAGCACACACGCTGCCAGCGTCACCACGGCAAAGGCGGCCATGAATGCCATATAGCCTATACGCCAGCCGATCAGGAAGAAGCCGGCCGCCAGCAGGGCCGCATACACCACGCCGCCCAGCAAGGCCAGGGCCACAGCGCCGCCCTGCTTGATGGGGGTGATCTCACTGGTCCAGTGGAGATTGGGCATTTTCAGGCCTAAGAACAGGCATAGGAGGGCCGACAGCACCGTAAACAGTGCCGCCACCACCAGGGCCAGGGCCGTCTGCGCCGCCCCGGCGGGGCTCACAACGGCCACGCATATGCCGCACAGCGCCGCCGGAACGGCCGTAAGCAGCAGATGCATCCTGAGCTTAGCACGCAGCACCTGCCACGATGTCACCGGCAGGGATTGGGCCAGCCACAGGCTCTTCCCCTCCAGAGACACGGAGGGCGCCGCCATATCGTTCATGCCCACCAGAGTACACAATGCCGCACACAGCAGCACCGACAGGGCTCCGGGTCTGCCGACAAACACGGGCTCCAGCATCGGAAGGAGGCTGCCGCCCTTCCACACCAGCGCCGCCGCGCCAATGACCAGGCCCAGGATGCCCATGCCGCAGTTGAGCATATAGTTGGCGCTGGCGGTGAACCGGCTCAGCTCCCGGCCCAGCAGGGCCCGGTCGATGCTTTGCGGGCGAGCGGCCTTTTCGCGGTACTCCACCTTGGCCACAGCCCCGGTGGAGGTGGCCAGCTTCAAAAAGCTCCGGGCGATAAGATACCACACCAGGGCAAACAGACCCAGCACCGCCGCCGACACAATGGCTATGGCCGAGCCATTGCCCATGGCCACCCGGCCCACCAGGTACAGCGGGTAGGCCGCGCTGCGGATGCTCGCGCCATAGTAGGCGGCGTTGGCCAGCAGCTCGGTCAGAAGGCTCTGGGCTTTGGCATAGAAGAAGTAGTACGCCCCGATGAACACCAGGGACACCAGCACCGTGATAAAGCTCTTGTTCTTCAGCTTCTGACTGATTTTAGCGACGACCCATCCCAAGGCGCAGGACAGGGTCAGCACGAAAACGGACAGAAGGAGCAGCTGGATCATGCAGCCTACTACCACAGGAACCGTGATGCCTACCACCACCCAGTACACGATGATGGCCGGGAGCAGCACAACGGCGGAATACATCAGACCCATGAGATACACGCTCACCAGCCGGGCCGCCATAATGGTGCGCACGGGGATAGGCAGCGACAGCAGCAGGTCATTATCCTTGGCCATGTAGAGGGTGGAATAGGTATTGAAAACGCTGCCGAATATGCCTAAAAACGCCGCCAGCAGCGTCATGATCGTGAAATACAGCCAAGACATACCCACCTGGGCCATGCTCTCGCACATAGCCAGGGACAGAAGGGTAAACAAGCCGCCCAGTACGCCCACCATCAGCACCACGAAAAGCACGGTGAAGCCGATGGTTGCCTCCTTGGATCGGGCCCGGTTCTTCTTGGCGTCGTAGGTATAGCTGCGGAAAATATCTCCCAGCTGTTTTTTCACCAGGATCTTCAGCATGATTCATCCTCCAGCTCCAGGAATACCGACTCCAGAGAGGCATCCCCCTTCACTTCCTCCATAGTGCCGGAGCGGATGAGCTTGCCTCCTTTGATAATGGCCACCTTGTCACACAGCTTTTCGGCCACCTCCAGCACATGGGTGGAGAAGAAGATGGCACCGCCCGCACTGCACAGCTCCCGCATCATCCCCTTGAGGATGTGGGCTGCCTTGGGGTCCAGGCCCACGAAGGGCTCATCCATGATGATGAGCTTGGGCTCGTGGAGCCAAGCGGAGATAATGGCCAGTTTCTGCTTCATGCCGTGGGAGTAGGCGGCAATGGGTTGGGCCAGGTCCGCCGTCAGTTCAAATAGATCGGCATACTTGCGGATGCGCTCTTGACGGGCCTGGGCGCTCACGCCGAAGATGTCGGCGATGAAGTTCAGGTACTTGATGCCCGTCATGTATTCATACAGGTCCGGGTTATCGGGGATGTAGGCAATCATCTTTTTACATTCCAGGGGCTGGGTGCGCACGGACTTGCCGTCCACCAGAATCTCCCCGCCGTCAAACTGCAAAATTCCCGCCACGGATTTAAGGGTGGTGGTCTTGCCGGCGCCGTTGTGGCCGATAAAGCCATAGATTTCCCCCGCATGAATGTGCAGGCTCAGGTCATCCACCGCCTTTTTCTCCCCATAGGTCTTTGTCAGATGTTCGATTTTCAGCATTCTGATTTCCTCCGTGTTCTTTTCTTAAAACTCCATGACCAGGCCCACCTGCAGCGGGTGCAGCTTCTCACCCAGCTCCCGGTGCAGCAGCTGATAGGCCTGCTCCCCGGTGCAGTGCCCGGTACACACATAGGCGATGCCGGTTTGCTGAATTTCCTTTGCCAGCGCCAGCACCTCCGGCTTGGATTTGTTATATAGATGAAAGCCGCCGATGATGGCATATACCGTCTTGCCCGGGAACATCCCCGCCACCTCTCGGATGATGTCGGCCGCCCCGCCGTGGGAGCAGCTGTTGAAGATCACAAGCCCCTTCTCCGTGTCCAGCACCAGGCTCTGCTCGTGGGAAAAGTCGTCCGGGACCCACCGGCCATTCGTCCGGCGGTACATATTCTCCCGCCGACCTACCCGGGCCAAGCCCGCCGTCTTGTGCGGAGCCAGATATACCCCCGGCAGGATCTCCGTGGGCTCCTTCCCGGCATACACGATCCGATCCCGAAAGTCCTGCAGCACGGTCTTCGGCACACCGATGTACCGCCGCAAAAACAGCTTCTTGTAGTAGCAATCCGCCCCGCAGGTGTGCCCCACATAGAACTTTGCCCTGCTGTTGCAGCGAAAGAATGCCTCCATACCATTTGCGTGATCGTAATGCGCGTGGGATAGCACCGCCGCGTCCACTGCCGTCAGATCAAGGCCCAGCTTCTCTGCGTTTTGCACGAACAGATCAGATGCTCCTGTGTCCAGCAGAATGTGTTTTTCACCATACTCAATATAAATGCACAGGCCCCATTCTCCCGAAAGGATTCCGTTTCCCCGGTTGTCCACGACTACTGTAGCTTTCATACGCTCACCTCTTATAATTCATGGATATATAGCATACAATATACATTATAAACGCTGCCCGCCCGGCCTGTCAATAAGGCGCCGCGCCGCTGGCGCCGGCAGCTGAATTGCACTGTTTAATAAAAATAGCAGCTGGATGTTTCACTCTTCTGCGGTATACTGGCTTTAATTTAGATATTGAGTTTCGCCTGAATTATAAAAAAGACGAGTAAGCACTGCTTACTCGTCTTTTTTTAGCCGCTATTTTGCAATGCGTCCCTGCCGGCCGTTACAGGAGGGGGCAGAGATAGGAATCAGAACAGCTCCTTCCTCCGGGCAACGAATACGCCGCCGGTCAAGGCCAGAACGGCCAGACCCACATACAGCACCACGCCGGTATCGCCGGTGGCGGGCGCCTTGTAGCCCAGGTTGGTCATCAGAGAGGTGATCTCCGCATCCGTCAGGCCGATGGCCTTCATATAGTCCTTGGCACCCTTCTGCAGGTCGGCCTTGGACAGATCCTCCACACTGAAGGCGGTCTGAAGGGTCTTGATGATGTTGCTCTCGGCGATGGCAGTATACTTATCGGTGCCCGGCTCCACGCCGTAGTAGTTATAATAGGTGGTCATATAGTCCTCCACCACCTCATTGAAGGTGGCGCCCATGAGGCACTCCAGCAGGGCGTTGACGAAGCCGGCGCGGTCCTTGCCCTCGGTGCAGTGGACATAGTATACGCCCTTGTTAGCGGCAAAGAAGCGCAGACCATCCGCCAGGCCGGCCTGGAACTCGGGAGCGGTGAAGTCCACACCCAGATTCAGGTAAATGACCTTCTGGCCGGCATAATAGGTGTCGGCAAAGCCCTCATATGCCTTGGCATCCGCCTCGCTGTCCGCCAGGTTCATGATGACGGTGACGCCGGCCTTCTTCAGTGCGGCATCGGCATAGCCGTTGCGGCCCAGCTCGGGATTGATGGGGGAGGAGCCGCGGTAGAGCAGATTCTTGCCCATGCCGGTGGTGGCCACATTGCGGAAGTTGGCAAACTCCTCATCCGTCAGGTCGGGATAGTCCGCCCGGTCGTTGGTGCGCTGCAGCTCGTGGAGGATATATTCCGCCCGGTAGCCGTCCTTCTCTGCCATGGTGAAGGTGACCTCCACGGGGTAGGTCACGCCCTCCCAGGCGGTCCAGTACCAGTTCTTATCCTCGTCCGTATGCTTTACGGCCAGCTCATAGGTCTCGGCAAAGTTGCCCATGTTGATGGCCATGCTCACATAGCCCGTGGGATTGCCGTCCTCGCCCTTTTCCACGATGATGGCAGGCTTGCCGGAATCCACATAGGAATAGGTGGGGATCACGGGCAGGGTCAGGGTCTTGCCCAGGAACTCCACAGTGACCAGGTCACCCCAGTTAAAGCCCATGTCGCCCATGAACTTTTCGGCCTTGCAGTCGGTATACACATTGCCGTATTTGGTCATCCAAATGTTGGCGTCCAGGCCGCCGATGGTGATCTTGCCGTCGTCCTCATCAGGGGGCAGGATGACGGTCATGCGGCCATCGGGTTCGGCATACTCCTGCCCCACAACGCCGCCCAAGACGGTGGTGATATACTCCATCACGATCCCGTCCAGGGTCAGGCCGGTGTCGAACTGGCCGGAGGCAGCCGCAAAGGCGTAATAGGTGTCGCCGCCGGCTGCAGTGAAGTTATTGGTGATTACGGCGTAGGTTTGATCGGGATCAAAGGGCTGGCCGTTGATGCTTTCGATAGTGACGCGGTTGATGCTCTTGGGACCGTAGTAGGTGGAGCCGGGATAGGTGTCATCCGCCTTGTCATAGGGCTTGGTGCAGTCCACGGTGAGCTTCATGCCCGCCGTCTGGGGGAAGCCACCCAGAGAGATGGGCGTGCAGAAGGTGGATGCCTCCAGCGCCTCCAGCAGCTCGCTGCCCTTGACGTGTACCACGGCCAGGGTGTTGCTGAAGGGCAGAACAGTGGTCACGTCCGCCTTGGAAATATCCCCTGCGTGGATCCACGCGCGGATGCCGCCGCCGTTGGTGATGGCCACGGCATTGGTCATGTCAACGCCGGGGGCCTTGGTCTTGATGGCCCACATCATGGCATCGGTGATAAGGTTGCCCAGGTTGGTCTCCTGAGTGCGGTTGCCCGGCTCCTTGTCGCCGTTGAGCTCTACCTCAGACTTGGCAAACACCGCACTGTATTACGCGTCAATGGGCTCCATAATGGCCTTGGCGGCTGCGGTCACCTTGGCATCCTCGTACTCATACTGGCCCAGGTCCAGCATCTCCAGACCCTCGGGCATCTTGGTCTTGTTGTCAATGATCAGGACACCCACATAGGCCAGCTTGGTGCCGGTGGACTGGATGGGCAGCTCATAATGGGGGTTGTCGATATAAATGGGTTTGCCGTCCTTATCCACGCCGGTTTGGAGCTTCGCTGCGCCGGCCAGCATCACGGAGTGAGAGTGGCCGTCAATGACGAAGTCGATATCGGGGACGTTTTTCAGCAGGTCATAGGAGGTATTGGGCTCAGAGCTGCTGTCCACACCCAGGTGGGCCAGGCAGATCACCGCATCCGCGCCCCGGGCCTTCAGAGCATCTACCTGAGCCTGGGCGGCAGCGTACATATCCTCCGCACCCAGGAAGGTCAGGCCCTGGATCAGGGCGGGGTTGGCCTTGGTCTGCGCCTCGGGGGTCTCTAAGCCGAAGAAGCCGATCTTCATGCCGCCCTTTTCGATGATGGTGTTTGCGTCAAAAATGGACTTGCCATCCTTGCTGACGTTGGCGCACAGCACCTGGAAGTTTGCTTTGGCCATGTTCAGCATTAGCTGCTCGTAGCCGTAGTCAAACTCGTGGTTGCCGATGGTGGCCAGATCGTAGCCGGCGGCATTCATCATGGTTACGGCGTCGGCGCCCTTGTTGACGCTGACATAGATGGTGCCCTGGCTGTAGTCGCCGGCATCCACCAGGATGACGTCGGCGCCCCGAGCCTTAAGCTCGGCCTTCAGCGCGGCCACCTTGGCGTACCTGGCGATTTCGCCGTGCACATCATTGGTGTGCAGGATGACGGTTTTGCCGGCCAGATCCTGCTCCACCGGGTCTGCCCAGGCCGTGGTCACCATCAGAGACAGCGCCATGACTACAGACAGAAGCAGTGCTAAAACTTTCCGCATGGTTCTTTTCCTCCTTTAAAATTTAGAAACGTATATACGTTCCTCTGTACCCCTTATCATACAGGATTTTTCAAAAAAAGGGAATCCTTTTAAAAAAATACTACGCCAAAAAAACGGGGGAAGAAATTGTGCAATATACACAAGAAATGAGAAAAAATAAACGGGAAAATTCGGCAACTTTTGATCGGCGGGTTCATACTCCCAGGAAAAAATCGCACCGCTCCGCCAGAGAATAGGCTTGGAAATACTGCTCCTCCAGGGGGATCCAGCGATCTATAAACTGCCGGAGCTTTTCCGGGCCGCTGCGCGCCTCTATGCGGCGCAGCTGCTCCCGGGAATCCACTGTGAGGAAGATCCGCAGGTGGTAATAGGGCCACAGAGACGGGTGGCAGGCATAGGAGCCCTCCACAATAGTCAGCCGGGCCGGTGGGACAAAAACGGCCGGCCCCAGGACCTCATGGGCACAGAGATAGGGCCGGTAAACCACGGCCTCGCCCCGGGCGGCGGGCAGCAGCACCTCCTGCAGGAAGCGCTCGTGATCCACATTTTCCCCGGGGGCCTGCAGCCGCTCCGGCGTGCGCTGATAGGGCTGGAGGAAGAAGTCGTCCATGTGGAACACCCGACAGGGCAGCTCCGCCTGTAATCGGGCGGCCAGAGTGGTTTTTCCTGCACCGCAGCGGCCGTCAATGGCTACAAGCACCCGTTCCTGCCGGCTCAGCAGCGGCCGGATGGCGTCCAGCACCGGGTCAAGAACGGGGGAGAGGCGGTTAGATGTGGGGGGCTGAGGAAAATGGGGTTTCGTCATGGTCAAGTCCTCCGGAAGTGGAATGGTATGGGAATGGGGCCTGCGTATTCAGTATACCCCGGCCCGGCGGTACCGTCAACCGGGGGATACCCTCCTGTCATTCCGAGGAGCGAAGCGACGTGGGAATCCGCAGTGTTTATGCTGCCAATCTCCGCGGAATGTGTAACGCATGCGCGTTAGAAACGGATTGCCACACCAGTCTGCAGATTGGCTCGCAATGACAGGACTTTCTGACAACAGGAGAGGAGAGGCTCCGTAGAGCCTCTCCTCTGTGGGGGTTTCTTTTGCCGGGGATATGCCGATCAGACGCGGCGCTTCTTGGAACGAATCAATGCGGCGCCGGCCAGAGCCGTGATGCTCATGACAGATACCCAAAGCACCATGGCGCTATTGTCGCCGGTGGCGGGCTTATCGGGCGTGTCGGGCGTAGGCTTATCGGGATTATCCGGCGTGGGGTTATCCGGCGTGGGGTTATCCGGGGTGGGATTATCGGGATCGCCGGGGTTCACGGGTGTGAGGACCGTCTGGCAGACATCACACTTGCCGTCATTGTCGGCGTCCACATGGCCGGTGGCGGGGATAGCCCGGGTTTCAGCTTCGCCGCAGGCGCAGGAGCGGGTCTCCACGCCGTCTGTGGTGCAGGTGGCGGGAGTGGTGACGGTCCAATCACCGAAGGTATGTCCGGTGGCGGGGATAGCCCGGGTCTCGGTTTCGCCGCAGGCGCAGGAGCGGGTCTCCACACCGTCCACGGTGCAGGTGGCAGGAGTGGTGACCGTCCACTCGCCGAAGGAATGGCCGGTGGCGGGGATCGTCTGGGTCTCAGTCTCGCCGCAGGCGGAGCAGGTGCGGGACTCCACACCGTCCACGGTGCAGGTGGCGGGCGTGGTGACCGTCCACTCGCCGAAGGTGTGGCCGGTGGCGGGGATAGCCCGGGTCTCAGTCTCGCCGCAGGCGCAGGTGCGGGTCTTTACGCCGTCCTTGGTGCAGGTGGCAGGCGTGGTGACCGTCCACTCACCGAAGGTGTGGGTGTGGTCGGTGCAGACGATGTCTGCCCGGTCGCGGATGCGGATGCGGGGAGCCATGGGGGTGCCGTCGGAGAGAACGAAGGTGTTGTCATAGGAGGCAAGGCCGGTGGCCGCAATGGCGCAGCCCACCTTCAGATTCTGCACCTCACTGTCGGGGCAGATATAGCCGTCGATGAACACACGGGCCACCTTGCCCTCGGCATCCCGGACCAGAATGGTCTGGACTTTGCCCTCGGCCATCTCGATGGCGGTGACGAAGCCATTGAGGGTGACCAGCTGCCCCAGAACGGAGCCGTCGTTAATCTGGGTGGAGGTGACGGCCTTAGGCGTCACGGGCGTACCCTCGTCCAGCTTGGTGATGCTGGTGACGGCCAGCTGGCGCTCGCCCTGGTAGGAGCTGGTGGTGCCGCTGACGCGGACCCGGTCGCCGATCTTGAAGTCGCCTGCCACGGGGAAGCAGTTGATGCCGCCGGTTTCATCCTGGACATAGATGCAATCGAAGAAGGCGGTATCCTTATCGTGGCCGGAGGCGTTGGAGGTGACGATGCCCTCGATGGTGTACTTGAAGCCTTCCTCAGGCTGCTGATGGACATCGGCGATGGTGCTGAGCTGCACGGGGTTGAGATAGCTGACCAGATTCTCGCAGATACGATAGTTGGAATAGTTCTTCTCAGCGCCGTTATCCAGCTGGGCCTGGACCTCGAAGTTGGACATGAAGGCTGCGCCGGAGACCACAATGAGGCCCTTGCCCTCCAGCTGCTCGGTGGCCATGACCAACAGGCGGTTGTCGTTTTCGGCATAGGCGTACTTGGGGATGCCTGCGCCGCCCTTGCCGTCATTATCCACATCCACGGAATAGGTGGTGGCGTGGCCATAGACCACGGGAGAGACGGTGGAGGGCAGAGCGGAGGCGGGATTGCCGTTTGCGTCCACGGCATAGATGGAGGCGCCGCCGTAGTGGCTGAAGCGCTCGGTGTACAGCTTGTCGTAGGGGTGGTCAGCGTCCACGATGACGCCGCTTGTGAGGAAGTTATCCATGTTATAGGTGCTGAAGTAGAGTCTCCACTTATCCACACCGTCGGCGGCGCTGCGAACATCATCGTAGGTAGCATCGTCGCTGATGCGGAGGCTGGAGCCCAGGGCCTGCAGCACATCGTTCTGGGTCTCGGCCATGTGCTTGATGGCGTGGTTACTCTGAATGACAGGGTAGTTCTCGTAGTTGTCGCTCCAGCCGGCCAGGATGACCGTTCCCCCGGCGGCGTTGAAGGCCGTCAGGGCTGCGAGCTCCTCCTGGCTGTAGGTCTTGGGATCGGCCTGGGCCTCAGCCAGGCGGCGGCTGGGGGCGGTGAGGATGAGGGCCTTATACTTGGGGTTGGAGCAGGCAGCGATGAGCTCCTCACCGGTGTTCAGCTGGACGGTGCGCACGCTGTACTCTGCGGCCAGATTGCCGAAGTTGCCCATGCTGTCCTTATAGTTGCCGGACACGTACTCATTATAATGAGAGGCGTCGATGCCGATGTAGACCAGGGAGTCGGCGTCCAGGACATCCAGGCCGACGGTCTTGGTGAAGGTGTAATCGTTGCCGCCCTGCTCCACCACGGCGGTGACCTGCACAGTGAACACCCGGGCGGCGGTGGGGGTATACTTAAAGGGCACATCCAGGGTGCTGCTCTTGGCGATGGTATAGCCGGTCTTATCGGTGCCGATGACGGTGCCGCCGATGGAGTAGGTCAGGGACTTGATGGTGGCATCGCTACCCTCACTATTGAAGAAGGTGGTGGTGAGAGTCAGCTCCTCGTCGGTGACGGGAGTGGCGGTACCGCAGACCATGTTGGAGATGCCCAGCTTCAGGCTCTCGCCCACCCACACGGGGGAGGTGACGGCCAGGTCGCCGTCCTTCTGGGTGACGCGGATGAAGTAGTAGCTGTAGCTGGGATCCAGGGTAACAGAGAGCTTGCCGCTCTTCAGCTGGGCGGCGTTATCCCAGGTATAGGCCACCTTACCGGAGTTGGCCACCACCTCCACCTTGGCGATGGAGTCGGAGGAGTCGGGATCGTTGACGGTGACCTCGATATTCAGCTTATCGGGGACCTCGGTGATTCTGGAGCCCATCATAAGACCGTTGACGGTGTAGGTCAGCTCCAGATTCTTATCCTCGGTGGCGTACATGCGCAGAGCGCGGATGGCCGCGTAGATGCCCTCCTCGGTAAAGCTATCGGTGAGGATGACGTCGCGGGCATCGTTGGCATTGCCCCACTTGCCCTTGTGGTTATCCTGGTTGTTGGTGGGGGCCAGGTGCCAGCCCTTATCCAGTGCCATGATGTACTGCTCATAGCTGGGATAGTAGCCGCCGGCGCCGATCTGACCCTCGCCGTTACCTACCTCCACCATGTACATACGGCTGTCGATGGCGGGATCCCAGTAATTGAAATCCTTGAAGTTGCCGAAGGTGGTGCCGGGGTGGTTGAACTGGCTGATGGAATTCTTGCCCTCGGCCTGGCTCAGCAGGGCGTAATAGGCCTTCATGCCCGCGTCGTCGGTCTTGTTGTTCAGGGTGCTGTTGTTGCGGGAGACGATGCCGGGGGTATTGAAGGTGTTGATATGGCCGGGGCCGCCGGACCAGGTCATCTCGAAGCCGCCGATGGCCACCATGTCGCCGGCGTTGTCCTCGTTGAACTGGGCGATGGTGTCCTTGTAGGTCTTCCAGCTGTGGCTGGCATCGGAATCCTTGACCAGGGTGGTGTCATAGAGGGCGGCCTCCACATTGGGGGCATTCTTGGAATCGAAGTAGTTGGAGTGGTCGGTGAAGGCCACGAACTGGACGTTGGCGCTGTCGGGCAGGCTTCTGATATAGCTCAGGGCGCTGTCCAGCGTGCCGGAGCCGTCGGAATACTGGGTATGGCTATGGAGCTGCCCGAAGTAGAGCTGATAGGTGGTCTTGCCCACGGTGAAGAACCAGCTGAATTCGGCAGATTTGCTGTCGGCCCGGGTAGCGGTGACCTTCACCTCGGTGCGGCCGTCAGCCATGTCAGCGGCGGGGGTGTAGGTGACGCGGCCACCAGCATACACCGGAGTGACGGCGGTGCCGTTCACGGTCATGGTGACGGTGGGGTTCTGGCCGGCATTGGCCAGGGCCACGGAAATGGCGGGACGCTTATTCTCGCCGGTCTGGCTGCCCCGGGCGGGGGTGGGATCGGAGAAGACGGGCTCGTCCTTAACGGTGATCTCAGCGGCGGCGGAGATGGGAATGGACTTATTGTCCGTGCCCTTGATGTTCACGGTGAGCTTATCGCCCGTGACGGAGGCGGCGGGGATGGTGACGGTGTAGGTGCCATCCTCGCCCAAAGTGACGCTGAGGGATGTGCCATTGAGCTTGGCGGTCATGTCACCCTGCACGCCGAAGGGGGCGTCCACGGTGAAGGTGAAGGAATAGTCCGTGCCCACATAGGCATAGGGCAGGTCGCCCAGGACCACGGCGGGGTTATTCACGACGCCGTCCGAGATCGTGCCCGGGCCCACGGGGTAGAAGGAGAAGGAGTAGATGGTGTAGTCGGTGACATTATACATGGAATAGACCTTGAAGCTGTCACTGTAATACTCCAGCCACTGACTATGGCCCTTGTACTTGGCGGTGCGGCTCTCCATCTCGTAGCCGCCCACGCCGCCGGAGCAGGTGCGCACCAGCCAGTCGGCGTCCTCGCTGACGGGCTGGGAGTAGAAGGCGTTGTTGCCGGTGCCGCCCGCGCAGAGGTAGCCGTAGGTCTTGTTGTAGAAGCGGTAGTAGTCGCCGTTTTTCTGCACCTCGAACACCACGGCGCCGTTGGCGCAGGTAGCCTTGCCATCCTGAATGGTGGCGGCGGCCTTGTTGATGGCGGGGCTGGTTTCATTATCGTTCTGCGCAGCCAGAACAGCCTGGGCATTCTGATTGTAGATGACCACCTGGTCACCCACGGTGGGGAGACTGCCGGAGGGCTGGTCGGAGCCGCTCACAGGGATGAACTGCAGGGTATAGAGGTTATCACTGGCTTCTTTATAGGTATAAGTGGTGAACTCCTCGAAGCCCTTGGAGCTGTTGACAAACCACTCCACATAATAGGTGGGGCGGTTGGCGTTAATGAGGTAGAAGCAGCCGTCGGTCTTGGCTTTTTCCACCTTCCAGGTGTCATTGACCTCGTCCAGGGGCAGACTGTTGCGGTCTGCGTTCATGGACAGCTTCTTGCCATCGGAAGTGGTGATGGTGTAGACACCGCCAGTGGAACTAACCGTCCAAATCAGGTCGGCGGAGGGATTATCCACCTTGCCGTTGGTGACGGTGACATCCTTACCGGCCCGGTAATAGGTGCCGGTGGCGTCGGCGGACATGGCCTTGCCGCTGCCGGGGTTATAGATGACATACTTGCCGTCCTTGATGAGGGCGGTGGGTCCCGGCTCGGGGTCGGGGGTCTCGCTGCCGGAGTCGATCACCAGGTAGAGCTGCTGGGCGAACAGGGCCTCGTCAGTGGTGCTGATGGAGGCCTTGGAGCTGAAGTTGCCCTTGTCGGCATACCACTGGAGGGCGTTGCTGCGGACGAGATTCTTGATGTAGAAGCAACCCTCGGTGGCGGCGGAGGTGATGGCCCACTCGGTGTTCACATCATCCAGGGGAATGCTGGCAAAGCTGGCCCCCATGGAGAGCTTCTTGCCATCGGCGGTGGTAAAGGTATACTTGCCGTCCTTGATGCCCAGGGTCCACAGCTCGGTATCGCCGTAGCCGGTGAGCTTATTGGCGCTATCCAGCGTCACATCCACACCGGCGCGGTAATAAGTGGCTACCGCTGTGGCGGACATGGCCTTTTTGACAGAGGGGTTGAATACGACCACCTTGTCGCCATCCTGCAGGGCGGTCAGGTCTGTGACGATGCCGCTCTGGCGGGCGGATGCGGCATCCAGCTTGTAGAGGGTGATGGCCTGCTGCCTGGTGTAGGTGGCGCTCTTGAAGTAGCGGAAGCGCATCTGATCGGAATTCTTGTTAAACCGCAGATGGGCTCCGCCGGACACGATATCCACCGTGCCGTCAGCATTCAAGGCGATGGTATTGGCGGTTGCCTTAGTACCCGTTTTAAGGCCGTTTGCATCGGAAGTCTGATAAATATACTTTCCGTTTGCACCCTTGATGGAATAATTGCCGTCGGCCATTTTCTCAATGGTGACTGCAATGGTTTCCGTTGTTTTGATGGTGCCTTCTGCGATTTTAACGGTCTTGTAGTTATTGGAAACGTCGATTTTGGTGAGGCTGCTGTCAAAGGCCGCCTCGTCTCCTTCGGACACGATCAGGTAGGTGCCTGACCAATCCTCCGGTGCCTGCGTGACCTTTTTATAGGTCTGTGGCGTCGGATCTGCCGCGAACACCGCTGTGGGCAGCAGCGACAGCAGCATGACCAGCGCCAGCAGAACGGACAGAAGCCGTCTGCTATGTCCTCTCTTCTTCAAAATCTGATCCCTCCTGTTCATTTTACACGGTAGCTTGTTACACGGTAGCTTGCCCCCTGGGGCCGGGTAGGCGGGCCCGTTCTTTCATCATAAAGCCACTATGAAAAATCCGAAACCGCGCCTCTATTAAACCTGGGTGAAATCTGCAGAGACAGAAAAAGCCGCCTGCCCCAACTGCGTGGGGAGACGACCCTGCACAACCGCTGCAAGAAATGCTACTTGGAATTCCGTCGACCAGGACAGCAGGCTGTGAAGGATGTCGGGAAACGAGAGCAAACTTTTTGTGTTGATGGAGATATTTTACCACATTCCGATACAGATTGCCACCGGCTTTTTTATTTTAGTGAAAAACAGCGGAAAAAATGTGCTTATCTTATGAAAAATGCCTAAACTGCTTCGCCGGAACCTGCCTCTTGACATCGGATGGAGAAATTGCTATGCTGAAAAAAACGAGGACACGGAGGTTGCTCCTATGAAAAAATCCAAGGGGAAAAGCACAAGGCCGGACGCAAGAGCCTGGTGGGGCAAAAATCGGCTCAGCTGCATCATCCTGGCGGCGGCGGTGGTGGTGTTTATTATCGTGCGGGCCCTGGCGGCGACCCATGAGCAGCCGCAGCCCCGGGGCGAGGATTACGCCGAGTATGAGACCGCCGTCATCACCGATATCCTGTCGGACAACACCGAGCAGGATCCCGTGTCCGACAATGGCTATCGGGGCGAACAGCTGCTGCTGGCTGAGATCCGCACGGGCCAGTACAAGGGCGAGACCATGCAGGTCAGCAACTATGTGGGCCCCCTGTACGGCCAGGCCCTGAAGGAGGGGCAGCGGGCGGTGGTGCTGATCTCCACTTATTCTGACGGCAACCACACCGCCACGGTATATGAGTATGACCGGGCCGTGGGCCTGGCGGTGATCGTGGGCCTGTTTTTGCTGGCCACGGTGGCCGTGGGCGGCAAGGTGGGCGCAAAATCCCTGGTGGCCCTGGCCGTTACGCTGGTGTGCCTGTTCTTTATTATGATTCCGCTGCTGATGAAGGGCGCGCCTACGCTGCTGACGGTATTTTTGGTGTGCGCATACATCACCGTCGTGACCATGGTGATCCTGGGCGGCGTGACCAGCAAGACCATCTGCGCGGCGCTGGGCACCATCGCCGGTACGGCTCTGGCCCTGCTGTTCGGCCTGCTGGCACAGGGGCTTCTGCACGTTGATGGGCTGCGGCTGGCGGAGGTGGAGCCGCTGCTGCAGCTGCGGCAGACGGGCACCCCGCTGGGCCTGCGGGGTTTGCTGGTGGCGGGGGTGGTCATCAGCGCCCTGGGTGCGGTGATGGATGTGGCCATGAGCATTTCCTCGGCATTGACGGAGGTGCATACCGTGGCTCCGGATCGCAGCGGCAAGGAGCTTTTCCGCTCGGGCATGAACATCGGCCGGGACATGGTGGGCACCATGACCAACACGCTGATCCTGGCATTTTTGGGCAGCGGATTGGTGTTTATCATCTACCTGTGCTCCCTGGGGCTGGATCCCCGGCAGCTCGTCAGCTCGCCCTATATGGCGACGGAGGTCATCAGCGGCATCGCCAGCAGCATCGGCGTAATTTTGGCCGTGCCGCTGACAGCGCTCATCACATCGTTGCTTTTGGGCAGCAAGAAAACCGCCCCGCTGGCAAAATAAAAGCTTTACAGCTTGTCAAAAAAGCCTCGCAGAGTTCGCGTCCGCAGACGCGAAAAGTTTCAATCATTTTTCACCGCGACATGCGCGTGGGGAAAAATACTGCTCAGGATGCCAGTGTGGAATTTTGCCGCTTGCGGCAAAATTATGCGCGCAGCAGACTG